>Ga0209480_10000486_pt1 | contig 32931 bp, 23 predicted proteins | sample JI61114C2DNA_FD_187501 | JGI IMG/M metagenome (GOLD analysis project Ga0209480, IMG submission 187501) | Wastewater effluent complex algal communities from Wisconsin, to seasonally profile nutrient transformation and Carbon sequestration -... | ecosystem: Engineered > WWTP > Effluent > Algae... | reverse complement strand
GAAACTGGAATAGCACCGTCTAAGTGACATATATGGTCACGGCTCGGTCACGAGATTGCCAAGATTCAGTCACAACTGATTGTTATGCTCTGCCAATGCGTGGCTGAAACCGATTTGGTTGGTAGAGGCCTGAAACTTGTGACTGTGAGGGTTTGAACGTTGTGAACGAAACTCAAATTGAAGAGCGGGCTAAGGCTATGGCTGAGACAGCGGGAGCTATAGATGCATCAAAGATTCTGGAAGAGACGCCAGTCTGTGATCGTGAAGCGGTGCTGCGTGAGGCCGTGAAAATTGCTAATGATACAGGCGAAAGTCTCCGTAGCTCGGCAAAGTATCTGGTTAATGTCGAGATAACCGACGACCAGAAAAAATTAGAACTTGTAGCGGCAAGGCCTACTTTCTTCGGCTTGGGTGAGACTCAGTTGATACCGGTGCTGAATACCACCGTGCCGATAAAAGAATGCAAGAAATAGCGCTGTGATTTTTCTTCCTGCCTAATGAACTTCGTGCCCGACCATTGAATAAAGCGCTGCGTATAGAAGAGAAAAATCTTGCATGGGACTTTTAATCGTTTGATAGTCAAATTGAATAATCTTGTTAGTCCTGGCTGTGAATCTCACCCGTGGCGTGACGAAATTAAGGTCCAGACGCTGTTTTAATAGAGCCAGAGCATTTGGGCTAGTCGAAATATAGGCAAATTGAAGAGTTGCAGTTTTTGCCGGTCGATATTGTGCCACTACAGCAAGTGCCGATCTGGCGAATTCATCTAAGCCTTGAGGCTCTGCCGATGAGCCAAGATTCTTATGCGCTGCTGGATAGGCATTGAAGAACCAGTAATCACTTTGTCTGTCAAGATAGCTCCAACCGATATGATTCGCCGGTATGACACAGCTAGTGGCCCGCGCCTTCATTCTTTGCACGGCGGCAAGCAGTAACGCCGGGCTCGTGGAACTACTCACCATCACTGTGTGGTCATCTGGAATAGTTGGGTAAAGGTGCAGATTGCGAGGAAACGAACTCGACTGCGCCTGCCAAACCTGATTTGCACCTATCATTGACTGCTTTAATGGCCGCGAAAGCAGTTCTGCCGTTAGCTCTTCTCTGATGGGCTCCTCAAACTCGACGATGTCAACGTCAGGCCAGCAGTCAGTTTTCGAACTTGGATCAACGTTCGAATAGCTTTTTAAGTCGGTGGCTGTAAGTTCTAGAACCTGAGACCCTCGTACGCTTGTAGAAATAGTTTTGCCAGCTAAACAGCCTGATGTCCGCTTGCCAGGCTCATTGAGAAAGTGACTGATGTTGCCCCTTGCGGGGCCTCGTACAAATTCCAGTAGAGTAATGGCGTAGGGATCAGGCGGCTTGGCACTGTCGTATTTAGGGACAGAAACTGGCCCATTGATGCACCGTATTTCAACTGTACCTGGTGGCAACCAGCGCAAAATGGTGTCTGCTGAGGCTGGTGCTGCCTTCGCGGAGAGTGGCGCGATAATTAGGGTGCTAAGAGCAATGAAAGCAGATTTAATTAAAAGGGACACTGTTTTTAGCACTACATACTCCATCTGATAGCCAATCTGAGCAAAACTGATTGCTCATGATGCTGTTTCGAGAGGTTGTTGACTGCTTAAAGGTTAGCACTTTCGCGTTCCCCATGTACCAGCGGTCGACAGTTCACTATGTGTTTCAGTGATTCTTTCTAAGTCTGATATCAAGTCAATTCTTAGTGACGGCAAAGTGATCTGGTGATAGTCAACTTCCTCCAAACACTTGCTGATCCGTTTTAAACAGTAACGTCGATAAACGCGACGCCTGTATTCTAGAGACATGCTGCAGGTAAGGGAAATATTCTGAGGTCTTTGTATTGGCGCTGTTAATTGGAATTGGCCGTTTAGGAAAATCGATTGGTTGTTTGGTCTTGGCCGCTGCGTTTGCTCAGCCAGCTTTGCCAGCTGAGATCGCCATTCCCGATTGGAAAAATTATAGCGGCCTGCTGAAAGAGAATTGGTCTGTACGAACTACTGCGAAGCCAATTCAAATCGAGTTTTCGTTGGACAAGTTTGGGCGGGCGTATAACCTAACTATTATTTCTGGCCTTTTGGACATTCAGGCCCTCAGGCCCGCAATACTGAGCATATTGAAGTCACGTGCTGAATCTTCCCTCAATGGAAATTTAGGCGCACGTTTTGTGTGTACCTTTGATGTTAAACAAAAGAGGAGGGTGGTTTCTGTACGAATAGTCAACGAGCGTCTTGCGACCGAAGAGGATGTAACTCAGCTTAAAGCAATCAGTAGTGAGGTAGAAGCTGTTACTGGGAAAGATGCGAAAGAATTATTCGATCTTCTTGCGAAGTATTCATATGAACCGGACTGTAGAGACTTAAATAGAGCCATTGAGAAATCGTTTGGCCGGTTGTCACTTGATTCTCACAGCTTGCATGATATTTTGTGTGCTGCTAGGGCGATAGAGCCAACTGCCAATGCTTACGATCCAGTAATTGATATAGCTACGGTCAAAAGCCTAATACACGATTCAGAATCTGCCATCGGTGCCTACAATTTTGCTTTAAATCTTGACGGCGGTGTCGTATGCCTCAACCAGCTTTCTGACCTATATCTTTTAAAGTCTCAGCTAACTGCAATCGCCGATAAATTCGAAACGAAGGTCGCATTTCCCAAACTGTCAAATTCCATATCGGACAGTGATTCAAAAGAGACAGATTCAACTGCGTCAGATTTTAAAGTTTCTAGAAGAGCTAGCGGCCGACAATTGAGCTGGAAAAGCTTGGTAAGTTTATTGCCTGCTGATACCGAAACTTTGATTGTGGCTAGGGGGCCATTTCATTATGGTATGGGTCAAGCACAAGTGAATTCAAGCTTTGAAAAGTTTGCCATAGCTGGTACTACAGCTGGTATTGGTATTGAAGACTTGGAAAAAATCAGAAACAAGGTTATTGAAGATGAAATTTCTTGGAGTATAACAGGAATACGAGCTGCTCGAACGCCGAACTCGTATGGCATGGGTGCAGTTCCGTCTATCAATTTGACAGCTTTTTCTGACAAAAATGTGACTTCGGCTACTAAAATTCTAGTCATTTTGCGTGATTCTTGTCATGCTGTGGAATCGTTTGATGGAGTTGAAATTCTATCTTTCTATTGGCCCTTCAACGGTATGGGCTGTCATCCAGTTCATTATTTCTGCTCACCGCTCGATGGGGTTATTATCAATGGAACAAATATTTCAATGGTTAGGGAATCGATACAACGACTAAAAGTTGAACCTAATGACCGGGCCTTGCCAGAGGATTTGCCAGAATGGAAGCTTGTTAATTCTAAATCAAAAAGCTGGTGGCTTCGCCATTGCGACAAGAGCTTTGGAATTTTTGATGCAATTGCGCTATCTGCAAAAATGAAAGGTACTGGATTTGACGGACTGGACTCTCAAGCTGGAACACCGGATGGTTGCGCCTTGAATGTTCTTGAAGATGGCGATGTGAGTTTAGGTTTTCTTGCTCTGGGCGCCGGGAAGCTAGAGAGTTGCAAGACAAACTGGAAATTACTAGAACAAGCTACTTTTCGATTTTCTATTGACGATGGTCGCATGGCGCCAAAGGAAGTGGATGTTCTTAATATAACCGTTCCGTCGAATAGCAAGGACGACCTTTTTGTACCCGTGATTACTGAATTTGGCCTGAGATATTTCAACTGATAGTGTAGGTGCAATGCAAAACTACCCGCTGCGTTCACCTTGAGGGCATTGTTGTTCAACAATAAGTGCGTCATCGGCCTGGCCTGCTAAAGACAAACCACCGTAAGTGTGTCATTGTGGTAATGGGTTCCCGAGCAAGCAGGGGGGGAATATGACCAGCCATGAGTCAGATGAGGCAGCGCTAGAAGGCGATCGGCTCTTAACGCGCCGAACAGCTCTTAAGTTCGTTGCAGGTGCACCCCTTGTTTTTACATTTAGTCTGGTGGCTTCTCCGCTTGCGCGTTTTTTGAAACCTACCATGAAGCCAGGTGGTTTCTTCCAAGCCGCTGATATGCCAACGGGTGAACACCGCATAGAGTTTAACTTGTCTGATTTCCCTACTGATTGGACGTGTCGACCGTTTGAATTTCGAATGAAGTATGTTGTGTTCAATCCAGAGGAGGAAGAGATTCGCAAGATTCCTGGCTTTGCTATACGTACAGCGCCAGATAAGATCGTTGCCTTTAGCCGTATCTGTCCGGGACGGGGCGGCATTCTCAATTACAAAACTGAGATGTGCTGCGGCTGTTCAGAAAGTAGTGTTGGTGCCTGTAACTGTGCCATGAAAGTAAGTAAACCCGTTCTGGTTTGCCCTAAGTGCCGCAGCGTATTTGATTTAACCCAAGACGGACGCATACTGTTAGGTTCAGCCCCTAGGCCACCGCGGCGCTTTACAGTGTTGCGACAAGGCGAGCTCATTACCATAAACGAACTCGAAACCTGGTCGATTTCTTAACTGCATTGACTCACAATTCACTAATTTCTATTGCTTACCGTCTTCATGCGGTTGGCAAAATGTTTTGGCCGCTTTTAGAGCGCCCGCTTTAGCCACTTCCCAGGCCTGATCAACGGTACACCAAGCTTTGTCCAAGCTTGCTTTTAGCTCGTCTAGCGCTTCCACGCTCACATCTTTTTTCTGTTCTAGGTTGCTTTCTAGTCGAGCTTTCGCTTCGTTCGCTTTGGTAATCAGGTCATCTATATGTGCCCCAATAGCGCTCAGTCTTTCTTCCATCGTGAGATGTTCTTGTGCTTCGTCTTGTTTCGTTGAAGTGGACATAAGCTGCCTCTGTAGTCTTTGTTCTGTAAGTTTGTTTCATTTGTGGATTCACGCCTAAATTAGAAGCGAAATGTCTTTGCTGACAAGACTACTCTGAATCCTTCTGCTCAGAGAGACATCAGATGTCTCAAAAGGTTCCATTTTGTTTTGTCCCATTCCAAACAACTGACAGAGATTTGAAAACAATGCAGATAACTTCGGAAGAAACAATTCAGTCTATCGGGCGTGAAGCTGTTGGTAAAAGAAAGAGCTTGACAAGCCTCCGGATTCTGATTAATCTGGCACTTTGTACTTGTCCGCATTTTACTAGTCCGAAATTCAGAACTCTCTTCCATCCGGCTTTTTAACGCCTGGTTGGTGTTCTGCATATTGTTTGTCGCTACGTGGAAGCTATGACTTCCTTTACTTTGATTTGCCTTGCTCTCTTAACCGGGCTCTCGGAGGTACGCTGATGTCCTTTCAACAAAAGCTATTAGGTGCCCTCTGGCGCCTAAATGGTGTAAATCGATTTTATGACCGTTTCTGCGTATTTTGGCTACTTTCATGCATTATTGCTATGGGAATGTCTTTTGCATTTTGCTTGGAGGCGGAATATGGTGGGCCGCTCGAGAAAAGGATTGAGATAGCACTTCAGCAGAACAAAATTGATAAAGCGAACAAGCTCTTAGATTGCTACAAGGTGGAATGTCCGCAGGAAAGATTTGGCAAGGCATTGTACTTTCAAGCGGAAATTCAAGATAAAAAGGGTGAACACAGGCAAGCAGCCGAAGCTATACTTACTTATATTGTTCATCAAAAGCCCCTTAACAAAGGGCTTCAATATTTGAGATTGAGAGCGGCTTGGCAGTATGAGAAAGCTGGAATGTATTCAAAGGCGGCTGCAATATACGAAGGCGAATTTGATGGTATGAACATTCTCAAAGGCTGGGATTCAACCATTGCTTACGGCCTGTCTGAAATCTATGAGAAGCAGGGACTATTTGCGAAGGTTGATCGAATCAGAAATGATGATTTGAAATATTGGCGCTTGCAAGAACAGAAGATTTTAAAAGCTATGGAGAACGACCCTTGTACTGTCGACGAGCATGGTAGTAGGAGGTTTAGCTCCCTAGAATTTGATTTGATTGAGGCTTCTCTGCGAATTGCAGAAAGAGAGATGAATTTCAAGCGCTATAGATCTGCAGAAACGCGATTAGCAAATCTATTGAAATTCATGCGAGGCAGGGATGATGGTGATGGCTTCCGTTTTCATACCTGTCTTGTCGATTTGAGTAAAGCAGAATTTGCCGTTGGAAAGATTGCGGAAGCAGAATGTCTTGCGAATGAGGCTCAGCAACTTTGGAACAAGCAAAATCAATGCGGCATTAATTGAAGCTAGGTGCTGATCTGCGCGTTTAGATTGAGAGGGGCTTCATTGACTGATCCGTGCAAGAAGTTGTTGCTTGAAGACATGCAAACTCCCATCAACAGCTGCAAAATGTAGAACTGTTCTTTGAAGCTCGAATTTGCGCTGACTTGAAGCACCTGGTGGCAAGTCAGCTGGCATGGTGTCAGTTTCGATCGACAATTGTTTGGTCCCAGAGATTCTGCTAGAAAAAGCTGCTCCATTTTCTTATGGAAAATTGAAGTTCAAATTTCTGGAGCCACACCCCTTTCGAAATTTTTAAAAATCATTCGATCGAGCTTGAAGGCATCTGGCTTTACTGCGCAGTCTCCGGCGAAAGGATTGCTGAAAACGAATACCAGGAGAATGTTCAAGGAGAGTGTAAGCGCTACTAGAACAGTCATTAGTACTTGCGCTTTTAGATCTTCAACTGAGAAAAAATATGTGAATACGACTGTCAGTACACCACCAACAATTAGCACAGTCCACATCAGCGGATTTATCCCGTGGGTAGCGTTGACTATTCTTGTTCGACGATTATTAGTCATGTTGCAAATCTCAGCAACTAACTGTTGGTGAATCGCTTTTTCGCCTTCGGTGTCAGGCTTGTAAGTGGTAATGTCTTTCCAGAGCAGCCAAGCGAGAGTGAATGACTTCGGACTATACTTCCCCTGACTCATAGCTTGCCATTCGTCATTGATTACGCATTCTGCATACTGATCGCAATTTCTTTGAATTGATTCTCGTTTCTCCTTTGCTAATCCATTGGAACACAAAAAAATGTTGGCTAGGCCGCTGGCCTCTTGCTCCACAAGAACACGGATTTCTTGAGTATGTTCCATTGCGTCGACAACAACAAAGCCTAGCAGGACAGCGTAAAGCGTGCCAACCACCGAAAGTAGATAACCGGCGACTTCGTGATTCAATGTCAAGGCTTTTGTGCCCACTCGCTTCCGAACAATCAGCATGCCGCCAACTGCCAACAGTGTTGATATTGCTACTGCCAGAAGTCCGAGAAAAATAGTGTTCATTGTAGTTTTGTCTTAGTTGGGTGGCACATTGTCGGCTGCAGCTGACTATCTTGGTGGCGAATTAGATGAACTTTGACTCAAGACATTCCTTAATCTCCGGCTTGGTTAGAAGGTCGTCGATGGTCAATGTTGTATTTTGGAAGCGGGCAAGGATCAAACCACAGAAAATCCACTTCTCTTCATTGGTTAGCCCTAGATTGCCGTCAAGGAGCTTAGAATCGTTCACTAGATTTTCCAGTTCTTGGGCATTGTCGGTTGCTGGTTTCTTCATCCGATCTACTATTTCGAGGACTAACTTCTTGCGCTTATCCAGCGTGCTCTGCATCTTTAGTCCAATATAACTGCTCTTGTCTGCAATCATCGGGGCGTAGACTGCTTCGAGCCAATTCTCCATTTCTGCAGCGAAATTAGACTCTTGAAGTATTTGTCGCAGATTGGCACCAGTTACGAAATTGGGATTTGGTGCCCCTTGAAAAGCGTAGCTATCTGGTTGGCCAGCGATCATCTTCAAGAAATTCGAGTAATATCCCCATGTGTTTTCTTGGCCAAGCTGCTGAGACTTTTGAGCATTTTCTGTCGACATGTCTCGCACTAGCGCGGCTCGAATGACGAACACTTCATGTGGGTTGTCGTTGCAGTTTGCTGGCTTACTTAGCTTTGTCTGTACGCCGGCATGTTCACCTTGGTCAATCGCCATGCCCACAAGCCTGTTTGAAGTTGCTTCGACTACAGCATCGCCGTCTACCCAGTAGTGCTGAGAAGACGGCGATATTTTATCGAATTGGGCAGCCCAAGTCGGATCACCAGGAATTGGCTGCGCAAATGCCACGAGGGTTATGTTGTCCCAGGGCCAGCTTCGCACTTCTTGTCGCAAAGCATCACCATAGCTTCCCTGCAAAACGGCACTGACAAACTGGCTGCCGAGACCAGCGCCCAGGCTATGACCAGTTACATAGATGTGCTCGGGAGCGCCATATCTTTGCTCTAGATATTTGCAGCACGCTGTGATCGGCCCAAGCATGCTTGGTAGCGACTGGGCAAATCCCTGGGTGACCTTGCCAACTTTGCTGATTGACGGCTGCTCAATTTGTTTGTTGCCATGAAGGTCAGTGATCCAGTCAGGGTTACCCTTTGAATCTCCAAGCACATCTTGTGCTTTCCAAACTGTTTTGCCGAGGGATGAACCACTGCGGCTGCCGCGGAAAACGATGTGTGCGTCGTGTCCTGTCGGCGTCTTGTGCACGAGCACAAAACCCATGAGGCTCCATGACGGCTCTCCTGTGATGCCGATGTTTGGATTATCGGTATCTGTTGTGCTGCCTGTGCCACCCTCGAATACGATCAGATGATCCTCGCCACTAGGATAATCGCGAATTTGAAAACGCTCAACGTCGTTATAAGGAAAACTTCCACTGGGAGGCGTTTTGTAGCGAATGCCCTCAATTGTCTTGAGGTTGTTTGTGATACTAGTTGGCGCGAACACCGACATGAACCTTTCACCATCTCCGGTGAACGCTGGTAGCTTTGCGTCAATGCGCCTATAGTTAGTTAGAATTGGGTCAAGATTCAAATTGCTTCTTGTGCCGAAACGGGCAGCGCTCGGACCACTGTAAAATCCTTCGTCAACTTTAGGTTGAGCAAACTGGCGAACTCCGTTTGCACCATCCCAACTATTTAACTTTGGAGCCACAGGAGAAAGTCCTGCTGCATATTCTTGAGTTAAACGGCAAATGTTGGTGCGCCGATCACTACCGACGCGAGACATGACATCGTACCAGGGGTCAAGAGGAAGGCATAATGATTGGTGATACAGCTGGTAGGCGAGGGTACACAAGTCGAGATTAGTGATAGCCATATTTAAATTTACTGCTGGCCTAGTGCGCTCTATGGCCTGTTGTCCAGATGTACTCTCTGGGGCATCGGCAAGAGCTGGCGAAGCAAACCACATTCCGATGACGGTGCAACAGAGTATCGACACCGTTTGGATTTGATTGCTTATGAGCATCGTAATTTTCCCTTTATCTGAGCGGATCTCTGCTCGTTAGAACAAGCAGATTTAGCGAGCGCAAGGCGTGATGTATTCAGAGGCCCAATATTCTAACAGTGATAGCAGTTGAGTTGACACGATGAGGAGCGTCCGATTATCGCAAGAATGCATGCGCGATGTATACTCGTCAAACTATTCAAGCTACCTGAGGAATAATATGAACGTCAACCCTTATGATGTATCCAGAACGCCTAGAGTTGCTTTCGACGATCGCCTGGCAATTATGGGACTTATATTATTGGCAGCGACTGTGCCTCTGCAGGCGGCATCGGCTGCTGACTTCGCATCACAAGTTTTAGACTCGCAGGCCTACGGTCTTCGGCAGCAAAATGACAGGAGTTCAATAAAACCCCAGTTGATAGCACAGTCTCAAAGTAGTTCTGAAGAACAGAAAGACTTGGAGGCCTACAGCAGAAGCAAGTACACCTACATCGATGCTAAATTGTTGGCCAAGATGTGGAACAAAGAAGTAAGTGACGTAAAGATTCACATTGGCTTTAAGTTACTAAGCGGTCCGTTGGCTTCAGCTGAGCTTGAGCAAAATCTTGTTGATGCCCGTATTAAGGCCCTAGCCTCCGTCAATAGCAGTCAAGGTCTGACTTACTGGCAAGATAGCGGTCATACCTATGACGATGCTGTCGCTCTGGCAAAGCTTTGGGGCGAATCTAGCCCCTGGAATGCAAAAGTAAGAGTAGAAAAAAATCTGATTCTAGGAAACGAGGAAGTGATTAAAAAATCAGTGAGCCTCGCTAGAAAATAGGACATTGTCGTGACTCACATTGCTTGGCGCATTGGTGTTGAAATTGAATTACTGGCGCCGCTAGGTAAAACTCGTCTCGATTTAGCTGAGGCGATTTGCCGCCACTATCGGGGCTCTGTTCAAAGATATTTTCATCCGCAATCTGAACCTAGCAAAGTTCCAGGTACGCCAATTTTCCATAGCCTGACGCTCGGATTTGAAGCTCTAGATGACCAGCAGCAGCGAATTGCGCAATGTGTTGACGACCTGACATTACAGGCTGACCTAAATCGCGAAACCAAACCAAAGCCCGATTGGTATCGGATCGTCAGTGATGATGAGCGATTATTGCGTCTGATTGAAGAACAAACAGATCCCGCTTTACCCCTCTCTCAAGTTTTAAACCCCATCGCCAAATTGTTTGGAACTTCACCTGATGAAGGGGAAGGGGGAATGGTTCGCGTCAACGATCGCTCGGGTGCGTCAGTGGCAATTGCGGCACCTTTACCTGGAGAACGAGAGCGCCCTTGTGAATTAATCACTTGTCCACTTGAGAGTAATCAAGGTCAAAGGCTTGATGAGTTGTTGGCCTTGGCTCGACAGCTTAAGTTTCTGGCTCCGGTTGAAGGGGCCACTCATATTCACTTTGATGCCAAAGCTATGCAGTCGGCCAATGCCATCGCAAACTTTGTCAATCTCTACTCTTCTTATCGCCACATACTTAAGCAGCTCATAGGCACCAACCCAAACTGCATCCGATTAGGGGCTTGGCCAACGGAGTTGCTCGATACGGTTAATGCTACTGGGTTTTGCGCGCTTTCTTGGCTAGAGGTACAGGAGCAATTGAAAGCTCTCAAGCTGACGAAATATTGCGACGTCAATCTGATTAACTGCATTTATGGTATTGCCGACAAAAATACGATTGAAGTCCGCATATTACCGGTTTGTTTAGAGACGACTCCTATCATGGCTGTTGCCTCTCTATTTGTCGCTTTATTTGAGCTGGCCCTGGCACCAGTTACAATTGAGTTCAGAGCAGTTCAAAACTGCTCAATCGAGTCTGCAAAGACTTTCTTGCAGATGCTGCCAATATCAGATGTTCAATTAAGCTACTGGCTGAACATAGCGGAAAGTGTTTTCGACTGAACGGTAATCAGTATCAATTAGCAAAGAGAATCTTATAGTAAAAAAGTAGCTATTTTGCCTTGCGGCCGACAAACTCAAGCAATGTATGTCTAAAGCGATAGAGCAGTATGCAACCCATTATGACACTTAAGATCAGCACCACCACTGACACGCAAGTTACTGTAATGGCAGCCACTAATAGTCTATTGAGCTCCCGCAGAGAATCGCGTACTTCAGAAAGAGGCTCTTTAACATTAGCAATGGGTTCACGCAGTTGATGTACTTGCTCACTTAAGGTATCAAGGCGCTTGTGCATTAGCACAACTTTGTCTTGCACCGTCGTCATTTTCTCAATAACACTACCCATCTGCCCTTGAACGCCAGAAAGCGGCACTGTGACTGCGACCATAGGTGACCTTAATCCATCAAGAGGCTTTTGCAATTCACGCATCTGTCTGCTGACAATGCGTACATCATCGCGCACAGCTGTTACTTCTTTGATATCCTGTCTCAGTTTTGAGAGTTCCTTTAATTCACCATGTACGCCAGTTACAGCTGGTGTTATCTCACTTAACTTCTTCAGATCAGAAGAAAGTCTCGTCAAGTTTTCGTTCAATCCAGCAAGTTTTTCTGACATGGAGCCAATTCTTATCTCAACACCATTCATGGAATTTTCCATTTTAGTAAAGGCAGGCTGTAAGCCCTCCATCGGAGCCTGCAACCTAGCTAAGTCATCCTGCAAATCTTGCGCTTCGCGTCGAAGTTTCCACACGGGGCGCACTAATCTCTTTAATGGATGAAAGCCAGTGATTGGTTTGTCCCAACTCTTTGCTCTAATTTCGGCGTCTCGCTCGGCTCTTGACGGCTTTTTAGTAACCTTGCCCTGCAGCTCCCTTGGTACCTCAATTTTGTTTACAGCTGCACTTTGTTCAGTGGGCGCAATCTTGACTTGGCTAGCAGCAGGTGCTTCGGCTAGAGCTGCTGATGTTGCCATCATAAGACTTAGGCTAGTGACACTAAACAACCTGACAAAAATCATCATCCCTCAACCGTTAAGAATTGAATCATCTTAGCGCAATTGAACTGCAACCAAGGAAATAACTGCGGAAAAAGGCTTTGGAGAATCCAGCTGCGATAAGAAGCCGAAATTAGAATTGGATACTAGATATGTACGTCCAGTTTCGAAGAAGAATAAATAATCCATACTGAGTGGACCTCGTTTGAAACGCGATTGAAACGCCGATGCATTTCCTTTTTTGAGTTGAGGAGAACAAGTGATGTCGATGTTTAATTTTCCCTGCGCGGTCAGTGTGAATTGCGGTCAACCCACTTCACTAGTTGCTCAAGAACTGGCGGCGTGCATTGATTCATTTCAAATGTTAGATGCTCGCCTGAATTTACTTTGAGCAGAGTCTTGTTGGGGCTGGCGACCCGTTTGTATAGCTTTAGGGTTGAAGGCGGTTTGACCAGCCGATCATCCATACCCTGAATTACAAGTACAGGCTTAGACTTAATTCTGAATGCATACTTGCCATTTTCAGACATGAATAGCTGGAAAGCGATCAATTCCTTCGGCGAAAGTGTTTTCCTTGATAGCGGATCGCTCTTCCATACATCGCGCAGTTGAGCATTGCCGGTCGCTTTTTGCAGCAGGCTCTTGCCGATATTGATTGGGTTGTTGAGTCCGAAAGGTAAGTGTAGTATCACCATTAAGGCTTCCTTTGCCGAATCAAATCGGCTGGCACCTGGCACACTCGATATCACACCGGCTAGGTTCTCAGGATTACGAGCGGAAGCGTGCAAAGCGATTCCACCGCCCATAGACTCACCCAGCAGGAATATGGGCGTTTTGGGAAGAAGACCATGTATTCTTGCGACGATGTTCTGAATGTCGGACAGCGTACCGTCGAGATTTAAAAAGTTCTGACCGAACGAGTTCTTCCAAGTTCCGCAACCTCTGACATCTAGGGCGATTACGAGATAGCCTCTCGATTGTAGTGAACCAGCTAGCGCTGAGTAAGATCCCGAGTGCAGACACATGCCATGAATACAAATAACAACCGCGCGAGGTACCGCGGCTGTGGGGAACCAGAAACGAACAGGTACTTCTTGACTGAAAGTTTGATTCGTTCCAGATAGTTCATTGCCGGAAGTTGCAAGAGGCGAAAGTGACTCTTGAATCAAATATCCTCCGGCACGACTGATGCTGTTTCGACCAGTTCCGGGCTTCATGCTGCTGAAGCGCTTTGGGCCGCCTTCTTTAGCTAGGCAAATATCGAACATCTCATCTTGAAGTGGCTTTTGTTCGTTCATGCGCAGTATTCGGTAACACTCTCCCAGTGTGGCTGCACCCCAACAAGTCTGAGCACTTTGTGCTCCATACTTAGCCTTGACTAAGTCATACATGCGCTTGGCATAGGGCAGAGCACTCTTGCCATCAGCCTGGGCAAGATAACTTCCCGCAAGGCCGCCAAGACACTTTGCCAATGCTGCGTCTTTCTCTGCAGGATCTTTCGGCGTCCATCTTTCCAGAATTTCAAGAGATTGTTGGTACCAGTTTATGGCGCTCTCGAAGTTGTCGCCGCCAAATGCACTGCTGGCAAGGCCGAGGGAGGGACTCAGGAGTGAGGGATCTAGAGGCGGCACAAATCTTGAGCGGGTTTTATAGGCAATATCGAAACAGGTTGCGGCCTCGGCTATTTGAGTGCCGCCATCGGCAAGACATGCTCCAAGCGATTCTGCTTGAGATGCTACTGGTGTAAATGTATCTTTTGTAGTCTCATTGGCACTTTTCTCTAGATTCTTGATATTGTCAATGACGGCTTTGTCGGGCGGGTCTGCTGCAACTTTTACGATCTCTGGTTGCTCCTCCTGCAAGAACATTACACCAAGTAGTCCAGGGTCGTTGTCTGCAGCGATGTCACCAGTAACGAGTGTTAGGCCGCTTGGTAGATTTTGTTGATTTGCTGAGCTGTTCTTCGATGGCGAGTTATTTGTTGGCTGATACTGTGGAGTGGCATAGCGGTCATATGTAGATGAAGGCGAGTTGTTTGTCGGATGATACTGTGGAGTGGCATAGCGGTCATATGTAGATGAAGGCGAGTTGTTTATCGGCTGATACTGTGGAGTGGCATAGCGGTCATATGTAGATGAGGACGAGTTGTTTGTCGGCTGATACTGTGGAGTGGCGTAGCGGTCATATGTAGATGACGTTGGTGTGGTGTAGTCTCGTTTGGGGGCGGGTTGTTGGCATGGTGCTGGCGGTGTCTCCGCGTCTGCAACGGTCCAGGTTTTGCCAGGTTCAACAGTGCTATGCTCTTGAGCGATAGCGGTCATGCGGGCTGATACGCAGCAGAATGCTATTGCTGGTACCAGAATACGATACTTGTTTCTCATGTCTTCGCCGAGCTCCAATCATTACCGTACTGTTGTGAGTCCACTTAAATTGCCCTCTGGTGTCAAGTCGGTGCGCCATTATTACACATGAGATTGAGTGATTCGAAGCCAATTTATTAGTTTGCGGGGCCGGTGATAAATCGTGTTTTGTCGTCATTATGTGATAGACTTTGCCGCTATCGTATTCGGCAGTCTTTCTTTCTGGATGTGACTGTCCAATTTGCACCGTCCACATCTTACATGAGGCCGATCGATGAAACGAATTTTTGTTGCAGCTGCGTTAGCCGCAGCATCGCTGAGTGTGCCATGTCAGGCACAGCAGTCTATGTTCGGTGTCAACCTTGTCGAGAATGGCGGTGCTGAGGCCGGGATCGGTTCACCACAGTGCGACACTGTGAGAACTCCAGGCTGGACCACAGTTGGTGAATTCACCGTGGGCACTTACGGTGGTCGCAGTGATGTGCTGTCAAGCAACTCTGCAGGACCTCCTCTTTTCGGTGCGAACTCAAGAGGGAAGAACTTTTTCTGCGGCGGCAACGGACAGTCTTCTCAGGCTACGCAAACAATTGACGTCTCGTCTCAGTCGAGCAAAATTGATGTTGGTAACGTCAAATTTGAACTCTCTGGTTGGTTGGGCGGCGACGGCACAAGTGATGACAATGCCACTTTGGTAGTCATGTTCAATGGTCAAAACCAGCTGACAGGACCGATTGGCACAGTTAAATTAGGGCCAGTCAAAGCAGTTGATCGCTCTGGTATATTGAGCCTCGTCTTCAAGCAACAGCAAGGCATAATTCCGGCGGGCACTCGATCTATTTCAATAGGTCTAGATATGCAGCGAGTAGATGGCAAGCTGAACGACGCCTATGCTGACAATATTAGCTTCATCATGGAGCCACCGACCAGCCAGGCTACTAGTACGAGTACGATTTCTAGTGGCGTTTCTACCAGTATTGCCACCACTGGTAGTGTGGGTGGTGGTACTGTGACCACTGCCAACAGTGGCTCTAACAGTAGTTCCAGCAACAATCCAAGCAGTTTCGCCTCTGGCCTAGGTCAATTCCTTGGCAGCTTCTCTGCTGCACTAGCTAATGGTGGTGCTTCGAATTTCAATAGCGGTTCTAATAACCTCAATACTAGTGTTCGCAATAACTCGGCGCTTTCTGCAATCGTTCACGAGAGAGGAAAGACGGTGGTTACTCTGGATAGCGACAAAATGTTCGAGCAAGGCAAGTGGGCCCTGCGACCTGGCACTGACCAGGTACTCGAACAGCTTCGCACAACAGAATTTGCCAATCACCAGACACGCCCCATTTTTTTCGAAGGGCACACTGACGAGGTGGCCGACAATATGGACTGCCTAGCGCTATCTATGATGAGATCGTTAGCGATTGTCGATTGGATGGCCAAGCACGGAGTGAATTCTACTCAGTTTGAGGTGCGCGGTTGTGGCAAGACTCTACCGAAGATGATGAACATCAATGGTATGAATCGCTCCCAGAACCGCCGAGTCGAGATTGTCCTTTTAGAATAATGGCGCCAGGTCAGGTGGTGACCAAAGAAGGTGACATTCAAGGTTGGCATCTTATTGGTGCTCTTGATTGCTGGTTTTTTCCTGCCAAAACATAGAATACGAAGCATAATCAATTCTTGGCGCTACGCTATACTCGGTTCCCCGAACTCACATGGTTGCCACGGGGGCAACTAAATGTCTACGCTGTCCGATTGTTCCCATTTGTGGCTACCCAAGTCTTGAGCTGATTAGCGGCTAGAAATACCCAAAGATTTACGCCAGGTATTTTGTACTGACTGTCCAACAATGTTTCAACTGTTGATAGCTGGAGCTGGCGACCGCCCTGCCCCGTATACTCGTATTGATTCCAGGGCAGAGAGTTCTATAGTGCTTAAGCATCAAGCTGCGTGGTCCTTTTCGATCGCGCTCATCATCATTCTCGGCTGCACAGGCAGCGAAGGGAGTACCGCCGTTGGCAAAAGTACAGAGGTGAATCGATCTAAGGGGGCGCAGACAGCTGGGGAATCGAAGCATTCCTGCGGCTATCCCAATAATATTCGCGATGGCCTCGCTCCTGCCCAGTATTTTCGTATGGCAGAGGTGCTTCTTGGCGACTACGATCTGATTAGCGCCAAACAATGCCTGCAGAAACTGAGAAGTAATAAGGCCTCGTCTGAAGCGCAAATATATGCCGACTTATTAGAAAAGACTGCAATGCCAAGTGAGTCAGTTCCCGAAGTGGACTTGAAGCTTCTGAAAGAGGCAGAGAAGTTGGAGAAACATGGTGATTTCGAGCAAGCGAAGGAAAAATGTCAAACGTTGATTAGAAAGTTTCCGCGATTTGAATGGGCCTATATGCAGTTAGCCAATCACTATGCCCATTATCGACGAGATCAAAAAGAAGCAGAAGATTTGCTTGAGAAGGCCTTGAAGCTCAATCCAAACAATATAGACACATTGCAGACTTGTATTACTTTAGCTAAGAACAAGCAGCAGCATGAGAAAGCGTATGAATACTGCCTTCGCCTGCGTGCACTCGATCCAACCTACTCGTCTTACCAATTAGACTGGGAACTAGACAATCACGATCGCACTGCTAGTCTGAGAAATCTGGTTCACAGAGCTGCTCCACGCATTACAGCCGTGGCACCGCAGTCAGTGCCTGACACTGCGCCACCGAGCATACTACCAACCAACCGCGCTACAGCAGAAACAGTCATCGCCACAATGCGCTCAACTATGCTGGCGGCGATGAATCAATCGGCTGAACGCGATGAAAAGTATCCGCCACAGATGATCAATGATAAGGGCGAAGTACAAATTGCATTTGGACCAAATGTCGATGCCCATGGAACATTTTGCAGCAATCTTCTACCGGTGCTAAGTGACCACCGCACCCAGTATTGGAACGAGCAGGGTAAGCAAGCCTTTAGCAGATCCTTTGATGACGGCAAGGACTTCTCTGAAGGCCTGGCTGCAGTAAAAGATGGCAAGTGGGGATTCATCGACAGCACCGGGCAGTTTGTAATTGCCAACAATTTCGACTACGCCACGTCATTTTCTGATGGCTTGGCTGCCGTTTCTATTGGTGGGTCCTGGGGCTTTGTAAACAAAAAGGGCGAAGTCGTTATCGAACCTGTTTACGAAGAAGTCAAACCTTTCTCGAACGGCTTAGCACTGGTTAAACTGCGCAACAAAATTGGTTATCTAGACAAGAATGGCCAACTGGCTATAGTTGCAAAATTTGATAGTGGTCGCTCATTCTCTGATGGTCTAGCCGAAGTTGGTTTTCTAGACAATGAAAAACACGAACTGCGACTTTGCTATATAGATACGGCTGGCAAAGTTTGTATCGACACTTCCAAAATCGAAGTCTCGGCAGAACCGGACGCCAAAGAGCAAAGCATTTACGACCTTGATGATGGAAAAACAGTTTTCGGTTTTAAGTGTGCAACTGGTATGAGTTCGAGAGAGAAACTGCCACGTGATTTTCAATGTGGCCTTGCGGGAATCAAACTCGGCAAGAACTATGGCTACATAAATAAAGACGGTAAAGTTGCGATAGGGCCGGTCTACCGTGTTGCCTATGATTTTTCTGAAAATCTTGCGACTGTGCAACCATCTTCTAGTTCCTATAAGGCTGCTATCGATACTTCGGGCAATATGGTGATTAGGCCGCAGTACAGAGAGATAAGCCAATTTCACAATGGCATCGCTGCTGTCAATCAATGGCAGCAATCAAGTATGAATGCCCTGTGGGGGTTTATAGACAAAAAGGGTACGGCGATACTGCCGCTTCAGTATTTTGAGGCAGCGCCGTTTGTTGGTGGGCTGGCCAGAGTTCAACCTACGAGCATGTCTTTGGCTGCAGCGAAATTTGATGCAGTTAGACTAGTACCATTAGTGGTTGCATTGCCTCCAGATACCAGTCTCTGGGCTCAGGCTGCGACAAGAAAAATAGCAGCAGCCTGGCCTGCCGAAGTCGCTTGCGATGTGGAGCAACGTGCGCGCTTCACATTCAAATTAGATCAGGCTGGCAACGCCTATGACATCACCTTTATCGAAGGTTGTGCTTCACCCAAAACGATTTTAGCCACTGTGCACTCAGTGCTTTTTGCCATGCCGTTTGAAAAAAGAGATGGGACAGTTTCTATTGTCTTGGACCTAGAAGCACAGAACGGCAGTAAGCCAAAAATTACGATAAATTGTGCTGGCAGCAAGGTCGAAGCGAAGGTGAAAGAGACCGAAGTAGAGAAGGAAGTAGAGAAGGTAGAAGGCAATGCGGCTGATTCCGAAGACAAAATACTTAGCGGCATGCCAGGCAAACGAAAGTCGCAAGTCGGAAGAATTGTGCGACAGTGGATGAATGAAAAGCTGCTTTATCTTTGTGAAAAGTCGGCGAAGTATCCTGACTCTCCTTCAGTTAAGGCTGAGCTTGTAAAAATTTTCAAAGCCTTTGCCCTTAATCCGGCAAGTGCGCATGACTGGCTCTGTATTGCTCGTGGCAACCCACCAGAGCTGGCTTTAAGGCAGAATCCAGATAACATTGACGAACGCAATTGCAATGCACCAGTTGGAGCCGTATTTCAGGCTTGGAAATTACAAAAGAGCGAAGACAATTTATACGAGCTGGAGGGCGCATATAGGCACAAACTGGCACTTGATCTCTTGCACTCAAAGGGCGACAATCCACTCTTCCTTGGTATAGCAGCTGAGTTGATGGATCAATATGCAACAGCGGTGAAGTTCTATTCACAATGCCCTTCGTCATCGCTCTTCGCAAAGAAACTGTCGACAAGATTTTCCAGTGAAGTTCCACTGGCGAATCTTGGTAAATTAGCTGGTAGTGCTGTGAATAGTCGAGACTGGAAGGCCGTAATCAATTGGTTTCCCATTGATTCTGAAGTGCTGATTGCCGTACTCAATCCACAATCGAATACTAAGAGTGGGAGCGGTAGCTTGGTTTCGTCTCTTTTCGATTCGCTTCAAGCAATGCTGGGGGCTGAAAAGGGTGAGAAATCGGACATTCAATTCGCGATACATGGAGGAAGAAATTTTCAGTCTCCTAAGGATATCGGCGTCGGAAGCCAGGCTGGTGCGGAAATCAGAATTTTTGCTAAGACTCCACCTGATGTAAGTTCTGTTCCTACCATTGAGAAAACAACTGCGCTAACAGAACGTCTTGAAGGTTTCGACATTGTAACTGCGGAGATGAAGTACCGATATTCACAGTCGACGCTTTTGTTCATTGCCAGACCATTTGCTAATGTTGAAATCTCTGCTACTGATCGTCACTACCTGCGCCAGATTCTCTCTAGGATCAAAAGTAAACCGACCGACCGAGCTTTTCCCGACAGTCTTCCTGAGTGGGCTACGATCGATTTGCAGTCTGATTGCTGGTCACTCAGGCACTACGACAAAAGCTGCGCACCATTTGATCGCAGCGCGCCTCTGACACTTGTTGAGCCTGATGACCTTGAGACCAGCGACGGCATAATTACAGACAATTCCTGTACTGGTTTCACATTTTGCGGCAACAAAGACGGTACTTTCAAAGTTTGTTTTCTCGGCTCCAATCCGAAGACGTTGAAGGCATTAACCGATGGCTGGAATCATTACTCAGAAATCAACACAGGTCAATTCTGGGGAACAGGGAAAGGTCCCCAAGACTACAAAATGAGTCCGCTCAAAGTGACATTTTCTGCCGACAAGAAAACCGCTACAGCTAGCGGCAAGACTACCGAGGTTACTGCTCCGATGCTCAACATAATTTTAATGAATCAGCTCGGTTGGTTGGTCGCGTTGTAAGTCATTCCATGACACTATCCAGCGACTCAAGTTCAAAGACTTACGAAAAGTATTTTATACCACACCTAATACCCAGGCTCTTTCTTTGTGAAAGCACCCATGCGTTCATTTAGATAGAGGAAGGCGGCATAGACTTCGTCATATTCCTGACCAGTGAGATTGTTCAAAGCCTGCATGTATAAGTCGTAGGCTGGTTCGAATTTTCTTTGTACTTCATAGGCTTTGCCTAGCTGAGTTATGAGAGAGCCTTCTTCTGCTTTGCTGCCACCACCGGCGCGCCATTCTTTGAGAGCACGTTCAAAGAACTGCTCGGCATAAGCATAGTTGCCACCAGCCATTTGCTGATTGCCTTGGGCAGTCAGTGTGGCAATGGTTTTGCGTAGAGGGGCTAGTCTTGGATTTTGCAGATCGATAACCTTGGTTCTGGGAATTCAGAATTTGCCGTCAATATCGATTTTATACCCGCAAAAGATTACTGCTGCATTGCCCGTAATTTACTGCGGGGGTTGACCCTGCTGTGGCATTCCTTCAGGAGGCATACCCTGTGGAGGCATCCCTTGACCATTCATATTACCCTGGCCGTTCATGCCGTGCCGGGCAAAGCCGCGACCGCCGCCCCTGAATCCTTGGCCTTGTCCCTGACCACCCATAAAGCCTTGGCCGCCAGTTCCTTGCCCACTAGTTCCTTGCCCACTAGTTCCTTGCCCACCTTGGCCCTGGCCTCCGCTTCCTGGGCCGCCTTGCCCACCTTGGCCTTCTCTGGCTTCTCTTGCTTCGCGGCGCTGTTCCATAAATTGACGCATCTGAGTTTTTTCGGAGTCACTCAGTTGGCCATCATGGTCTGTGTCAAAGCGCTCTCTCATTTTTTGCATGAACTGCTCACGCCCCTGACCCTGTCCGCCGCCCATGCCTTGACCGCCAGCAGCTCCCTGCCCCTGACCTTGTCCACCCATGAATTGGCCTTGTCCCTGACCAAACTGTCCTTGTCCGCCTTGGCCCTGACCGCCCATTCGCTGGCCCATGCGCTCACGGAAGCGACCGCCAAATTGTCCCTGGCCCTGACCTTGTCCACCCATGAATTGACCTTGTCCTTGACCACCCTGACCTTGAGGTACCTGACCTGGACCATCCTGACCGTAGCCACCTGGTGGTTGGAATTGACCCACATTCGGGGCCTGATTCTGCGCCTGCGCCGATTGGTTTATGCACAAGGAGACAAGAGCGATGCCAAAACTCAAAACCTTGGTGGGCCGTTTCATAAATGCACCTCTGCAGCAGTACTTATATTACTCATACCAACTAGTACGTTGGCCGGTCGCAAAAAGTTCAACCTCTGCCGCTCAAATTACTATTCTTAATGTCGCTAAAGCAGTTGAATAATTCTTGCTGCCTTGCAACAAGTTTGAAACAAATTTTTCATACCATGACGTAATCGCTATGTAATTACTACTTTTCTTCGCACCAGTGAGGCTTTATGGCTGATCAAATTGTGGCGCCTAAACGTGAGTCCCAAGCTGAGCGTTCAGAGCCGGTCTCCGATAACGTTAAACCATCAGGCATTGAGGCTGCCGCTTTATGGAGTGAGGCATCACGGGTTTTGGCGGGCAAGAGCAGCAATAAGCTACCGAGCGCGTTTGCTGATGCTAGCAGCTTTACGCTAGCCGACTCAAAGTCGACAACTTCTGACTCCAAGCCTACAGCTTCTGACGCCAAGCCTACAGCTTCTGATTCGCTTCTTAAGGTGCGCGCATTTCCTGCTGTCAGAGAAATTGTAGATGCTCCTAATCCGATTAGAGAAATAGGCAAGGGCATAGACAAGCTCAGTAATTTAGAATCGGTGGAAATTAGTCGGCGTGCCAATGGATGGCAGCATGTCAACGCAAAATTAGAGAATGCCACCACTGGTGACGCGCCTAATATCAGTGTCGGTCGCCATCGACCTGTGGCCAGTCATATGGATAGAAATATTAGTTTCGATTTGGCCAAAACAAATGATGGCATTCGTTTGGCTAACATGAGTGGTTTTACTACTGATGTTCAAGGTCCAAGAGGCCGAATAAGAACTAGCACGACTAATGAAATGACCCTGGGCCATGATGCTTCTGGTCCGTATTTGCGCTCTACTGCTAGTACCCAGGGCCTCCTGAGAATGAGAACCAATACTATTTCATTGCGCGAAAATGACTTCAACAAAGACAGCCCCATGCGCTCGATTATGAATCAGCCTGAGGCCCTGAAGCAAGTAGGCGAAGCAATGCGGTTGTTCCAAAATACTGATGATGTGCAGCGCATGTCTATGAAGAAAAATGGTCCCGGACAGTTTGACGTTGCCTCTGAGGCACTTAGAGAAAAGCATATCGAAATTAATAAGCGTCTTGAAAATAGCAAGGCCACGGTCTCTTCTATTGATCTGGAGCGCACGGTATCGGCCACCATTCATAGCGGCAATGATGCTGTTGGTTTAGCCAATATCAAAGGCATCAAAGTCAACGTGCAGACCGAGCTCTTAGGCCTGAAGACCAATATGACAATTGTGCCGTCGGCTATCAAGTTAGAAAATGGGGTAGATGGAAAACCAGCAGTGCGGCTAGAGCTGGCGATGCCTGGTGGCGTCACTACTCAATTTTCACTGCCACTTTCTAAGTTGAGAGAGGCCCAGAAGAAAGCAAGTTGAGCTTCGAAAACTGTTTGATTTAGCCAGTATTCTGCAAGCCTTCAGCGACGCCATTAACTGTCATCAATACAGTTTCAAGCAGTTTGTCTTCTCTGACATTTGCTTTTGACTCGGCTTCTTTGCTAATGCGCTCGCGCAGTTGGGCAATCAGGCGTACTTGCAAATAACTTAAGGGGTCAACATAAGGGTTGCGAATAGCAATTGAGTGCTTTAGATAAGGCACTTCTTCAAGCAGTGATTCGTGCTGCGATACGGCCAGAACAAATTTCTTGGTGCATTCATACTCGGCGAGTATGCGCTTGAAGAATTTTTCTTGCAGGTTTTTGTCGACCAGGTTTTCGCTGTAATAGGCCGCGATATCCATGTCGGCGACAGCTAAGGCGTTTTCGAGTTTGTTGATTAAGCCCCGGAAGAATGGCCATTTAATGTACATTTCTTGGGCCATCGCCACTGTCTCAGGGCTTGCTTCAGTTTGTCCTGCGCAAGTTTGGAAGGCACTGCCGAAGCCATACCAGGCTGGCAGCATGTAGCGGCTTTGGGTCCAGGCAAAGACCCAGGGAATAGCTCTCAAGTCGTCAATAGAGCCAGAACCAGCATTACGCCTGGTTGGGCGAGAACCCATCTGTAATTTTGATAGCTCGCCAATAGGGGTCGATTGACTGAAGAATTCGACAAATTGAGGGTCTTCGTAAACAAGAGAGCGATAGGCGTTAAACGAAGATATCGAAAGCTGCTCCATGAAATTCCACCACTGAGCCGGTTCGCTATCGCTTTCGCCATGGGGCTGTGCTGCGGTTGCTTGCAGTACAGCAGCGGCTAGCTGGTCGAAGTTGCGCACGGCAATGTCATGGAGAGCGTATTTCGATGATATTACCTCACCTTGCTCGGTCAGCTTAATTCTACCGGCTACCGTTCCTGGTGGCTGGGCGAGAATGGCCTGGTGAGTTGGTCCGCCGCCTCTACCAATGGTGCCACCCCGGCCGTGGAAGAGTCTTAGCTCAATGTCGTTTGCTTGGGCTATTGCCACCAGCTTTTTCTGAACTTTATATAGTTCCCAGTTGGCTGTGACTATGCCACCATTTTTGCCGCTGTCTGAGTAGCCAATCATTATTTCTTGCAGATTACCTAGCTCTTCGAGGTATCTCTTGTAAATTGGATTGTCTAACAGTTCCTGGAACATTTGCGGTGCTCGCCGCAAATCTTCGATGGTTTCAAAAAGGGGGACGATGCTAATTTTTCTATGGGGATGATGCTCTGATGCCCAAATTCCAGCCTCTTTAGCGAGGAGCAAAATTGATAGCAAGTCGGATGAATACTCGGTCATGCTAACGATATAGGTATCTAGTGCGCAGGAGCCATAGAGGTCTTGGCCTTGAGCCAGGGTGCGAAATACTTCGATGGTTTCGTTAGTGGCCTGCGAAAAATGCAGGTCGCCCGGAATTAGTGGTCTTTTGCTCGCTAGTTCGCTTGTCAGCCAAGCCATTTTTTCTGTTTCATTCAGGCCCTTATAGCCATTTTCAAGAAGTGCCTGCGACTTTGTAATTTCATCAAGGGCATCGCGGTGGCGGCTGCTGTGCTGCCTAATGTCGAGTTTCGCCAGGTGAAATCCAAATATATCGACCGTGGCAATTAGTCGATTAAGATTGAGCAAGCTATCGCGACAACCGGCTTTGACCAGGCTTTCTTTGATTATGCGCAACTCGGCTTTGAACTGAGCTGCGCTTGAATAAAACTCTCCGCTAGTGCCTTCGCATTTGTGATCGCGAGTGTTGCGCAACTTTGCCTGTATGTATAGAAGCTTGAGGCGATAAGGTTCTAAAGCGTAGCGATGACCGTATTTTTGTGTCACTGCTGGCAGTGCCTGGCTGTCTTGTTCTAACGACTGGCTAAATGCTGCAGTTTGATCAATCCAATTGGCCGATTGACTAAGCTCATTGAAGAGCCGCTCTAAATCTTTGAGATAGCGATTGAGTATGACACTGCGCTGATAGTCGAGAGTCTGGAGAGTGACGTCTTTGGTGACGAAGGGGTTACCGTCTCGGTCTCCACCTATCCAGGAGCCAAAGGTGATGAAGTTGCGATTGCTGTTGCTGTTAGTAATAGCGTTAGTGGCTGCGCTTGTTTCTAGACTAGTATTAGGATTACTCTTGGGATTAGTCTTTGGATTAGTTTTGGCACTAGCCTTCGAGTTTGGCTCTAGAAGGGCCTCTACTTTCTTACATTCTTCTTCTAGCGACTGGTGCACATCGATTACTGCGTCTATGACAACATGGTCAAAATGATAAATGCCGTAGCGCACTTCGTCATTGACAGATGGTTTGAAATAGATCACATGGTCGGTGAGCCAGAGTGATTCGACTACCGATCTAAGGCCGGCTTCGATAGCCGCTGATTCGTGCTTCGATAGTGGCGGATGGTCGCGCTTGTATAGCAGTTGAGCCAGCTCAAGCTGCTTGAGCATAACGGTGCGTCTTGTCAGCTCAGTGGGGTGAGCCGTGAAGACAATTTCAATGTCAAGATTGTTCAAGACATTTAGAAGTTGTTGGGGCTCTAGATTACTGCCACCAAAAAATTCAGAGAGTGAGTCTTTCTCGTATTTACGCTCGCCGCTACTGTCGTGTTGGGCGCGGCGACGCAGCCTGTGATTTTGCTCAGCTATATTGATGATGTCAAAATAAGTGAGAAAGGCTTTTATCACTTTAATAGACGTATCTAGATCAAGAGCGCTGAGCAATTCTTGCAGCTTTTGATGATGGGGCTGGTTCAGCTCTTCATCGATGCCCTTGTTGCGGTGCATCTCTTTGAAAAGGCTGCGAAATTGTTCGACATAGCCAAATACTTCTTCGCCTTCAAAGCGTTTAATTGTATCGCCCAGTATGAAACCGAGCATGCGCACGTCATCGCGCAATGGTTTGATGCGTTCTAGCAATTGGTCGCGCTTTTCGGTCATCTATTTCTTCTCTATATCGGTATGGCGGAATGACTTGGCACCAGCTCCGTGATAGTCGCTGGCTTTATGACCAGCGCCTTCAATTTTGTATTTGTAGGTTACCAGGCCCTCTAGGCCTACCGGTCCGCGAGGTGGTAGTTTACTTGTGCTGATGCCCACTTCTGCACCAAAACCATAGCGAAAACCATCGGCAAATCTAGTGGAAGCGTTGTGATAAACGCCAGCAGATTTGACACCATTGAAGAAATTCAGCCAGGCCTGGTTATCCTGGCAGATTATGGCATCGGTGTGGCCCGAGCCATATTGATTGATATGAACTATGGCTTCATCCACTCCATCAACTATTTTGGCTGAAAGGCAGAGGCTGCCGTATTCTCTCGACCAGTCAGCTTCTTCTGCGACAGAGATTGCCGCTGGGGTCTGTGAATGTGTTTGTGAATTAGCTTGTGAATCGGGGGATTGCTTCGAGCTCAAACCCGAATTGCATAAGGACATTAAGGCGCTATCGAGTCTAAGTTCCACTCCAGCTTTGTGCAGGGCTGTCAAAATTGCCAGCTGTTTTTCTTCTGTGAGAGCTTTGTCGAGTAACAAAGTCTCCATGGTGTTGCAAGCTTCAGGATAGTCACACTTAGCGTCTACAGCGACAGCCATTGCTTGCTCGATATCGGCACTGTGGTGCACAAAAACATGGCAGATGCCTTCAGCGTGGCCGAGCACGGGAATTTTAGTATTTGACTGAATGTACGATACCAGGCTGTTTGAGCCGCGGGGAATGATCAAGTCGACATACTGATCGGCTTTCAATAGAGCAGCGACATCGGAGCGCGACGCTAGCAAGGCAGCGCTGCTTTCGGGTAAACCTTCAAGCTTGAGAGCTTCTTGCAGGCAGGCGAACAAAACTTTGTTAGTGTGTTCGACTTCTTGTCCGCCTTTGAGCAAAATGGCATTGCCAGATTTAAGCGCTAGAGCGGCAATTTGTGGCAGCACATCTGGTCGCGCTTCAAAGATAATGCCGATGACACCGATGGGGCAAGTGACGCGGTAAAGGCGTAAGTCTTTATCTAATTCTTTGGCATAATCGATTGCCCCGAGGGGGTCTCTCATGGCTACGAGGGCTTTGCAGCCTGCAATCACTGTATCGATTTTGCTGTTGTCTATGGCCATGCGTCCGCTCTTGAACTCAGCAGCATCTTTGTTCAGTGCGTCTTTACCATTGGCTTCTAAAATTTCCGCCCGACGGCGGTCGAGAATTTCAGCGAACTGCAATATTGTTTGGTTTCGTTTTTCCACGCTAGTCGAAGCCAATGCCGGAGCGGCCAGAGCTGCTTGTCTGGCTAGTTGCATGACGTTGTTTTCTACATTGTTCTCTTGGCTGGTTTCGCTAGGAAGTTCTGTGGCTGTCATTTTCGTATCCATGTCACTGCTTAAGTATCAAGGAAAGCAATGTTGTCCCGTGTAATCAAGGCGTCATAGTTGCGACTTTCTTTCAATTCGTCGAGAGCTTCTGAGTGTTGGCCTGATACAAGACGGGCTTCGTCACTTGAATAATTGACAATACCGCGAGCAAATTCATGACCATCACTACCGGCTACACTTACGACGTCGCCGCGTTCAAAAGTTCCCTTAACTTCGGTTACTCCGGCCGGAAGCAGGCTGGCTTTCCCTTTTTTTAGGGCTTCTTTAGCCCCTGGGTTTACCACCAGAGTGGCTTTTACTGTGGTGGCAAAAGCAATCCACTTTTGTTTACCACTGAGGCCACCATGAGGCAGGAATAGTGTGCCTAGATCTTCGCCCTTAAATATTCGGCCTATGGCATTTTCGGTTTTGCCACCGGCGATGATGGTGGCGCAGCCGCTTTGCGATGCAATACGAGCAGCGGCTAGTTTGGTCTTAATGCCGCCGCGTCCGGGCTTGTCGCTCACTACTTTTGATTCGGCCAATTGCTCGATTTCAGGGGTGAAGTTATCCACCACTGATATTAGTTTGGCTTCTGGGCCTGAGCGCGGGTCGGCAGTATAGAGCCCTTCCACATCGGTCAATATGAGCAGCAGGTCGGCATCGATTTTGCTTGCCACTAGTGCCGATAGCTTGTCGTTGTCTCCGAAATTGACTTTTATATCGATTTCTTTGTGGTCGCCTTTTAGCATCTCTAGCTCGGCGGTTGATACTGTGTCATTTTCGTTGATCACTGGTAGCACGTGCAGCTCTAAAAGTTGGGCAATTGTGCTACGCAAATTGAGATAGCGTCTGCGGTTGGAAAAATCTTCTTCTGTCAGTAAGACCTGGGCGGCAATGACGTCCATTTTTTCGAAGGCGTCTGAATAGAGGGCCATGAGGCGGCCCTGGCCAACGGCGGCGCAAGCTTGCTTTAGCGGCAATAGCTTGGGTTTTGAGGTGAGGCCGAGGGTGCGGGAGCCCAGGCCAATGGCGCCGGAAGTCACGAGGAGCACTTCTTTGCCTGACTTTACCAGGCCGGCAATGCCCTCAACAAACGAATAGAAGCGACTGAGCGCGATACCGCCCTCGTCTTTCATCAAGACAGCGGTGCCGAGCTTGATTACGATTCTCTTAGCCCCCTTAATTAAGGCCTGGCGGTCAATTGGGTCGGCTACGGGCTGGCTATGTTTTTCTGGCATTTTGCGCTCAACGTCAATTTATCAATGATTGAAAGAGTACCCTAATTGGACAAAACTTTGAAGAATTACGGCGTGTAAACCCTCTTGTACACGAACTTGTTAAGTAGTTAAGAGGTTGAAAGCGGCTTGGCAGGCTAGAACGCTTTCAACTTTTTGAAATCTTTAGATTGAGATTAGCTCGTATACATAGACGGATGGGCTTCTACCTAATACTATTTCCTTCTGACAAGCGGCTTGCCAAGTGCTAGAATCTGTAGTACTTAGAGTTGCAACAGACTTGGTCTTAGTGCCTTGTTTTAGTAACTCGCTTACCGTTCACTCCATATTCTTAGTTTCTCGGTCCGAACTCCTCTTGTTTTTACTCTCTCTGTTCTTACTCTTTATCGCTCTTTTGGGAATCCAATGCTAAGACTCGAAAATATCAGCAAAATTTATCCTCAAGGCGAGGTGCTGAGAGACGTTACCTGGGAGCTTAAACAAGGCGACCGTATCGGTCTTGTCGGCCCAAATGGCGGCGGCAAATCGACTCAGTTCAAAATTATTACTGGTGAGATTGAACCTACCTCTGGGCAAATCATTCGCCAGGCCGGTTTGCATGTGGGCTATCTCAACCAAGAGTTTGCTGTTACTCCGACTAACACTGTGCGCGAAGAGTTTTCCAGTTCGTTTGTTGAATTAAACACTATCCACCATGCACTGACTGCGGTGCACAACGCCCTTGAAACTGCCACTCCTGAAGAACTCGATAAGCTCTTGAAGAAGATGGATAATTTGCAGCGTGAGTACGAAGCCAAAGGTGGTTACGCTCAAGAGTCTAAAGTTGAAAAGATGATGGCCGAGATGGGCTTTGCCCTTGGTGATGGCGATCGCTTTGTCAGTGAGTTCAGCGGCGGCTGGCAGATGCGTATGAACCTCGGTAAGGTCTTGCTGCAGAAGCCTGACGTGCTACTCCTCGACGAGCCTACCAACCACATTGATATGCGCACCATCGAATGGCTCGAAGTCTTCTTGCGCGATTTAAGTACACCGATGGCCATTATTTCTCACGACCGCCACTTCCTCGATCGTCTTTGCACCAGCATCGTTGAGATGGAGCGGGGCGAATCTTCTACCTATTTGGGAAATTACTCCACCTATCTTCTCCAGAAAGAACAGAACCGTGACGCTCAATTGGCTGCCTACGAGCGCCAAGTCAAAGAGATGGAAGTGCAACAGCGTTTCGTCGACAGATTTAGAGCTAGTGCAACTCGCAGTACCCAGGCCAAGAGTAGAGAAAAACAACTCGACAAGATTGAACTGATTGAAAAGCCAGACGATGGTGAGCGCACATTGGTGTTTCACTTCCCCGCAGCCGCTCGCAGTGGTCGAGAAGTTGTTACCATCCGCGATTTAACCCATGGCTACAACGACAATATTCTATTTTTAGACGCCAATCTTCAGATTGAAAGAGGCGAGCGTATTGCTATTCTTGGACCAAATGGTGCCGGTAAGTCGACATTGCTTAGACTGATAACCGGTCGCGAAAAACCAGACGGCGGCTCGGTTAAGCTTGGTGAACACAATGTTCGCCCCGCTTACTTTGAGCAGAACCAGGCAGAAGCACTCGATTTAGAGAAGACCATTTTGGCGACCATTCAAGATGAAGTGCCTCTGTGGAAGACTGAAGAAGTGCGTTCTTTGCTAGGGCGATTCTTGTTCGGCGGAGATAGTGTATTTAAGAAAGTTGAGAGCCTAAGTGGGGGTGAAAAAGCCCGCCTGGCCCTGGCCAAGATGCTATTGGGTGCCAATAATTTCTTGATCTTAGACGAACCTACCAACCACCTCGATATTCCAGCCAAAGAGACTCTAGAAGACGCTCTCAAGAAATTCGACGGCACAGTGGTTGTAATTTCACACGACCGCTATTTCATCTCGCAGATTGCTACCAAGATTGTTGAGATTAGAGATGGCCAGTTGGTTGTCTATCACGGCAATTACAACTATTATCTTGAACTCAAAGAAGAAGAGCGTGTGCGTGAGTTGGAAGCTAAGAAAGCCGCTGAGAGAGCTGCTGAATTAGCGGCGAAGCGTGCTAAAGAATTAGCCAAACAGAAAATCAAAGAAGAAGCGAAGAAGGGGCGTTAATGCTCGGTAAGAGTGAGCGGGTCGAAGTTACCATCGTGAATGGTGACGGGAAAGTCTTGACTCAGACTACTCAAAGTCTTGAGGACATCCCCGAGCGCTTTGACGTTCAAACTATCATTGACCTTGGTCCGCTCAAATTTATGATCGTCGAAGCTGAACCTGCCGACCGCAATGGCTGTGGGGCATCGGGAAAATTGACGCTTAAGGTTCAGCCTATTGTCTCGATCAATCCCAAAGACATACTCTACAGTTTGCCTACAATTGCTTATTCAATTGGGTCCGAGATTCCTTTTGAGGCTGAGGGGAAACGCATTCTTGTTATGCATGAGGATGACTGGAGGCAGGTTGAGTTGGTTTCTAGCTCACTTTCTTCAGAAATTGCCGCGGAGTTTTCGGCCATTGCCAAAATCTTTGAGAAACGCCGGGGGGACGGTGCATTTCCCACTATGCACGCTCGACAAAGTGTGGAAGGGCCGCTTGCTGGTGCAGATGTTAGCCTTTCAGAGCTGCGCTGTTTTGAAGAAGGGATGGTTTTTGATGGCGTTAGTTTTGCGCAACCAGGCATTAATGCTGCGCAGATAAAGTCAGTGGTGGGTGGCGGATTTGCGCTGCAAGTAGCTGGCGGGATGGTGCTGTATGGTCAGGTGGTGAAAGATTCGGGCGGTAAAGAGCTGATTAACGCTCTGGCTGTGGCTGATGCCAAACCTTCCAATTTGGAGCTGGCGGCCACTACCATAGCTCAGTTATGCCAAGAGCATAACCTTGTTCTCGTTGACTGGTGCCGCGGCCTCAGTCTTTCTGGCCAAGCCGAAGTGCTTCAGTATTTCCAGGCACTTACTGGCAAAGAAGCTTAATTGAGCGGCTGTGCAGTTTCTCGGGCTGACTCTCTGCTAAGGAATAATGAATATCTGGGGATTGTCAACAGGTTGCTGCTAGCTTGGTAGAGGTATATCGTTATTGATATGGGCCTTTAAGGTGAAAGCAATGGACAAAAAACCGTTTTCGGAATCCTATAAAAACAGCACTGAGACCACCCAGGCGGCAAAGCGCGGTGGAAATGGGTTAGCAGATTTCGATGCGCATGCTTTGACCCAGGGTTCATTGGTCAGCAAGGTCGCCCTGCTTACTTCTGTCTCTTTCATGTTTCTTGCAGCTGGTTCGATGTTCGGCATTAAGACCGAACCAAATATGTTCCTCTGGATTGCCTCTTTGGTAATTACATTTGGTGGACTATTCTTGCTGCCTCTGGTCAGATCGCCGATTTCTTCGATGGTCGGACTCGCCATCTGGAACTCTGTTTTTGGTGTGATAGTTGGGTTTGGCTTGCAGGGCTATATTGAGACCATCGGTGCCAACACGGTCGCCGTCTGCCTCGGCGGTACCGCTGGTGCTATGGCCGTGGTTGGTTCTATCGGTGCCTTTTCAGGCGTTGATTTTAGACCGATGCAACGGTTTCTCATGTTTGCTCTCTTTGGTTTGATTCTTGTTGGTCTCAGCCAGTTCTTCATTCATTTTTCCGCTGGCGTCAATATTGTCTATGCGGTGGGTGGTCTGGTGGTCTTTACTGGGTTCTTCTTGGTGGACTTCTGCCGCTTGGCCAAGTCAACAGACAACAGCTGGCCTGAGGCAACTAACATCGCCCTCTGTATTGTTCTTGATTACGTCAATTTCGCCTTCTACCTCATGCGCCTCGTTCGCGAACTAAAGAAATAGCGAGAACTCAAGAACTAGAGACAACTCAAGAACTAGAGACAAAGTAAGAAATAGCGAGCCGAATAAATAAGTAGTAGTATTTGGCAATGATTTAGAGGCTAACCCTGTTAAGACTAATCAGGAGTTAGCCTCTTACTTTTATATTGGCAATTGGAATTTTAAAATTGGAAACAGCTACCACCTCTACTTCTTCGACCACTTCTAGCAGCCCTCAACCATCAGATATTGATTTAGCCAACAATGCCACCCTTAGACCCATAGTCGATGTGGCCGCAGAGCTTGGCTTTAGCGCTGATGATATTGAGTCTTATGGCAAATATAAGGCCAAGATTGCCTATGAGACTATTGAGCGCATCTTGTCTGACAAGAATAAAGTCAGAGGAAAGTTGATATTGGTTTCGGCGATTACCCCAACCAAGGCTGGCGAAGGCAAGACCACCACATCAGTTGGACTCGCTCAGGCTCTGCGCAAGCGTGGCAAGGGTCGTGGCC
>Ga0209480_10000485_pt1 | contig 32948 bp, 29 predicted proteins | sample JI61114C2DNA_FD_187501 | JGI IMG/M metagenome (GOLD analysis project Ga0209480, IMG submission 187501) | Wastewater effluent complex algal communities from Wisconsin, to seasonally profile nutrient transformation and Carbon sequestration -... | ecosystem: Engineered > WWTP > Effluent > Algae... | reverse complement strand
ATGTCCAAGGTAGTCCCTGATGACGGTGACGTCGGTGCCGGACTGCAGCAGGGCCACTGCGCAACTGTGGCGCAGCACGTGAGGCGTGATGCGCTTGCGTTGCAGCGCAGGGTTGGCGCGGGCCGCCGTAGACCGAAGCAATTCCGTCACACCCTACGGAGGGGCTCTTCCAAGGTAGCGGCGCCGGCCGAGTGACAGATTTGCCCTCGCAGACAGCGAAGCAATTCTGTCAACTTCAAATAGACCGAAGCAAATCCGTCACTTCGTAGCTTTTCGGCCGAGGATCATGCGTAAGGTGTTGATTCATGAAGGAATCCGCACCGCGATTTGTCACACCGATGAGCTTGCCTCGGCCGCGCGGTGCGAGGCTGCTGACGGCCTTCAGCCCCAAGCTCGGACGGTCTGTCCGCGCCTTCGACCACGCCGGATTCGACCAGTGGATTCGCCTGGAAGCAGACCCCGGCGTCAACGCGTTCTGTGAATGTCCGCGGCGTGTCGGTTCCGGCGACGAAGGCCCCCTGATCGACTTCTGGGTCGCAGGTCGCAGCAACGAAGAGATGCTCGTCCTGGAACGCGGGCAAATGGCGGCGAAGCTGCCCTCTTCCGTTCAGGACATCCCACTTCGGCTTGTGCCCGCCGCCGAACAGGCCGCCGCTGCGGTTTGGGTCTCGAACTGGCAGAGACTGATCCCCGTCATCAACGCGACCCGAGGCCTGGCCGCCAAGTCGCTGGTGAAGTCGGTGCTGAGTCTGGTGCGCAAACCGCTGGCACTTTCCCTCATCGAGCACGAACTCTCGGTCGGCGATCCAGCCATCGTCCGTGGCGCGATCTTCGAGCTGCTGCGCACGGGTCAGTTGGTGGCCCCGGGTCTGCACACGCAGCCGCTGTCGATGCACACCACAGTGGAGCCCGCACCATGAGCAAGCGCCGCGACTGGCCTCGCCCCGACACCACAATCTGGCCCGAGTTCGACCCGGGCGCGTTGCCGGCGAGACAGCGCAAGTCCTTCATTGCCCGGCGTCGCGCGGTCGAGCTGTTCGCCGCCAACACCAGCCTCGCCGAGATCGAAGCCCAGACCGGCGTCAACCGCCGGCAGATCTATCGCGCATTGGAGAGCGCCCTCACCGTGCACTCAGACGGTCGTCCGTACGGTTGGCGGGCATTGGTGCCCAACACCCACGTCTGCGGATACAGCCGCTCGGCCAAGGTCCTCCGCCACGCCGCCGGGCTCGGCACCGCTGGCGCGTTCAACCTTCTCATCGAGGCCCACCCTCCCCTTGCCCAGTGGATCACCGAGCAGGTCCGCGCCAAGCGGGTGTCGGTCGACCAGATCAGCACCGACGACGGTCTGCGTCTTCGCGTGCGGTCCCTGACGAAGCTGCACCTGGGTTTCCTCGATCAGTGCCGAGCGGTGGGGATGACCTCGGCCGACTATCCCTTCAACACCGACCACATGGGCATCCGCTCGCTGGCTGCGGTGGTGCGTGCAGAGTGCCTGCGAACCTTCGAGCGCGGCGCCCGGCTTGCCGGCGCGAGCCACCTCAAGGGCTTGCCCGCCGATGCACGCTCCGTGCAGGCCGCGCAGCAGGCCCTGGATGTCGTCGAGTTCGACGGTCACCGCCTGGACGTGCGGCTGAAGGTCGTCGTCCGCGACCCCCTGGGCTTCGAGCAGGAATTCGAGATCGAGCGCATCTGGCTGCTCGTCATCGTCGACGTCTGGAGCCGCGCCGTGCTGGGCTACCACGTCAGCCTGAACCGCGAATACAGCCGCTATGACGTGATCCGCGCCATCGAGAACGCACTTTCTCCGCATCGCCCTCGGCAGTTCACGCTTCCTGGCGTGGGCTACGGGGCGGCGGGCGGCTTCCCATCAGGCAAGCTGAGCGAGTTGGGCTACGCCACCTGGCAGTGGTTCAAGCTCGACAACGCCAAGGCCAACCTGGCCGGCGATGTGCAGTACGCGCTGGCTGACTTCATCGGTTGCTTCATCGACGCCGGGCCCGCGCACTCGCCCGATGATCGGCCGTACATCGAGCGCTTCTTCGGCAACGTGGCCAGCAGCCTGTCCAGCCGGCTGCCGGGATACACCGGCACCAATGCCCGCGACATCCGCAGGGCCCTGGCCGACCCCAAGGGCAATCTGCGCCTGTACGTCTCGCTGGACGAACTGGAGGACCTTCTCGAGGCGTCGCTGGCCCAGTACAACGCCAGCCCGCACAACGGCCTGAACGGCCGCACGCCGCTCGAAGCGGTCGAACACTCCGTGCGTGGGCGCGGCGCGATGCTCAACTGGCTGCCTGAGGCCAAGCGACGCACGCTGTGCCTGATGCATACGCCGCACACCTGCACCGTGCGCGGCTACCTCGACCAGGGCCAGCGGCCGCACGTCAACTTCCATGGTGTGCGATACACGAACACGCTGCTGGCCAGCACGGCGTTGCTGCTCGGCAAGAAGCTGCGCCTGTACTACAACAGCCAGGATCTGCGCACCGTTCGGGCCTTCGCCGACGACGGCGCCGAGATCGGCGTGCTCAAGGCACAGGGCGCCTGGGGCGAGATCGTGCACGACCTCAAGCTGCGCCAGGAAGTGGTTCGCCTGCGCGGGCGCAAGCACCTCGCAGGCGCAATGAACCACGAAGGCCTGACGCAGTTCATCGAGGACAAGCTCGCCAAGGCCAAGCGCAGCCGGCGCGGTGCCAGCGAGTTGACCCAGACCCTGCGTGCACTGGCCGCCGCGCCGACCAGCGTCTCACCACCTGCGCCGCCGACCGCGCCGGCCGAGCCAACAACCTCGGCCGCACCATCGCCGACATCGCGCGTGAAGCCACGCCGGCTGTCCATCCCCTCGGGCTATGTCGGCAGTCTGCCCTGAACGGAGCCTCACCATGACACGGTCCATCCACCGAGACAGCAGCGACAGGCGCCCCATCGCCCGTGACCTCCATCCGCTGGAAGTCGGCAACTACCGCATCGGCACGCCGGCCATCGAGGCCTTCTACGATCTCGTCAAGAGCTGCATGGACCACAAGATCACCGGCGCGCTGATCTACGGCCCCTCGCGGATCGGCAAGACGCGCGCCATCGAGTACCTGCGCCTGGCGATGGCGCAGAGCTTTGCCAGGGTCACGACCTATCACGTGCAGGCCGAGCACAAGCCCAAGCATGCCGAGGGGCCGTTTTTCACGAGCCTGCTGGAGGCCGTCGGCTGCCCTGAGCCCGACAAGGGGAGCAATCCTTCCAAGCGGCTCAAGCTGATCGACCGGATCAAGGATGCCTGCGCCCGCAACGGCAGCGGCGTCGTGGCCATGTTTTTTGATGAGGCGCAGCGCTACGGCGAGAACGAGTACGAGTGGCTGCGCGACGTGCACGACCACCTGGACCGCATCAACATCCGGCTGTTCACATTCCTCATCGGCCAGGAAGAGTTGCATGCAGTGAAGACCGCGTTCCAGCAGGCGCGCAAGACGCAGATCGTGGCGCGGCTGATGGTCGAGGAGTTGCGCTTCCATGGGCTGCGCGATCCGGCTGACACGGCCACCTGCCTGGACAGCTACGACACGACGTGCTTTCCCCGCGGCACCGACTGGAGCTTCACGCGATTTTTCATCCCCAACGCGGTTCGCTCGGGCTACCGGCTGGCACACGACGCGCAGCTGCTGTGGAACGCGTTCGAGGAGGTGCACAACAAGAATGGCCTGCCGGGTGAGCTGGAGATCCCGATGGAGTCCTTCGCCCGTGCGGTAGAGATCATGCTCAAGGGTTGCTGGGATGCCGACGCGAGGCACGAGCGACCCGACCAAAGTCGATGGGTTGCCGCAGTCAAGGCCTGTGGCTACGTGCAGGCGCGGCTGGCGGTGCGCAAGGAGATGGCGGTGGCGGCGGGCGGCGCCCTGGCCATCGCGTAGCCGGGCTTCGTCGCTGTGGGAGCCGTTGCAGTGCTGCCGATCTTGACCTTCGACGAGGCGCGCCTGAGTCCGTCGCACGGGTACATCTTCAATCGCCGGTGGCTCTGCCCCCACGAGACCATTCTGGGCATCGCATGGAAGCTGGGGCGCATGAACGCCCTGCCGGGCCACATCGTGGCCAAGCAGCTTGCGCTCCGCCCGATCGACCCCTACGAAGGAATTCCGCCCACCGACAGCCACGTTGCCGTGTCACTGCTGGCCCGGACCTTCGCCATTCCCCGCAAGGCATTGATGGATGGTCTGCACAAGGCTGATGGTGGGCAGCACATGCATGATCGGCTTCGATTCTGCGCAGCGTGCATGGCGTTGGCATATCACGGTGTGATGCATCAACGCGCCGGCGCTGGGCGCTGCCCCTGGCACGGCGTCGCACTCGAAGAACATTGCCGCGGCTGCGGTGCAACTGCGCCGTACCGGCTCAACGCGAGGCTGCTCGGCTCGCCGTTTCGCTGTGCCGAATGCCGCCGGCCCTATGCGGGTTGGAGGGCCCGGCTGACGCCGCAAGCGGCACCGCCGGAACTGCGCCGCGCCATCACGCGCGCACGCTGCGGCGGCTGAACTCACCGGCACCATCGGCACTGCTCAGACCGTCAAGAGCGCGGTGACACTTTTGCTTCGCTGCGAAAGCGTCGGATGCGAAGTGACAACTTTGCTTCGCAACCCATGGGAACCCGCGCCGTTACTGGGTTTTGGCCCACCGGCGGTCGTCATCAATGGCGGAGTGACAGATTTGGTCTCACAACAGTGACGAATTTGCTTCGGTCTACGGATTGGCCTCGCGGCGGCCTACTACTTCATCCCCAAGGTGCTGGGCAAGCCGATCCATTCGTACAACCTGTCGCTGCTGGGTTTCTGGTCGCTGGCCTTCTTCTACAGCCAGGTCGGCGGCCACCATCTGATCGGCGGGCCCGTGCCCTCGTGGCTGATCACGATCTCGATCGTGCAGAGCATGATGATGGTGATCCCGGTATTCGCGGTGGCCGTCAACCAGCACATGACCGTGCTCGGCAACTTCCGCGCGCTTCTCTACTCGCCCACCCTGCGCTTCATCGTGCTGGGCGCCATGATGTACACGGCCGCGTCGGTGCAGGGCTCGCTGGAAGCACTGCGGGCCGTCAACACGGTCACCCACTTCACGCACTACACGGTCGCGCACGCCCACCTGGGCCTCTACGGCTTCTTCTCGATGGTGATGTTCGGGTCGATCTACTTCATCATGCCGCGCGTGATGAACTGGGAGTGGCCGTACCCCAGACTCATCTCATTGCACTTCTGGCTGGTGCTGATCGGCTTCGCGATCTACTTCATCTGGCTCACGATCGGCGGGTGGTTGCAGGGCCTGGCCATGCTGGATGAAAAGACCCCGTTCATGCAGTCCGTCGCGCTGACGCTGCCCTACCTGGAAGCGCGCTCGATCGGTGGCGGCCTCATGACACTGGGTCACCTGGTGTTCGCGGCGCACTTCTTCGCCATGGGCTGGAAGTTCGGGCCGAGTCGCCTGGGCGCAGCCCTGCTGGGTGCACCGCTGTTCCATCGCCTCTCGGGCACGAAGGTGGCAGCATGAGTGCAGGCAAGAGCTTCTGGGAGATGGACGAGCTGCGCATCGTCACGGGTGCGATGGTCATCCTGAGCGGGGCCACGGCGCTGCTGGTCGTGATGCCCTACATGCTGTTGAAGGAGGTGCCCCCGCCTGCGGCCCTGAAGCCCTACACCAACGAGCAGTTGGTCGGGCGCCAGTCGTACATCGCCAACGGCTGCGTCTACTGCCATTCGCAGCAGCCGCGCGACATCAAGCAGGCACCCGACGCGACGCGCGGCTGGGGCCGCGCCTCGGTGGCCGGTGACTATGCCTACGACACGCCGCACCTGCTGGGCACCATGCGGACCGGACCCGACCTGCTGAACATCGGGGCACGCCAGCCCAGCAAGGACTGGCAACTGGGCCACCTGTACCAGCCGCGCGCCTACACGCCGGGTTCGATCATGCCGCCCTATCCCTACCTGTTCGAGGTTCGGCAGGGTGCGGCGCAAGCCGGCGAGACCGTCGTCAACCTGCCGCCAGCATTTGCCAGGTCGGGCGAAGTGGTGATCGCGAAGCCGGAGGCGCTGGCACTGGTCGCCTATCTGCTGTCGCTGGACCGCAGCTACCCCGCGCTGGCGCCGCTGCCCTCACCAGCAACCGGCGCGTCTGCCGCAGGGAAGGACAAACCATGATCGCCCCGCAAACGCCGCAGCAGAAGCGCGAACATGCCGACCCCGAGGAGGGGTCGCGTCCTCTGCCCTGGTTCCTGACCATGTTTCTCGGCGCGATGGCGATGTGGGGCGCCTTCTACATCTACGCCACGCCTTCCGGCGAGGAGTCGTCCTACGGCGACCAGCGCACCGTGGCCGCCTTGCGCCCGCCAGTGAAGGCCACGGGCGCGACCGCAGCGGTCGACGGCAAGCAGCTCTACGGCAGCAAATGCGCCGCCTGTCACCAGGCCACGGGACTGGGCGTGCCGGGCGTGTTCCCGCCCCTGGCGGGGTCGGAATGGGTGGTGGGCGACGAGAAGGTGCTCACGCACATCCTGCTGCACGGGGTCAACGGGGAGATGGAGGTCAAGGGCACGGTCTACAAAGGCGCGATGCCGGCATGGAACGCGATGGGCGATGACGAACTGGCGGCAGTCATGAGCTACATCCGCAGCGACTGGGGCAACAAGGCGCCCGAAATCACCGCGGTCACCGTCAAGGCACAACGTGAGGCCACCAAGGCCAGAACCGAGCCCTACAAGGGTGGACAAGAGCTCAAGTCCGGCACCTGAGGTCCGCCCCATGGCAGCGGGTCTGTGGAAGACCTTCGCCGCCAGTGCGGTCGCCACAGCCCTCGGTCTCGCCTGCCTGCTGCAGGCCACGGCCCTGGGCAACGCCTTCACCACTGAAACGCTGCGCCGCACCGAGGTAGCCAATGCGCCCGCCCTGGTGCCTGACCTGGCTGTCCACGACGCTGCGGGACACGGCAGCACCTTGCGCCAGTTGCTCGCCGCAGGCGAGCGCGTGTGGATCATCGACTTTGTCTACACGCGTTGCCAGACGGTCTGCACGACGCTCGGGTCGGTGTTCCAGCAACTCCAGCTGCAGATCCAGGAGCGCGGGCTCGACGGACGTGTCGGCCTGCTCTCGGTCAGCTTCGATCCGGCGCACGACACGGCGGATTCGCTCAAGGCCTATGGCGACCGCATGCGCATGGACCCCGCCATCTGGCGCGTGGTGACGCTCAGCTCAGCGTTGGACCGACGTGAGTTGCTCGACGCCTTCGGGATCATGGTGATCCCTGCCCCGCTCGGTGAGTTCGAGCACAACGCAGCACTGCACCTCGTCACCGCGTCCGGCATGCTGGTCCGCATCATCGACTACGACGATGCGCGCCGCGCCCTCGAGACGGCCCTCGGCGTCAACCCATGAGCGGCGTCGGGTGGCGGCCGCCTTCTGCGTGGATCGGACTAAGCGTCTGCGTGCTGGGCAGCGCCCTGTCGGTCCCACCTGCGCGCAGCCTCATCGAGCAGAGCATGGTCTGGCACATGGTGGTCCAGATGCCGATGCTCGTCGCCGGCGGCTGGTTGCTGGCTGGCAGCAGCATCGACCGGCCGGGCACCAGGCGTTTCAGCGACTGGAATCAATACGGTCTCACCGGCTTCATCGTCAGCCAGCTGATTGCCGCTTACTGGATGCTGCCGCTGACGATCGATCGCGCCGTGGTGCTGCCCCAGGCGGATGCACTGAAGCTCCTGTCCTTGGTCGCCTGCGGAGGCATGCTCAAGGCTTCCTTCACGCGTTCGCCGGCAGTTCTGCAGATGTTCTTCGTCGGCTACGCCGTTTCGATGCTGGTCTCTGCGGGCGTCTTTCTGGCCACCACGGACAGGCGGCTTTGCAATGCGTACTCTCTGGACACGCAGTGGAACGCGGGCATCGGCGTCGCGGCACTGGGGATTGCGCTCGGTTGCGCTTGGGCTTGGCAATTGGTTCGAGGCAACCTCCAGCCTGCCCGGTCATCCTGACCGTGCTCTTTGCTTCGGTGCGCCTACCAGTAGCGCCGGGCAAGCTGAAACTCGGCAGCTGACTCAACGAGATCGATGCTTCTTCGCGCGGCCTCCCGTCAGCTGTTGTTGTAGTGAACCACCAGCCCACCAAGGATCGCCGAGTTCCCTACTCAAGACCGCGGTCGCGGCCTGCGCGTACCTCAGTTCACCTTCCAACCCCACTTCGCGAAGATGGCGGCGCCCGCCGACGACTGCAGGAACTCCACGAACTTCTGTGCCTGCGGCTTGTCCTTGCCGCGCGTGGTGATCGCGATGGCGGTGTCCCTGTAGATGGCGTAGTCGGGGGAGATCTCCACCACATCGGCCAGCGTCGGACTCGCGACTTGCCAGATGTTCCAGATCAGCCACACGTCGATCGAAGAGTCCGCCACCCACGTGGCCCTGGCCTCGGCACTGTTGCGCGCGTAAGAAGCGATGTTGGCGCGAATCGCCTTGACCGTGCGGATGTCGCCCTTGCGCCCGGCAGCGTCCTCCCAGGCGCCGTTCTGCCCGGCACCGTTGACGACCAGGATCGATATCCCGGGCCGCTGCAGATCCTCGAAGCTGCGGATCTTGCGCGGGTTGCCCGGACGCACCAGCATGGCCAGCGGCCGCAGGTACAGGGGCGTGACCTCGCGGTGCGACAGCTGCGGCTCCAGCGCCGTGACGAAGTCGGTCATCATGGTCTCCGAGCCGCTGTAGACCAGGTCGGCATCGACCTTGGCCTGCGGCAGCCACTGCGGGGTCGGGCCTGCCACCACCTCGATCTTGGCGCCACCGGTGCGTTCGAAGGCAGCGGCTGCCTCCTTCATGGCAGGTGCCGGCCCGCCGGGGCCGTACATATGAAGCGTCTGGGCCAAGGCGCCGCTGGCAGCCAGCATCGCGATGGCACCGCCGCCGAGCAAGCGGACGAGATGGCTTCGAAGAGAGACAGGATTCATGAGTTTCACCAGTTGGGAGGGTTCAGACTGCGGTCGGCAGTGCCAAAGGCCCTGCCGCATGCCGCGGCGGGCCTCCGAACGTGAACACGCCCGCGCCGAGATTTATTCCATCGTGGTGACGCTGGCCGTAGGCCGCCGGTCGGAACGGAATCTCTTGCCGACGGAATAACCGGCACCCCTGCCGTGTTCACTCGACTGCAAGCCCTTCTCAACGTCTCCAATGGAGGTTCCATGATTCGCAGACTGACCCTGTCCCTCTTTGCCGCTGCAGCCGTTCTGGCCGCCGGTTGCGCCAGCACGATGTCGGCCAGCCCGGCCAAGACGGCTGATGGTGTGCTCGTCGGCGCCAGCGGCATGACGCTGTACACCTTCGACAAGGACGCCGCCGGCTCCGGCAAGAGCGTGTGCAACGGCCCCTGCGCCCAGAACTGGCCGCCGTTGTCCGCAGCGGCGGACGCCGCGTCGAGCGGCGACTGGACGGTGGTCACGCGCGACGACGGCAGCAGGCAGTGGGCCTACAAAGGCAAGCCGGTCTACTTCTGGGCCAAGGACACGAAGCCCGGGGACCGCACCGGCGACGGCGTCAACGGCGCATGGCGCCTGGCCAGGCCCTGAAGCCGACCGCGGCTGACGCCCCATGTCCGTCGAGCAGACGCTGGCCCACATCCCGCATCTGCGGCGCTACGCCAGGCTGCTGACGGGTGACGCCTCACGCGCCGACGATCTGGTGCAGGACACGCTGGAGCGGGCCTGCGTCAAGTGGGCGCTGTGGCAGCCGGGAACGGCCCTGCGTTCCTGGCTGCTCACGCTGATGCACAACCTGTTTCTGAACCAGCGACGCGACTGGCGACATGACGATGCCCATGCTTCGCTGGACGACGTGGTCGAGGCGTCGCACGAGCCTTTCAGCCAGGTGGGCGAACAGATGGACATGCTCAAGGCGCTGGCGCGCATGTCGCCGGCCCTGCGCGAGGTGCTGCTGCTGGTGACGGTGGAGGAGTACACCTACGCCGAGGCCGCTGGCATCCTCGATATCCCGATCGGAACGGTGATGTCCCGCCTGCACCGGGCACGCGAACAGTTGCGCGCCCTGGTTCAATCCGAGGCAGCGCCGCCGGCCACCTCACTGCATCTGGTGAAGCGATGAACGACCCCCATGCCAGCGTCGGCGATGTCGAACTGCACGCCTTGGTCGATGGCCAACTCGACGCGACGCGCATTCCCGCGGTCCTCGATTGGCTGCGCATGCATCCCGGCGACGCCTTGCGTGTGGCGCAGTGGCAGGCACAGCGGCTGCAACTGCGCCAGTTGCACCGCAGCCTCGAGGTCGGCGAGACGCCGGCGGCACTGACCCGTGTCGTCACACAGGCGCAGCGTCGGCTGCCGTGGAAGCATGCGGCGGCGGCGGCCGTGTTGCTGGGCGTGGGCCTGGTGAGCGGCCTGGTCGGTGGGCGGCTGATCCCCGATGGCTCAGGCGATGCCTCGCCGCACATGGCGACCGCTGAACCCGCATTCGCGCGCGAAGCGGCGATCGCCCACGCGGTGTACACGCCCGAGGTGCGCCATCCGGTGGAAGTCACGGCCGCCGACGAGTCCCATCTGGTGCAGTGGTTGACTCGAAGACTCGGCACGCCGCTGAAGGCGCCAGCCTTGCAGGCGCAGGGATTCCGGCTGTTGGGAGGGCGGCTGCTGCCCGGCCCGCACAGTCCGCGCGCCCAGTTCATGTACGAGGACACGGCGGGCCACCGGGTGACGCTGTACGTGACCGTCTTCGACGAAGGCCAGGTACCGGGCGAAACAGCGTTCCGGTCCGTTCGCGAGGGTGCCTTGGAGTCGTTCTACTGGATCGAAGGCCGTATGGGCTATGCCTTCAGCGGTGAACTGCCAGCGGCCAGCGCGATGGCCCTGGCGCGCGAGGTCTACCGCCAGTTGACGCCTTGAGCCTGCGACATGGGTCCACGGCCTGGAACCGGCCGGCGACCCTTGCGACGTCGACCGCGCTGGGGCCCCTCGTGCGCAGGGAATAGATCCCGGGTCCGCGGTGTTTACCGCACAGGACCAGGTTGAAAGAACCCGGTTCAACTCGCGCCAGCGACCCAGCCGTCGCGGCGATTGGCAACCCCCAACGAGAATCCATCCATGCATGCCATCACAGCCCGCTTCCTTTTGCCCTTGTCGCTGGCCCTCGCGGCTGCCGGCGCCTCCGCAGCACCCGCCGCCGTCATCCTGAAGTTCAACGGGGCCATCGGCGTAGACCCGCTCTCCGCTGCCGGTGGCGCCGACGTGTCCAACGTCGTGCGCGGCGTCAGCCCGGGTGGCCGCGCCTGGGTGATCCGCAAGCTGGACGCCAAGGTCTTCAGCGACGCCACTGTCGAGATCCGCGGCAAGGGGCTGCTGTTCTCCAGCGGGGATGTCATTGCCACCCGTGGGACGGTCACCCATGTGGCTGCGACCCTGGCTTGCGGCGCTGCCGATGCCACGGCGCTGAAGGTCAGCACGGCCCCGGCCGAATTGAATGCCGCGGGCAACTTCACCATCCGTGGCCCGCTGCTGGACGGCGTGAATACTGCCGTCCTGCCGGCCGCCTGTGACAACCCGCAGTTGTTGATCCGCGGCGTCAACTCGACAACCGGAGTCATCGGCGGCTGGTTTGCCGCAGGCATCCTCGACTTGGACGACTGAGGGAGGGGCCCTGCCATGGAGTGGGGCTGCCGGTTTGGCAGCCCACCGTGTCCAGATGGGCTGCGTGATCCGGACCCCCTGCACCCTTGTGGATGCCGCCATCAACTCCCGCTGGCTCGCGCGCAAGCGACCTGCCTCATGCGGACTGACGGCGGCTGGTCGACGCCCTCTTGGGCTCCGGTGCCACATTGCCCTACGGCTCTGGCGCCAGCGCGCGGAGATCATCACAGAACGGTTGCAGCGCCGAATAGATCCGGCTGTGTCGGGAAGCCAAGGCGACAAGTGCGTCAAGTTCCAGCCGAAAGTTGGGCTGGCCGACCAACCGTGCCATGCTGTCAATGACATCGTAGGCCTGGATCCGAACGTCATCCTGTACCGCAGCTTCGCGCACGGCTCGGGTCAACGCCACGAAGAGCGCGACTGGGGTTTGATATCTCGGAGGCGTCACGCATGCATTGTGCAATGCAGCATTTCCCTTGATTGACATTGCCTGATGCGACTGTCGGACTTGCGAGGACGGTTGCTCCTCGCAGTCCCAGGCCCCAACGTCAACAAGACGGTTCGCACGGCGATGCGCCGTTGTGAAAACCCCGAGCTCTTTCGATACCGCCGCGCGTTGCGTTCGGGCGCGGACGTCAACTCGGGGTCGAACGGCTACAACATGACTGCATGCGCCAATAGCACGCCTTCCTTGTCAAACAAGGTCGGGCACGACATCCAGGTAGCCGGGGACAATGCTCGGCAGGCAAATGCGGACACCGGCCTTAGTCACCGGCACCCGGAGGCTGGTCGTCACGGTGAAGGGATGACAGGCTCCCGGCGTTAGATCACCGCAAACGTCGCCTCGAGTGCCGCGCGGAACCCGGTCCTGACTTGGTCTGGCGCTCGCCGAACGTATTCGCTGGCACGCACCAGAGCATCCCCGGTGAGAGTGCCGAGGTAGGACGCCGCGGCAGCGGCGTCCTTGGGCCCCGCACCGTCGACGCCGTCGAACCTCGGGCGCAGGGCAGTCCAAGTCACGGCGCCGAAGCCTCGGGCTGCGCCCCACTGGGCGATCTCCGCGTAGCCAGTGGCGTGTCTCGGTAGGTGCCCTGGCCACAGGCCGATGGCATGGAGGGCGGCTCCCTCGCGGCCAGCCAGCGCGGTTTGCGCGGCTTCCCCCGTGTGGTAATTCAATTCGCACCACAAGGTCGGGACGGGCGCCGCCCCCGGGGTCAGCACCAGCGTCAGTCTTCCGTCGCGAGAGACCCGAGCGAACTCGAGGGGCAACGTGGGGCCATCGATCTGCCAGTCGCCAACGCAGCGCAGAACGCCGGGGTCCCAGACCAGGGAGCCCCACGCGATGCATACGATCTTCACGCCCTCGCCCCTCACGCCAACTTCCCATCCAACATGGTACGTGGTGGCATTGCCCAAGCCAGGGCCGCCCGAACGACGGCGCCACCGCTGCACTATGCGCGGTCCTTGCGTCAGCGCTGCCCGACGGATCCCATCGCGAGTGATGCTAGCGGGCCGCCACGAGGTCTGGTCGTCAGGCCCAGAATATCCGCTACCAAATGACGTCCTGATAAGAACACTACTCAGGACACGGCACGCCCGGCGCTCCAAGCAGCTTCATCAACTCGCGCCGCCTCGCTCGATCGCCGTCCAGTGCAATGTTCCACAGCAGTTCGCGTTCCGCAGCATCGCGTTGGCGCTCGTCCGCGGCGGGCGCCATGCGCAAAGGACGGACTGCGGCAGGACGGCCGCCACAGCGCTCGAACTCCACATCGATGAGCCAGTGAATGAATGCCGAGTCCTTCGACGGGCTGTCGTAGTAGCGCTTGCACTCGTGCACGTAGGTTTCGAGATCAGCGAAAGTCGAGATCGTCGTCGGCTCGAAGCCCGTGATCCGGGTCCATCGTCGGATGTCGACCTCACTGAGCACCAGCCAATCACCGTATCGAAGCATCGGTCAGCTCCTGCTTCATCCCGTTCGAATCTCATCAACGTACTGCAAGGCGATGATCGAGGGCTTCGGCCTGCCCGCTTCATGGAAGTACGCACAATCGTCCACCCCAAGCGGGCCCTCTGGTAAGAGGTCCCCGCGGACTCGCCCGAAGGGCGCCAGCCCGGCCAGAGGCACCAGACCCCAGAGCTTCCCGCGCCACCAGTGCAGCCCTGCTCTGCGGCCCGCCGACAGAGCATCTATTCGCCTGCCGTCGACCCGCACCCACAAGAGGTCGCCGATCAACTGGCGCCCGCCGTGCAGCCGGAGCACGTCCCAAGTGCGCAGCCGTCCGACGGCTTCCGCGATCCTTGCCGTAACAGCAGGCGTCAGCATTTCAAACAGCCCTTCGGTCAGCGCCTCTGCGGTGGACGGCTTCGCACACCGCTCTATCAACTTGGCCATCAGGAACTCGGGCCCTGATACCCCACGGCCCAACCGTGAACCAGAGGTCTGCAGATCGTAGAGCTTCACCACGCCCGGGTTCGCAGCCAGACGGTCGTCAAGGTCGAGTCGTGGATGGGTGAACACCACCCATTGAGCAAAGCGCGCGTCGGGCACATCGACGCCCTCTGCGCGCAGATAGCGCTGCAGCGCCCGAAACTTGTTCTCGTTGTGGGCGACCAGACTTTTGAATACCTGCTCCTCGCCCGACCGACGCTGGTAGACCCAGCGATCAGCATCCAGCCGCAGCGTACCGCTCCAGTGCTTGACCTCGACGATCGCGATGCGCCGCGGCGTAACGACGACCAGGTCGATCTCGAACCGGCCGACCATCGGGTTGGCCGGATCGCGCGGCACGCGCTTGCCACCGAAGCTATGCCCGAAACGCGAGGCGTGATGTCGACCCATGACCCGCCGCAACGACAACTCGCCGCGCGCGCCTGCCATCACCTCTGGCAGTTCGGCATGCGGGTGTACCAGCATCATCTCGCGCCAGTCAGTCAGGCGTCGTTCCCAGCTGTCGTCGGCAGGTCGAAGCTCTGGAACCCCCGGTAATCGGAAGTCTTCGGGCGTCACGCCCCGAGATTCAGCGTTGTTCAAGATGGGCACTCCGGCATGTGGATCTGCCGGCCATGCTTGACCCCAACCTTCGTTCTTCAAGAGCCGCGCACAGCGTTCGCCGCCACGGGCGATCAGATGCCGATCCGCTCCACCTCGTCGAGCTTGATCTGATCGCCTCGCCGGTCATACAAGCCCGTCGTGCGCGCCGACTCGTGGTTGGCCATCTGCTGCGCAATCTCCAGCTTGCCGCCATTCAAGAGGTACTCGGTGATGCCGGTGGCACGAAACGAGTGGCAGCCGATGGCGGTCTCGATCCCGGCCGCCTCGGCGCGCCGGCGGATCATCCGATACACGTCGGCCTGCGACATCGGCCGCGATGACAGCGTATCGGTGGCGGCCCGCGCCGACCTGAAGAGCAGCCCACCCGGATCGTCAGCGATGCCGGCGGCCTCCAGGTAGTCGTACAGCCACTCCTCAAGCCGGTGGTGGCACGGCATCTCGTGGCGCTTGCCGCCCTTCTCGTCCAACCGCACCCACAGTCGCCGCCTCTGGGTGTAGACATCCTCGACGCGAAGCCGCGTGACCGCACCGACACGCGCGAAGGTGTAAACCATGGTCCCGATCAGGGCCCTGTCGCGCATCCCGACCAGCGTCACGGCGTCGATCGACTCGACAAGTTCGCGCACCTCGTTGGCCGACAGCACGGGCGTCTTGCCAGTCTTCACGGAGTAGCGTGGTCCACGCACCGCCGCCGCCGGGTTCACCGGCATCACCTGGCCGACGACGAGCCAGTCGAACAGCGAACGCAAGGCCGCGAGCCGTTGCTTCACTGACGGCGCGGCCAGATCGAGCTGTTCGACGTAGAGCGCTACCTGAACCGGCTTCACTTGACGTATGTCGCTGATGCCGAAGCGCTCGCACCAGTCGGCGAAGTGCTGCCCGGCCCGCGCGTAGGCCTTGCGCGTGTTCGGGTTGCGGATGTGCGCGGTGAAGAACTCCAGTGTGCGCGCCTTGGCGCGGGCGTCGGGCGCAAGCAGCGCCGGCACGGACGCGGCAGGCAGAAGTTCAAGCTGTGCAGAGGCGAGCATCGGCGTCGAAAGGGCTGTGATTGATAACGTCCTTTATCAGTCACAGGTCTGCCGCTTCAAGTGTCACCATGATCAGTAGGCGGCACTGCAGCCGTTCAAGAGTTCCGCAGATGGACGGCAACGCGACCGGTATCGACGTCACCGCCATAGACCGGCCCGTGCCCGTGGTCGTCTTGGTCAAGCCCGCCTGTAGGATTGCGCCGGCAATCAAGCCTCGGGCAGGAGTTCCATGCAAATCGATGACGCAATCACGGCCGCGCTACGCAACGTGGCCGAGCACGGCGACACGGACATCTTCCTGTTCCCATTCGAGAACTTGCTGTTCCGCGATCGGCTGACCGACGCCGCCAAGCTGATCAAGGCGATGCACACCCTGCCAGATCACTGGCTGTCCGTCAACCCGCCCGAGACGATGCGCAGCCTGACCCAGGTCGGCTACGCAGGCTTTCGATGGGCAACGTTGATCGATCCGTTCTGGAACGCGTACTACCTGTCTCTCGTCCTGTCGATGGCCGGCAAGATCGAGTCGGTTCGTGTCCCCGAGTCGGAGGGCACGGTGTTCTCGTATCGCTTCCAATGGCAAGACGCGGAAGCCAAGATCTTCAAGGACAGCACGTGGGTCGACTTTCGCAAGCAGTGCCTTGCGCTAAGCGACGCCCACCCAGTCGTTGTTCAGACCGACATTTCGGACTTCTACCCCCGCATCTACCACCATCGGATCGAGAATGCACTTCAGCGCCTTCCCGGCGTCGGAGATCAGCCGAAGCGAGTCATGGACCTGCTCAAGCATTTCTCGCAGAACGTGTCCTATGGGCTCCCGGTCGGTGGCCCTGCGTCTCGAATCCTGGCCGAGCTATCGCTAGATGGGGTGGACAAACTGTTGATCCGGCGTGGCGTGCGTTTCTGCCGCTACGCCGATGACTACGCGATCTTCTGCGCAGACAAGGCAGAGGCCTATCGCACGCTGGTTTTCTTGTCTGAGAAGCTTGCCAACGAGGGGCTGGTACTTCAGAAGAAGAAGACGCGCATCCTGTCGGCGCACGAATTCCGCGAGACGGCACAGCTATTGGACCCTGCTGAGGCGGCCAGCGCCCTTGCCACTGAGGAACAGAAGCTTTTGAGCATCTCGCTTCGCTTCGATCCATACTCACCGACGGCTGAAGAAGATTACAAGGAACTCAAGGGTGCGATCCAGGAGATCGACATCATTGGCATTCTCGGCCGTGAGATCGCCAAGACCACGATCGACGCGACGGTCGCGAAACAGGCAGTTCAGGCAATCCTGGTTCTCGATCCGGCGCAGCAGCTTCAGGCCGTCAACATGCTTCTTGACGCCGATAACGTTATGACGTTGGCGCCGGTGTTCGTGATGGTCATGCGGGTCGTCCGCGACGTGTATGCGAGTTCATCTTCGGACGCTCGGGGGCGGATAGACGAAGCGTTGTGCCGGCTCTGGGCCGAACAGTCGCCGCTACTGTCAGTCGAGGTCAACCTTTCCTACTACGTCCGCGCCATGGCAGGCGACCAGACGCAGCAGAAGGAAGAGATCCTAATCAAAATCTTCGACGACAGCGCCAACCCGATGATCCGTCGGCTGGTGATCATGGTGATGGCGAAGTGGTCGTGCCACTACTGGCTCTCCGATGCCAAGACCAAGTACGGGGCAATGTCGGTGTTCGAACGCCGTGCATTCATTCTCGCCTCCTACTTCCTCGGGGATGAGGGGAGACACTGGCGCGATCACGTCAAGAGCAGTTGGTCTGCGGCGGAGCAACTCATCCGCGATTGGTTCTCTGGTCGCTTTCAAGCCAACAAGAGCGTACCGTTGTGATATCCGAACGCGCATTCGCAAAGTCGTTTCCCTCCTTCTGGCAAGAGTTGGTCCCGCTGCTGACGCCGCGCTTCGTCGGACTATTCAACGAGGCCTATGCGAAGGAACTTCTGGACGATTCCGGCGCACCCGCAGCCGGTGTGCCCATCGGTCCAGGAACGCGCGCCGACGTTGTCGCGGAGTTCGCATTCTGGGCTGCTCGAATGTGTCATGACGCGGACCTTCCATTGGATCAGCTTCCGGCGCACCCTGCCCTAGTGCGAGAGGCTAGCCGACGAGCACTGGACGTGGTGCAGCGCTACGAGGGCGCCAAGCCGGCTACGCTTGACCCACTGCGGCCCGATGAGTTGACCGAAGGGTATGCGCTGACACTGAGCTATGCCTCGCTGTACCGCGCCCTTCAGCCCATTGCCAAGGTCGAGTTCGCCCCGCAGTTTCTGGGCTGCGGCTTCCTCAACGCCGCTGGCGGCGACATTGGAGTCGACGGGACGTTGGTTGAGGTGAAGACGACGACTCGCAAGGTCGCGGGCAAGGATCTGCGCCAACTCATCACTTACTTGGCGCTTGATGTAGGCGCCGGTCGCCAGCGCTGGACGCACATTGGCATCTTCAATCCCCGCCGCGGCACATTCCACCGGGCCGAGGTGGATGCGCTTTTGCTTCGTGTGTCAGGTGGCAAGCCACGGATTGATGTGCTCGGCGATATCGTGGAGTTCGTCCAAGCAACAGAGGTCTTCAAGGACCGCAAGTTCTAGAGCGTTCGTAGGTCACCGCGGTGACGGTGCGGACAAGGATGCGAACTCACCGGCAGGCCGAACGTTTCGCCGTCATCACGAGTTGCCTTCAAGCCCTCTGTCAATCTGCATGCTGTGCTGCTTGATCGCATCCGGCGTCTTGTACCCGCGCTCGACGAACGACACCATGTTGATCAACATCTGCGCAGTTAGCCGGCTGAGGTCGGCGACATCCAAGGCCATGACGTGGTGTCGAGCTGCACGATGGACTGCCTGCGATCTCAGTCCGTACAGTTTCGCGATGCGCTTCTTGAGTGCTTTGTATTCGCTTCGCGTTGCGAACTCGTAACCACCAAAGACAAGCACAGCGGAAACGCCGACCGACACCGACTTGGTGATCTCTTCTTCGTCAATGGAGAAGAACGTCTCGATGCAGCTCCAGTACTTCACGAACTGCATGACCGGCGTGGGATCGCGATGGGCATCCGCATACCACTGGAATCCGCGAGCTATTGCTTCCTCCAATGTCGTTCGCTTCTCAGCCTCGAAGATCTTCATGGCCGTTGCGAACGTGCTTGCCTGGTACAGCTGGCCCCGGAGGCCCGAGTCAATCTCGAAGGGTACCCCTCGGATCCCGCTTCGATGGATCGTGAAGTTCTCCGCTTCTTCCTCCCACGAAAACCAAGTGGAATCTCCGTGCGAGTCATGCCCCGTCATATTGGGGCTGATGAAGACTCTGGTGGCACCGGACTTCGACAGAACTGCTACGGCGACCGCCAGAAGCCCTGCCACTAGGTCAGCGAGGGCCCGGAAGCGTCTCTCCGCAACGCGCGCCGTCCCACTGGCGCGACCCTGCAGCCACAGCTCGCGATCTCGGTAGCCGGCGATGATCTTCGGCACGTCGGCCCAAGCGTGATCGACGCCCATGGCTTCAAGGTGGCGCGGCGACGGCAGCAGTAGCTTGAAGGATCCAAGCGCCAGATCTTCGATGCCCTTCAAATCCACTCCGACGAACGGAACAATGACTACGCGCGACTTAATCTGTGGCTTGATTCGAGCCGAGATAAGGTTGAGCCACTCCCGCGCGCTCTCGGCCATCTGTCCATTCGAGACCAGTTCTTCGAGCGTCTTCCAGGACGCGCTCCATACGTCTGCGTAGTCAGCGAGACCCTTGAAGGGATCAACCTCGACTGTCGTGGCAACGAGCCTCTCAACCTGCTCCATCCCACGGTCTGTGAGCAATACCATCCTGTGGTTGGACAACTGCAACTCACGACCAAAGGGCGCGTCGCCGAAATCCTCGAGCGCCCTGATGGACTTGTATGACTTTTCGCCAGCCAACTGCGTTAGAGCGCGCTTCATGATCCGCGCCTGCTTGCTAGAGAATGGAGACGAGGAATCACTCATATCATCAGCATGACATGGCCATCGCCCGGCACTGGTTTCCGCCTTGGCCTAGCCAGCCTCTCCCGGAAGGCCCGCGCCTGAGCACTATGCCCACGCCTCCCCCAGCGCCTTCGCCTGCTGCAACACCAACTCCACTGCGGCCTCCTGCTGATCCGGCGGGTACTTGTACTTGCGCAGGATGCGCTTGACCATCAAGCGCAACTTGGCCTGTACGCTCTCGCGGGCCGACCAGTCGACGGTCAGGTTCTTGCGCAGGCTCTCGGCCAGTTCGTGGGCGATTTTCTTCAGCGTCTCGTCGGTCAACTCGCGCACCGCCGATTCGTTGTTGGCCAGCGCGTCATAGAAACGCACCTCGTCCTCATTCAGGCCCAGTTGCTCGCCGCGCGACGCGGCCTCGCGGAACTTCTTGGCCATCTCCACCAGCTCTTCCATCACCTGCGCGGCTTCGATGGATCGGTTCTGGTAGCGCTGCACCACGTGGGCCAGCATGTCCGAGAACTTCTTGCTCTGCACCACGTTGCTGGCGAAGCGTGACTTGATCTCGCCTTCGAGCAGGCGCTCCAGCAGTTCGACGGCCAGGTTGCGCTCGGGCAGGTTGCGAACCTCGGCCAGGAAGGCGTCGTCCAGGATGCCGATGTTGGGCTTGTCCAGGCCCACGGCGTCGAAGATGTCGACCACCTCTTCGGAGACCACGGCCGAGCTGATGATCTGCCGGATCGCCAGTTCGCGCTCCTCGTCTGTCTTCTTCTGCGCGGTGATCTCGCGCTTGGTCAGGATCACCTTCACGGCCTGGAAGAAGGCCACCTCCTCGCGCACGGCCTTGGCCTCGTCGAGCGTGCAGCACAACGTGAAGGCCTTGCTCATCGCCAGCGCCAGGTCGGCGAAGCGCTTCTTGCCGTCCTTCAGGCCCAAGACGTAGTTCGCCGCGCCGGCCAGCGTCTTGTGGCCGCCGGTGAGGAAGTCGCTGTAGTCGAAGCCATGGCCCGATGTTGTGTGATTCGTGCCAGCGAGCATGCCGCGCAGCGCATCCAGCTTCTCGGCCAGCACGCTGTAGGCTTCGTGCGCGTCCACCGTCGGCCGGCCGCGACCCTGAGCGGCGGTGTACTCCTTCAGCGCCGACTTCAACTCGTTGGCGATGCCGATGTAGTCCACCACCAGGCCGCCCTGCTTGTCCTTGAACACGCGGTTCACGCGCGCAATCGCCTGCATGAGGTTGTGGCCCTTCATCGGCTTGTCGACGTAGAGCGTGTGCACGCAGGGCGCGTCGAAGCCCGTGAGCCACATGTCGCGCACGATGACCATGCGCAGCGGGTCGGCCGGGTTCTTGAAGCGCTTCTCCAGCCGCTTCTTTACCTGGGCGCTGTAGATGTGGGGCCGCAGCAGTGCCTTGTCGCTGGCCGAGCCCGTCATCACGATCTTGATCGCGCCTTGCTCGGGGTCGGGGCTGTGCCAGTCGGGCCGCAGCTTGACGATCTCGTCGTAGAGGTGCACGCAGATTTCGCGGCTCATGGCCACCACCATGGCCTTACCGGTCTGCGCCTTGTTGCGCTCCTCGAAGTGCGCCACCAGGTCGGCCGCCACCTGTGCGACACGCGGCGCGGCGCCCACCACCTTCTCCAGCGCGGCCCAGCGGCTTTTGAGCTTGGCCTGCTGGCTCTCTTCCTCGTCTTCGGCCAGTTCGTCGACCTCGTCGTCGATGGTGGCCATCTCATCGGCCTTGAGGCCCAACTTGGCAAGCCGGCTCTCGTAGTAGATGGCCACCGTGGCGCCATCTTCCTTGGCCTGCTGCATGTCGTAGACGCTGATGTAGTCGCCGAACACCGCCCGTGTGTCGCGGTCTTCTCCCGACACCGGCGTGCCGGTGAAGGCCACGAACGTGGCGTTGGGCAGCGCGTCGCGCAGATGCTGGGCGTAGCCCACCTGGTACTTCGCGGTCGGCGCGAATTCCGCTCGGTGCTCGGGTGGCTGACCATCGCCGGTGGTCAGCGCGCCCGATGCCCTCGGCGCCGACTTCGGCGTCTTCAGCTTCGCCTCGAAACCGTACTGCGTGCGGTGCGCCTCGTCGGCCATCACGACGATGTTGTGGCGGTCGGAGAGCAGCGGGAACGTGTCCTCGTCTTCGCCCGGCATGAACTTCTGGATGGTGGCGAACACGATGCCGCCGCTCGGGCGGTTGCCGAGCAGCGCGCGCAGTTCCTGCCGTGTATTCGCCTGTACCGGCTGCTCACGCAATAGATCCTGCGCCAGGCTGAACACGCCGAAGAGTTGGCCGTCCAGGTCGTTGCGGTCGGTGATGACGACGATGGTCGGGTTCTCCATCGCGGGCTCTTGCATCACGCGTGCTGCGAAGCAGGTCATCGTGATGCTCTTGCCGCTGCCCTGGGTGTGCCAAACCACGCCGCCCTTGCCACGCAAGCGCGCATCGCTGTTCGGGCGCGAGGCTGTCACCACCTGCGCAATGGCCGCGCGCACGGCGTGGAACTGGTGGTAGCCGGCGATCTTCTTGACGAGTTGGCCGTCGTCCTCGAAGAGCACGAAGTAGCGCAGGTAGTCGAGCAGGTAGGCCGGCGCCAGCGCGCCTCGCACCAGCGTCTGCAGCTCATGGAACTTGCCCAGCGGGTCGAGCGTGTTGCCGTCGATCGTGCGCCAGGCCATGAAGCGCTCGCTGTCGGCCGAGAGCGAACCCAGCAGCGCCTCGCTGCCATCAGACACCACCAGCACCTCGTTGGTCTGGAAGATGTCCGGGATCTGCGCCTTGTAGGTCTGGATCTGGTGGAAGGCCTTCCACACGTCGGCGTTCAGGTCGGCCGGGTTCTTCAGCTCTATCAGCACCAGCGGCAGGCCGTTGACGAACAGCACGATGTCGGGCCGGCGCGTGTGGTGCGGCCCGGTGACGGAGAACTGGTTGACGGCCAGCCACTCGTTGAGCGACGGGTCTGTCCAGTCCACCAAACGCACAAAGTCGCCGCGCGTTTCGCCGTCCTGCTGGTACTGCACCGGCACGCCGCCCACCAGCAGGCGGTGGAAGTGACGGTTGGCGGCCAGCAGCGCCGGCGTACCCAAGTCCAGTACCTGCCGGATGGCGTCCTCACGCGCCGCTGCGGGCACGGTCGGGTTCAGCGTGGCCACCGCGGAGCGCAGGCGCCCGAGCAGCAGCACCTGGCGGTAGTTGTCGCGCTCGGGCGTGTCGCCGTCGGGCGCGATGTCTGGTCCATAGCGGTGTTGCCAGCCCACGTCGGCCAGCCACGCCAGGCACTCTTGTTCGAGCTGGTCCTCCGTCATGGGCTCCCTGCCAGCAGTTCGACATAGGCAGCGTAGCTGAACAGGCGGTTCTTCTTCTGGCCGGTCAGCTCGCTCAGCATCCCCAGGTCGTGCAGCAGCTTCACCGCCGCCGTGGCCGTGGGGAAGGTGGTGTCCAACTTCTGCCGCACCTGTTCGATGGTGAACCGCGGCATCAGAGGCAGCAGTTCGAACAGGCGCAGCGCCACCGCGCCCACGCGGGGCGCTGCCAGCAGGCGCTTGCGGTCGGCGTTGATCAGGCTCGCCATCGCAACGATGCCGCGCTCGGCGTCCGTGGCCGCGGTCTCCACGCCATCGAGGAAGAAGCCGACCCAGCCTTCCCAGTCGCCATCGGTACGCACGGCCGACAGCCGCCGGTAGTACTCGGCCTGGTGCTGTTTGAGGTAGCCGCTCAGGTAGACCAGCGGCTCGGGCAGCAGGCCCCACTGCTCCAGCAGCGCCGCGATCAGCAATCGGCCGATGCGCCCGTTGCCGTCGAGGAACGGGTGGATGGTCTCGAACTGCACGTGCACCAGCGCCACGCGCACGAGTGGCGGCAGCAGTGGCGCCGGGTCATGGATGAAGCGCTCCAGGTCGGCCAGCAGCTCCGGCACCTTGTCCGGCGGTGGCGGCACGAACGCAGCCCGACCGGGCCGCGCGCCGCCGATCCAGTTCTGCGATCGGCGCAACTCTCCCGGCTGCTTGCCGGCGCCGCGTGCGCCATCGAGCAGCAGCCGATGCGCGTCGCACAGCAGCCGCACCGAGATCGGCAAGCCGGCCTCGCTGCGCAGGTTGTCGCGCACGAGCCGGAAGGCGCGCAAGTAGTTGGTGACCTCCTCGACATCGGCCGTGTTGGCCAGCACCTGGCCGGCCTCGTCGTCGAACAGGTCGGTCAGCGTGGCCTGGGTGCCCTCGATCTGCGAGGTGAGCAGCGCCTCCTTGCGGATGGCGCTGTAGAGCAGCCAGTCGACCGAGGGCACCAGACCAGCTACGCCACCCAGTCGGGCCAGGGCCATCTCGGCGCGGTGGTTGGTGGCCGTGTAGCTGTCAGCCGCCAGCGGCGGGTCGGCCGGCGGCAGCGCATGGGGGACGAACGCCTGCACCGCCTCGCCCAGCGTGGTGGTGGTGACGTAGGTGCCGGTGGTGCGCATGACGTGAAAGGCGACTTAAGTGCCCTGGCGGCATAGTAAAGCAAGCTTTAGTAAACCGCCAGCACATGAAAGACTGCTTGAATACCAACGCCTGCCCACGTCGCGACGAGATCACACCCCACGCCTGAATGTCGCCGCACCACTTGATTTCACTTGATTACAGATCACCCCGCCACCACAATCCCGCGGCGATGCAAAAAACTGTCCACAGCGAAAACCTGCGGTCCGCGTTGACCACCAAGGGCTGGGACCAGAAGCAACTGGCGGAATCGCTGGGCGTCAGCGGCCAGGCCGTCACCAACTGGATGAAGGGGGTCGACTTCCCCCGCCCTGCCACGCTACTGAAGCTGGCCACCACGCTGAGCCTGAGCTTCGAACAACTGGTGCGGTCCGACACGACGGATCAACCCGTCATCGCCTTCCGCAAGAAGGGCGCCGCCAAGACCACCGACGAACATGTGCTGCATGCCCGCGCCATGGGCGCAATGCTCAAGCCGCTGGTGGCGCATCTGCCTGCACGGCAGTCGCTGCGCACGCAGATCTCTGACACCTCGTTGGCCTACGACAGCCTGCAGGCCACGGCCGCCGCCGTGCGCGCCAAGCTGGGCATCGGGCCGGAAGCCGTGCTGTCCTACGAGCACCTGATTGGCCAATTCGCCGAGAACGACGCCGTCATCGTTCCGGTGATGTGGGGCGCCAAGAACACGCACGAGAACGCGCTGCACATCCTGCTGCCGGCGGAGAAGGTCACCTTCATCTACCTGAACCTCGATACCCACCTCGAGGACTTCAAGTTCTGGATGGCCCACGAGCTGGCGCACGTGTTCACGCCTGAGCTGGCCGGCAAGGACGATGGCGAGGACTTCGCCGACGCATTTGCCGGCGCGCTGCTGTTTCCGAAGGAACTGGCGCACCACGCCTACGTGAGCGCCAGCCATCGCCGCACGCCCAGCAGCGTGATCGGTGCGCTGCACGACTTCGCACGCGACCACTTGATCTCGCTCTACAGCGTGTTCAACGAGGTCAGCAAGTACGCGCATGCACGCAGCCTGCCCGCGCTGAAAGTGACGCCCCAACAAGTGCACGCTGCGCGCAACAGCGGCAACGTGCGCGGCGAACTGGTCAGTGCCACCCTCTTCCGGCCCCTGCCGCCCGAGCCCGCCGTGTACATCGCGGCGGCGCACTCGGTCTTCAAGTCGGCCTTCTTCACGGCCCTGCAGGCACTGCTGCGCGAGCGCGGCACCGGTGCCGGCTACGTGCAGCAGGTGATGAGCGTCCCGCTCGCGGATGCCCAGGCCGTCCACGACGAGCTGCTGCGTTGACGCTGGTTCTGCTCGACACCAACACCTACCTCCGGCTGGCCAAGCGCATCAGACCGCTGCTCGGTGTGAAGTTCGGGCAGAAGGACTACGTGCTGACGGTGCTGAAGGATGTGGAGGACGAGGTGCGCCGCAGCCCCAAGCTGCGGTTCAACCACCCTTGGTTCGAGGAGCCGACCTTGGGCGCCGAGCGCGACGCCCGGCAGGTGCGGCTGAGCGACGGCGAGAAACGCCAGCTCGACAGCGCCCGCAGCGTGCTGCGCGCCCACGTGCTGGCCGAGGTGGAGGTCTACACCACCGGTGGCCGGCAGCCGCCTTCGGACACCGATTGCCGCGTGCTGGCCTTCGGCCAGATCCGCGAGGCCATCGTCGTGACGGACGACCTGGGTATGCACCGGCTGGCGGGGGACTTCGAGTTGCCGATTTGGCACGGCTGGGAACTGCTGGCCAAGATGAGGTCGGCCAAGAAAGTGGACAACGACCTGATCCGCGAGATCTACGACGCGCTGGAGCGCAATGGCGACCTCACCGCGACGTGGCGCGAGGCCAAGCACACCGAGTTCGTGAAGGTCTTCGGGCCGAAGCGGTAGTTCGCGGCGCTAAGCCAAGGCTGCTTCCGCTTCCACAACATCGGGCAGGCGAAGCTGGCCGGAAATCAAGCGGGGCAGCAGCGTGTCACGAATGGCAGCGAGTGACCGGCACGCCTGCTTGTTGGCAACGATTCGCGCATAGAGCGGATCGGCAACCGCTCCGAAAGCGGCGAGCACGTCGTCAGGCGGCACCAGCGCGGCGAAGCGGTCAATGTCCCCCTTGCCGAGGTGAATTACCGTGGTCGCGGTTTCGGTCGCCTCGATGTGCGCAAGTTGCGGCTCGATAGTCGCGCGTACGAATGCGGCCGGGACGCCCGCCTTCGGCCGAAAGACGCAGACCCGCTGATTCAGCCAAGCCCGCTCGCCACCCCACAGGTAGGCCCGGAACTCGCCGTCCATGCCAACCACGATATCGCCGGGCGTGAGGAGATAGCCCTTCGGATGCACTTCGTCCGTGTGCACGCCAGGTGCCTCGTCACGCAGATCGCGAATGCGAACGAGCGGACGGCCGATGCCGTCGGTGTTGAAGCGGCTCGATGCGAACGGCGCGCCGTAAACGACCTGCGCGACTTCGTAGATCGATGCCTCCGTCCAGCCGCGCGGAACAGGACCACGGCGTGCCTCGTCGAACCCGTCCGGAAACAAGGTCGCCGTGGCGTCGTCCATGCCGGCTGGCGCGAGGCCTTGGCTCTTGGCGCGAACGGGATCGAAGTCGACGAACCATGACTTGAACAGAGCCTGTGCGATGGCTTCGAGGGTGGCGTTGGTTTCGCGCAGGAGCGCGATGCGGTCGTGAAGCGCGTCGTTAACCATCGCGACCAGCTTTTGCACCGCTCGTGGAGGGAGCGTAATTCGAAGACGCCTTTGATCAGAGAGGCTGAGGTACGGAGCCATGTCGGTCGAGCGGCTCAGCGCTGCCAGTTGCTCAAGAAACTCCGTCGACTGTGACCACGCCCGCAGGAACCCTTGCTCAACAACTCCTGCGCCGGTGGACCGCCAGTAGCTTAGGTGAGGCGAGTAAACGAACCTCGGCATCGCCGCGGTGACATACGCAACCCGCCCCGTACTGTTCCCCTTGGTTGTGATGACTACATCGCCAGCGCGCGCGATCTTTGGACCAAATCTCGAGTCGTTAGTGGTCAGAAAGCGATCGACGCCGCCGAAGTCGATGTGGGTGTCCTTGACATGGCCCGCACGCAGAAAGATCAGGCCTTCGCCGCCCAGTTCGTCGTTCTTAGCGCGATACCCATCACCAATCTCCAGCGCCCCTCGATCCATGAGATCAGCGAACGACGCGGAAGCCCACTCAGAACTCATACCCGAGCCCTCCGAGCTTCTGCCGAATCACCGCATCCAGCTCCGCCCCCTTCGCCATCTGCTCCCCGAGCCTTTCGGTCAGCGCTTGCATCTTGGCCTCGAAGCCCTCGCCGTCGTCCTCCACGACTTCCGCGCCCACGTAGCGCCCCGGCGTCAGCACATGCCCGTGCTCGGCGACCTCGGCGAGCTTCACGCTACGGCAGTAGCCAGGCGTGTCGACGTACTCACCAGCCCCAGCTTCACCGCGCCACGCCGCCACAGTGTCGGCGATGCGTTCGATCACCTCGTCTTTCAGCTCGCACTGCACGCGGCTGATCATCGTGGCCAGCTTGCGCGCGTCGATGAACAGCACCTCGCCTTTGCGCTGCGGTTTGTCCTTCACCAGGAACCAAAGGCAGGCCGGAATCTGCGTGTTGAAGAAGAGCTGCCCCGGCAGCGCGATCATCACTTCCACCACGTCGGCCTCGACCATCGCAGCGCGGATCTGGCCTTCGTTGTTCTGGCTGCTGCTCATGCTGCCGTTGGCCAGCACGATACCGGCGCGTCCGCCAGGCTTCAGGTGCCACAGCATGTGCTGCAGCCAGGCGTAGTTGGCGTTGCCCTGCGGCGGGTCGCCATACTCCCAGCGCGCATCGCCCGACAGGCTGGCGTGCCACCAGTCGCTGATGTTGAACGGCGGGTTGGCCAAGATGAAATCGGCGCGCAGGTCGGGGAACTGGTTCTTCGTGAAGGTGTCGGCCGGCTCGCGGCCGAGGTTGAAGTCGATGCCGCGGATGGCCAGGTTCATCGCGGCCAGCCGCCAGGTGGTCGGGTTGGCCTCCTGGCCGAAGATGGCCACGTCACCCAGCTTGCCGCCGTGGCTGAGGATGAACTCCTCGCTCTGCACGAACATGCCGCCGCTGCCGCAGCACGGGTCGTACACCTTGCCGTGGTGCGGCGCCAGCACGGCCACCAGCGTCTTGACGATGCTGCGCGGCGTGTAGAACTGCCCGCCGCGCTTGCCCTCGGCGCTGGCGAACATGCCCAGGAAGTATTCGTACACCTGACCCAGCACGTCGCGCGCGGTGGCGGCGCTCTCACCGAAGCCGATGGTGGAGATCAGGTCCACCAGTTCGCCCAGCTTGCCGTCGGGCAACTGGGCGCGGGCGAAGCGCTTGTCGAGGATGCCCTTGAGCTTGGGGTTCTCGGCCTCGATGAGGCTGAGCGCATCGTCGATGCGCTTGCCGATGTCGGGCTGCTTGGCCGCAGAACGTATGGCCTCTCAGCGCGCCGCCTCGGGCACCCAGAAAACGTTGGCCTCGCGGTAGTAGTCCCGGTCTTCCAGCTCGGCGGCGATGTCAGCGGGCGTGGCGCTGTCGAGGTGGTATTCGTCGGCCGGGTCGGCGAAGCGTGCCGTCAGTTCGGTGCGTCGGGCCTGGAAGGTGTCGGAGATGTACTTCAGGAAGATCAGGCCGAGCACCAGGTGCTTGTATTCGGCCGCGTCCATGTTGGCGCGCAGCTTGTCGGCGGTGGCCCAGAGGGTCTTCTTCAGGTCGTCGATCATTCAGGCTTCTGTTCTTTGACTGCCGCTGCGGGTGTACGGGCGAGGCAGTCTAGCAACGCCAAGGACCGGCCCGAGGGGCTCCGCGGCCCATTTCCGAGGCTTGGCCCCGCCGAAATGTCCGGCCGCCGTGGGACTTGTCGTCGGCCGACAGGCCCTTCGCGCAGGCCCTGCTGCCGTACACGTCGGAGCACGCTGCCGACCCATTTTGCGAGCCTCGTCCTCGCCCAACTAGAGGCATGGCAGAAGAAGGTCAAGCCCGAGGGGAACGCGTCAGCGTCGGTGTCGCACAGCGTCTTGTCGCACCTAATTGCAACTCTGCCCGGATCAAGTGGTCGGGATCAGCCACATGAACCTGCGCCGGGTTTTCGGCACTGTTGACACTACACGCACGCTTGCGTTCAACTCTCGATCAGCCCTGCAGTGCCTGCAGCAGGACGTCAAGTCAACAGCAGGCCGGACGCTGCCACCGAGCGCTCAGACGCTGAAGCAGCCGTTAGCGGTCGTGACCCGCACTTCCATCGCGTAGCCCGCTTAGACGAGTTGCGCGGCCGTGCAAGACGCGGCCCCCATCCTTCTCTCCGATCCGCATCCCCGAGATGCGATGCGCTGCCAGGCTCGCCCGCGAGCACCTGCAGCCACACCCCGCAACGCGTTTGCGTTGCGATCCCAGAATTCCCTTGTCACGGCCCCTGCCCTTGTGGGCGTTCGGTCGGCACGCGCTGCAACTGCGCAGCATGCCGGTCGAAGACCACCGTGACCCTGCACGCCCTCGGTGGAAGGGGGCGCGTCCAGCAGGAGCCGAGGGAGCCCCTTCGCTTGCCCACCGCATGACCAGGTGAACCTGGTCGCCGCCGCAACCCCGACTTCGAAGTCAGGCGGCTGCGCGGTCTGCGCCATGAGCGCATCGATGACCCCGCGCGGAAACGCGCGCGTGTCGTCCGGGCAGCTTCCGATTTTTTAAGACCTCCAGCGGCCAGCTCAGCCGCACCTTTGGACGAACCCTTCCGGCACAGAGGCCCGCCGGATGTGGACACCGCTCTTCGCCTCCGCGCCGCTTCGAGACGGAACACCTCGAAGCGACGCGCCCCAACACCGTGTTCCAGGTAGGCCATCGACCCCGGCTGGCTCCCGGGGTCAACCACTTGGAGATCGATATGGGTTCGAAGACAAGACAACGCGGAAGGCACGAGCTGCGCAAGCAAGCAAGTGAAGGACGTGACCCCGCTGCGGTGCTGGCGTCGCTGCCAATCGGCACGAGCGACTGGAAGCGTGTGCTGGACGCCATTGTCAAGCAGCACAACAGCCAGCACGCCAAGCTGTACAAGGTGGTGTCCTTCAAGACCATGAGGGACCGCGAGTACTTCTACTTCAGCTTCTTCAACGAACTGCGCACTCACACGACGTTCCGGGACGCCGACCCGCGCGTCCTCAAGCAGCGCCATGTGCAGGCGGTGGTAGCGCGCTGGCTGCAGCGCGACATGGCCACCGCCAGCATCCACAACTACCTGTCCTTCCTGCGCACCTTCGCGGGCTGGATCGGGCGGCCCGGCCTGGTGCGCGAGGTGGCCTTCTACGTCGGCGCCGATTCGCCGCACGTGCACCGCAAACAGGTGGCGGTGGAAGACCGCAGCTGGACGGCTCATGGTGTCGACATCGAAGCCAAGATCGCCGAGGTGGCCGCCTTCGACCCGTGGGTCAGCCTGCAGTTGGAGATCTGCTACCGGTTCGGTGCCCGGCCCAAGGAGGCACGGCACTTCCGGCCACACGGCGCGCTGATCCCTCGGGAGCTGGCCTTCGAGCGCGACGCCGCGGCCTACCCGGAGTGCGAGGAGTTCGTGCGCTTCGCCCAAGGCACCAAGGGTGGGCGCCCGCGCGACGAGCCGCTGCAAACCGAAGAGCAGCGCGAGTTGCTCACGCGGCTGCAGTCCGTCGTCGCCAAGGGCTGGTACGTGGGTGAGCCGGGTCGCACGGCAGCACAGAACCAGGACCGCTTCTATAACGTGCTTCGGCGGTTCGGCATCACTCGCAACGCGCTGGGCGTGACGGCGCACGGCCTGCGGCACCAGTCGGCGAACGATGGCTACGAGGCTGACACCGGTGCACCCTCCCCGGTACGCGGCCAGCATGAGCGCCCGGAGAACGATGCCGATGCGCGCTACCGGACGGCCATTCGCCTGGGTCACTCGCGTCTGCGTTCCAGCACGTTCTATGTCGGCACGATGGGCAAGGCGGGCCAGGCTGATGCGCCCGCGCGCGCGCCCGAGGGCGCGCCTGTGGAGCAGTCGTCATGAGCCGCGGCCTACCCCTGTCCGAAGCCATGGCGCACGTCGGCCTGAAGCGCCGAACCTTCGACAGCCTGATCCGCCCACGCGTCACGCCAATCCGCGTCGGCACCAGCCTCATCTTCGACGTGCACGACCTCGATCGCGCCTTCGACGAGTTGAAGGCGGCCTCGCAGGCGCCGGACACCTCTGCCAGCGCCGCCGAGCCGGCGCAGAATGTGCGCAGGAACGGACGGCCCATTCCACAGAAAGGAGTTGAACCATGGGCCGATCAACACGGGGGATCCACCCCGACGAAGGCGGTACCTGGCAGGTCGACAAGGTCTGGCGCGGCACTCGATTTCGCCAGCGCGGTTTCACAAGTGCTGGCGAAGCGCAGGCCTGGCTGATCAAGCAGCTCGAAGAGCTGCGCACCGTGACGCTTCACGGTGCGCGGCCCAAGCGCACGTTTGATCAGGCCGCGGCGCACTACGTGACGATCTTCCAGGACAAGGTATCCATCGAAACCGAGACCTCTTGGCTCAAGAGCGTGATGCCACACATCGGCCATCTCCAGCTGAACCAGGTGCACGACGGCACCCTGGCGCCCTACGTTGCGAAACGTCTGGCCCAGGGCCGTTCGCACAAGACCGTGAACAGCGGGCTGGGCATCGTCCGCCGGATCCTGAATCTGGCGGCGAAGTCCTGGCGCGACGAGAACGGCATAACCTGGCTGGAGCATGCGCCGGCGATCACGATGCTGCCGCTGGTGGGCCACCAGCGCGAACCGCAGCCCCTGAGCTGGGGCCAGCAGCGCAAGCTGCTGCCCTTGTTGCCGGACCACCTGGCGCGCATGGCGTTGTTCGACCTGAACACCGGCGTGCGCGACGACGTGGTCTGCAACCTGCGCTGGGACTGGGAGATCCAGGTGCCGGAACTCGGCATCTCGGTCTTCGAGGTGCCGCGGGAGCACGTGAAGGGCCGACGCCGGCCGCGGGTGGTGGTGTGCAACAGCGTGGCGCAGTCGATCATCGAATCGCAGCGCGGCAAGCACGAGGAGTTCGTCTTCGTGTGGCGCCGCGAGCGCGTGAAGAACCTCGACGACACACCGCTGATGCCCTACCGGCCGATCCAGACGATGCACAACACCGCGTGGCAGCGCGCACGACGCGAGGCCGGCATGCCCGACCTGCACGTGCACGACCTGCGCCACACCGTGGGCATGCGCCTGCGGGAAGCGGGCGTGCCGGAGAGCACGGTGGCCGACATCCTCTGGCACAGCAACGCGTCGATGACGCGCCACTACAGCGTGGCGCAGATCGTCGAGCTGCACGCGGCGCTGGAGAAGATCAAGGAAGACTCAGGCCGCTGGAACAAGAGCCTGGCGACCTTGCGGCGCGAGCATGAAGAGGCGAAGCGGGTGGCGTTGGAGGGCGAAAGTCACCCAAAAGTCACCCAGCAAAGAAAAACGGGTTAGCCCTTGCGGAGCTAACCCGTTGATCTAGAACGATGTTCTGGCGCGGCTGGCAGGATTCGAACCCACGACCCCTTGGTTCGTAGCCAAGTACTCTATCCAACTGAGCTACAGCCGCGTAGCCGCGCAGTATAGCAGTGTTCCGGCCCGATTCAGCCCAGCGTGGCCGCTGCCTCGTAGGCGCGGGCCGCGCGGGCGCCGTCGTCCTGCTCCGCCGCGATGTGGGCCAACCTGAGCCAGGCCTGGCGGCGCGCCGGCGCAGGCAAGCTGGTGTCGGCGGCCGACTCCTCGAGCAGGCGAGCGGCCTTGCCCCACA
>Ga0209480_10000484_pt1 | contig 32975 bp, 39 predicted proteins | sample JI61114C2DNA_FD_187501 | JGI IMG/M metagenome (GOLD analysis project Ga0209480, IMG submission 187501) | Wastewater effluent complex algal communities from Wisconsin, to seasonally profile nutrient transformation and Carbon sequestration -... | ecosystem: Engineered > WWTP > Effluent > Algae... | reverse complement strand
CCGGCATGATTGATGCCGCTGGAGGCGCAGGAATGAATCACCGCGAGGTCATCCGCATGCGTCGCCACATGGCTGAACCAATCCGAGATCCACAGGCCGCCCTGACCGTGCTGCTTCCAGGTGCGTTTGCACTCTAGGATCGGGGATTTCGCCTCGCCCATGGCCGTGATGGGAGCCTTGAAGCTCGCAGGCAGGGACTGACCGGCGAGTTTGTTCAGCAGCGGCTTGTAGTCGAAGGTATCGAGATGGCTCGGGCCGCCTTCCATGAAGAGGAAGATGACGCTCTTCGCCTTCGCCGGACGATGCGCGACACGCAGCGGTGCCGCGCTGGCCTGCTCCTGGCCCATCAGCGCGGCCAAAGCGACCGAGCCAAAGCCGCAGCCGGCGGTTTGCAGGAAGTCGCGACGCGACGTGGGATGGTCGTAACGATTGCAGCGCATGGTTTTAGTGGAGGTAAAAGAATTCGTTCGTGTTCAGCAGCACCTGGCAGAGGTCGTTCATGGCCTGGCGGAAAGGATCGGCCTCTTCGACGCTCTTCACGTCGCTGCCGTTCCAGGCGAATTGGGAGTTCAGCGGATCAGCGGCACGCCAGACGACGAAACCGGCGCTCCATTTTTCGGGGTCGGCACTCAGCGCCTTATCGGCCACATAGCCGGTCACGATGCGCACGGCTTCAATGCGGCCATCCCACTGATGCGAGGGCGCACGCTTGTTCAGGCCGCCGATGACGAGCTGTGAGGAGCCGAGGCTGAGCTTGGAGCGGATGTCCATCGGCACCACGGCGGATTGCACGGCAGCGCCGGGCGTGTCGAGATCACGCACGGTGAAGGTGACGTTCTTGGCAGGGCAGGAAACACGCGCGGCAATGTGATAGCGACGATCCAGCTCGATGTGGATGTTCGAAGGCACGACCTGATAGCCGATGTTCGAGTTTTCATCCTCGCCGACGACTTGCACGATCACGTTGCGTGGCTTGTAGCGCGATTTTTCGCCGGTGACGCCCAAGCTCCAGCCAAAGGCCTCCAGGCTGTCCTTCCCGCCATTCCACCGCGAGGCCAGCGTGCGCACCGAGGCATTCACATCGACGCTGTTGAGGCTGGCGACGGCTTCGACCGTGAACTCATCGCCCTCTTTTTCGTTCGTGTTGATCAGCAGACGCTCGTGGGCGCTGTTCTCTTTGAAGGCCTCCGACCCGTCACCTGACTCCGCGACCTCGGAAGCCTTCGCTTTCGTCGTTCCGGCTCGTTTCTTCAAAAAGCCTTCCGCGGTGGTTTTTTCCTTCGGCGTCGGCGGACGGCCCAAAACGGCCATCCACGCATCGTCGATGCTTTCTACACGCGACGAGAGTTTGCGGGCACGGGCCAGCAACCAGTCGCCATTGAGCAATTGCAGCGCCTGCGTCGGCGTGGTGGTGCTCTGACGCTCGGCGGTGCTCGCAAATCCCGCCGGCATGTCGAGCGCACGAAGAAGCTCGTTCGGGTTGTTGCGCTTCTTCATGGTGTAAACCGAGCGGCGTGTGCTGTTGCCATCGCCCGCTGGTCCACCGGCCGCAGCGTCGAGTTCGCCACTGACCGCGAGCAGCGCATCACGCACCTGCTCGGCATCGAGACGGCGCGGATTGAAGCGCCACAGGTAGCGATTCGACGGATCGACCTTCGACGCGACCTCGTCCGGCTCCAGGCGGGCCGTTTGACGATAAGCGGCGGAGAGCATGATCTCGCGATGCAGCGGCTTCAGATGCCAGCCGCCCTTCACAAACCTCGTCGTGAGGTAGTCGAGCAACTCAGGATGGGTCGGAGCCTCGCCCAGCTTGCCGAAATCGCTCGCCGTCGCCACGATGCCGCGACCGAAGTGATACTGCCACACGCGGTTCACGATCACGCGGGTGGAGAGCTGGTTGTCAGGCCGCGTGATCCACTCCGCCAGCGCCGTGCGGCGACCGGTGGAGGTCTTCGTGGCTTTGATCTTCGGCAGGCTCGTGTCGATGATCGAAAGGAAGCCCGGCTCGATCTGCTGCTCGCCCTTGCGTGTCTTGATCGCCACCGCTGGTGCCACCGTGCTCGCATCCGTCGCCACAAAGGCCTCCATCAGCGGCTTCGGCTTCAAGTGGTCGAACTTTTTGAGCTCATCCTCCAACGCCTTGTATTCCGCCTTCTGCTCGTCGGTCTTGAGACTCTTCATCGGGTCAAAGCGCTTGCGCTCCACCGTCATCTGACGCTCGACGAGGCCCGAGAGCTGCCTTTCCAGCGCATCACGCTTCTCCACCGGCTTCCGCGTCATCACCTGCAAATCATCCGTGAAACGAGTGAGCGCCCGCTCGACCTTCGGTTCGAGCAGCGGCTTCGTCAGCGCCTCCATTTTCGCACGAATCTCTGCCGTCGCGGCTTCCCACTTCGCCTGCTGCTCGTTGAAGGCCTTCTTTTCCGCCGTTGTCGCCAGCGTCATGTCATCACGCCATTGCACCGGCGCCAGGAAGGCCCGCAGGCGGTAGTAGTCCTTTTGCAGGATGGGATCAAACTTGTGGTTGTGACAGTGTGCACAGCCCATGCTCAGGCCGAGGAAGAGTTCGCCCGTGGTGTCCGTCATGTCGGTGAGGATGATGTCCCACTGGCCGCGGGCATCGCGCTGGTTCCATTCATACACCGGATGCCGCAGGAAGGAGGTGGCGATGAGCACGTTCGGATCATCCGGCGCGATCTCATCGCCCGCGAGCTGCTCTTTGACGAACTGGTTGTAGGGCTTGTCGTCATTGAGCGACTTGATGACGTAGTCGCGATACGGCCACACGCTCGGGCGATACTCGTCCGCGTTGTAACCATCGCTCTCCGCATAGCGCACAAGGTCCAGCCAGTGCTGCGCCCAGCGCTCGCCATAGCGTGGCGAGGCCAGCAGCTCATCGACGAGCTTCTCATAGGCCTTCGGGTCCTTGTTTTGAACAAACGTGTCGATCTCCTCCTTCGTCGGCGGCAGACCGTGCAGGTCAAAATACACGCGGCGCACCAGTTCATGCCGGTCCGCCTCCGGCGCGGGCTTCAGCTTCATCTCCGCCTGCTTCGCCGCGATGAAGCGGTCGATGTCATTGCGCACCCACTTGCCTCCCGCATCGGGAGGCGACACCTTTTTCACCGGCTGGAAGAACCAGTAGTTCCGCTGCTCCTCCGTGAAGCCGCCCTCCGTCACCACGACCTTCTTCGAGCCATCTTCCGGCCAGGGTGCACCGATTTGGATCCACTTCTCCAGGATCGCGATCTCCGCGTCCGGGATCTTCCCGCCATTGTTCTTCGGCGGCATCTGGAAGTCCTCATTCGTCCACCGAACCGCCTCCATCAGCGGCGACTTCGACGGCTCCCCCGGCACCACCGCCGGTCCGGTGTCACCGCCTGTTTTCAGGTAACCAATGTGATCCACCCGCAGCCCACCCTTCTGCTTCGTGTTGCTGTGGCACTCGTAGCAGCGGTTCACCAAAATCGGCCGCACCTCCTTCTCAAAAAACGTCATCGCCGCCCGTTGCGCATCGTCATCCGCCGCCCACGCAGGCAGCGCCACGAAGCCAGAGAGCAGAACGAGAGAAGGAAAAAGTCGGAGCCGGTTCATTTCACTCTATATAAGGAGCCGATCGACCGGTTTTGGACGCGAAAATTGGCGAAAATAGCCCTCAACTGGCCTTGGCTGGTTTCGAGCGCCGGAATGCCCTGATAGCGAAAAACGCCAAAACCACGGAGATGAGGCCTGCGACGAAAGCGGTGACTGACAGAAGGTGCCCTACCATCCGTTCGCAGCCGCAAAGGTTGTTGATCACATCAATTTCGATCACGTCTTCACGCCAGACTCCACGAAGACCTGAGATCTCCACCGTTAATTTAGGCGATTTCATGGATGGATATGGCAGCCCGAACTCGCACTTGGTTCCTCGTGTCCAAAAATTGCTCGTCTGCTCAAAGTCGAAAGGCGGCTGATCATCCTCCGATGTGTATTTGCCTTTCACCGTAACGCCTTCCCAAGGTTCGGCATGAGTCGTTGGTTGAACAAGGCTGACTCCATGTGCCAATGCATACGATTGGCTGAGCTTTACCGAGCCAGTCCAACTGTCGTCACCAATCTTTTGGCAGACCAGAGTGCCGAGGATAGCACTCTTGGCCTGCTCGACCTCAACGCGATTCTGGTATGCACCGAACGCTGCCATGATGGTAAGGGCAAGAATGCCTGCCAGTAGGATAGAGAGCAGCCATCGTTTGAATGATTTCACTTCAAGAGGTTACGATGACCGTCGGGAGCGCGTCCACTGTTGAATCACCAGACAGCCATGACTCACATGGTGCCCCCTCACAGCAGCATCCCATAAGAATTCATTCAAGCCGTCTCCGGCATGAAGGTCGGAAACACGATGCCTTTCGCACCTGCGACAGGTTCCGTGGATTGCGCGACATGGAGTTCGACATTGCGAGCGCCCCACGCGTAGGCGGTGCGCACGAGTGTGGACGCGGTGCAGGGAGCGAGAAAGACGAGCGTCTTGCCGCGCAGGCCGTCGAGCGCTCTCCAGAGCAGGGCGATGGCTGTTTCCTCATCCGTGGCGATGCCGGGGCCGATCATGGTGAAGGACGGATGCGTGCTCATGCCGAGGAATCCATTCACGGAGTCGTCCGCGGCTTCGGAGAGGAGCAGACGCCATGCGCCGACCTCGTTGCGCAGGAAAAAGGCGAAGTCCTTCTCGCGGCGGATGCCTTGCTGCGATTGCTCGAAGTCGGCGATTCGCGGCGCATCCGCCAAAACGGCCTCGCGAACGCGTTCGATGCCTGCTGGCGCTGCGACGGCCATTCCGCTTTCAGGCACGGTGATGAGCAGATCTTGAAAAATGGCCCCGGGGACGAATCCGAGCCGCGTGTAGAGCGAGAACGAATCGAGATTCAGCAGGCTCGAAACGAGTCGCGCGGGCTTGCCGAGGCGTTTCGCCTTTTCCAGCACGAGCGACATCATCTTCTTCGCGATGCCGCGTCCGCCCGCATCCGGCGAGGTGGCGACGATGCCGACGGAGACATGCGTTTCACGCTCATGCGAGAAGCACACGCCGACGATCTCACCGCTAGCCGTGCGGGCGGTGACGCATTCGCCGGGATCGAGCGCCTCATACACATCGGGGAAAAGCGTGAAGGGCTCATGGCTGTCACCAAAGCGTGCGCCTTGGCCGAGACGGCTCTCATACCAATGGACGAGAGCGCGATGCAGCAGCCGCGCGATGGGTTCGCGGTCGTCAGTGGTGAGAGGCGTGAAGTCGATGGTTTCGCTCATGGTTCAAATGACTTCCTTTGCTTGAGAGTTAAAACGGGGATGCAGCAGGCAGTAGAATGAAGAATTCAGAAAATTCTACTGCCCTCATTCTACTGCCCACAATCACGGTTCAGACGACCTCCCAGCCTTTGCGATAGGTTTCCTTGATGAATGCATCCGCAGCGGGCAAGCCTACGGCCTTCATCGCGGGCGAATCCCATTCGATGGGCTTTTGCGTGCGCAGCGAGAGCAGGCCCAGCAGCGCGATCTCCGTGAGATGCGCGGCGTAGGCGAAGGGGCTCGTCGCAGGTTCGCCGCCTTTGCAGGCATTGATCCAGTCGAGATGATGCCCGTCGGATCGCTTGAGACGCGGCTCTGGTTTCTTGAAGCTCTCACGCAGTGCGGCGGGATACAAGCGTGGCTGTCCACCGCCGCCATCACACTGGATGACTCCTTTTTCGCCGATGAACAAACAACCGCGTCTCGGCAGCTTCATATCGCCCATCGCCTCCGGTGTGGGCGGCATCAGGCCGCCGTCATACCACGTCATGCGGATCTCGGGCCGCGTGCCCGCAGCCGGGAAGGTGTAGTAAATGAGCGAGCCATGCGGCGCGATCTCGCTGTCCATCTTGCCTGCCGCGTGTGCTTCAATCCGCGAGGGCACAGGCAGATCAAAGGCACGCACCGCCGTGTTCATGTCGTGGCAGGCGAAGTCGCCGATGCCCGTGCAGCCGAAGTCCCAGAAATCACGCCACGCCACGGGGAAGTAAGCCGGATGAAACGGGCGCTCCTGACGCGGCCCGAGCCACAAGTCCCAGTTTAAACCCGCAGGCACCGCTGGTGTGTCGGTGGGGCGTCCGGTGAGCGAGGGATTCCATCGACCCGCGCCGACCCAAACGTGAATCTCACGCACGGCACCGATGGCACCGGCCTGGATGTATTCGATGGTCTCACGCGTGCCGAGCGATGAATGCCCCTGACTGCCGAGTTGCGTGGCTACACCAGTTTCCGCAGCCACTTTGGCGACATGACGAGCCTCCCAGATGTTGTGCGTGAGCGGCTTCTCACAATAAACATGCTTCCCGGCCCGCATCGCGACCACGGAGCAATACGCATGCAAATGATCCGGCGTGGCGATGAGCACCGCGTCGATGGCCTTCTCCTTCTCCAGCATCTCGCGGAAGTCGATGTAGTCCGCGCAGCGGAAGTTCGGTGTCTTCTCCGCATAGTGCTTCTCGATCTCCGCCTTCACCGGCAGGCGGCCGCCCATGCCTTTGAAGTAAAAGTTCTCCAAACTGAACGACTCCGCCGGATCAGCCACCGCGATGATCTGGCACTGATCGACCGGAAAGAGATTCCGCACGTTCGAGCGACCCTGCCCGCCCGTGCCGATGATCGCCACGTTCACCTTCTCACTCGGCGGCACAAATCGCGGCCCGCCCAGCACATGACGCGGCACGATGTTGAACGTGGTCACCGCTGCAGCGGCGGCTTTGAGGAAGTGTCGGCGGGAGGGGATGGCAGGATTCATGAGGTGAGACGATACTCCGGTGGTGGCAAAACTCTTCGTCTCGCGAAGCAAAGTAGCCATCTCGCTCCGCGAGAGGAGCTGTGTGCAGCCAGCATCACCGATCTATAAAAGCGCATCCGCTGAAGCATGCCCTCGGCTCATCTTAACGTCACCGCCCGCAGTTCGCCCATCGCTTGTTGCATCCGTGCAAAAAGGTAAGGACATCCCCGAGCGCATGGTTCAACATCTGGTCTGCTTCCATGCCGCCAGCCTCCATCTCTTATCCGGTGCCATCCGACAGCCAGTCGCCTGCGGTTCTGCGGGAGGATGCCCGTGACCCCGGCAACAGCTTCATCTGGCGCAACACCGGCAGCGGCAAGACGCTCACCTCCTTCAATGCATCCACTCTCGCCACCCTGCTGCCGAAGCTGCTGAACGGTGAGTTGGCGGTTCAACAACATTAAACCCAACTACCATGACCACCCCAACATCTCCTTCCGAACAGATTCTATTCACCACGGTCCGGATTGAAACAACTCTCGGTTCGGGAGCAATCGGTTCTGGAACGGGCTTCTTTTACGAACACAAGTTGGATGGTGAAAAGGCAATACCACTCAGCCTGCCATCTTCGCCCTCACCAAGCTCAACTACAACGCCTGCAAACTTGGCGAAGACCAGCCCGTCACCGTCAAGTTCTCCGACGCCGTCGGCGAAATACTCATCGCCAACCAAGGTGCCAAAGTGAAGCACCCGAACTTCAAGTATTACATTTGAAGCGCTTGGTTTGCCTACTTGGTAGGCGCGACTCCGGCGGCGGGTGGCAGGGGGCGGTTCTCGATGCTGGTGCCGAATTTGCCGGGCTTGGCAGTGAGTTTCAGTTTCTTCCCGTTCCGAAGGATGTCCACAGGGATCGCCTCTCCCTTGGCTTCTCCGATCAGACTGAGGGCCTGCTCCACACTGGTGACAGCTTGACCGTTGTAGCTCTGATAGACATCCCCAGCGCGCAGCCCAAGGGCCTCACCTTGCCCCCTTGTCGACCTCCGTGATGGTTACTTGGAAGGGGCCGGCACTATTCGCCGCCAGCACCTCCTGCCAGATCGCTTCGAAGGCGGCGCTGTCCAAGCCAGCGTTCTCGGGTTGCTGATCGAGTCGGCGGCGGATCTCGGCGTCCTTGAGCTTTAGCTCGCGGGCGAGGAGGTAGTTTTCCACCACAGTAACGGTGTGAGTATTCCGATGTCCGGTCCGCTTCTGGAAGAGCAAATAGATACCCACGACTCGCTACATCAGCGGCTCCGCCTCCGTGAGGCGGTTGGTGTCCCGGAGCAACGCGACCAAATTGTTGAGGTCTCTGGCCACGTTAGGATGATCGGGGCCGAAGTTGGCTTCGTCGATCTTCAACGCGCGCTGCATCAGCGGCTCCGCCTCCTTGAGGCCGTTGGTGACCTTGAGCAACTGGGCCAGATTGTTGAGGGCGGCGGCGACCTTGATGCCCCAGTGGTGGCTCGCCTTGACCTCCTTAGCGATGCTTTGCTGCTCCTGCTCCAGGCCAATGACCTTCTCCTGGAGGGCGATGATGCAGGTGCGGAGGTCGAGGTCGTTGGCGGGCTTTTCGTAGAGGTGCAGGCTGCTCTGGATGAGGACGCGGTGCGCGGCCTGGAGCTGGGTTTGCTCCGGGGTATCGGCCTTGATTGGTTTGTCTTTATCCGGCACATCGAAGGGGTAGGTCTCGGGCAGGAGGAAGGTATAGACGCGCAGGCCCAGCGCGCGGGCGAGGTGATACTCCATCTGCGTGTAGCTGCGGCGCGGGGTGCCGCCGGGCAGGCTGGCGGGGTCCGGCTCCGCGCCGTAACGGAAGCCGACGAGGTGGATGAGCGCCTGGCAATCGCCGATCTTCCCGCGCAGCATGTCGGTGGCGCTGCGCCAGTCGGGCACGAAGTTCGTCTGCTCGACGGGATGGCAATTGATGGTAAGCAGAGCCTTTGCCGCAATCTCACGAGCGCTGCTGAGGTCGCCCGAGGTAGCGGAGATAAAGATCTTGGGCGGGTTCATGGGACAGTGGTGTTGGGCTCACTCAATGCGCCCCGTTCTGCTGCTCGGCGAGGTGCCATTCGACAAGTTCGTCGAGGAGGACTTCCTCGGTAGCAGAGACGGTACGGCGGACGGCGGCCTCGGTCTGGAGGGTTTCGAGCGTGGCAGCGGCGGTGGTGAGGCGCCGGGCGAGTTCCTTGTAGCGGTAGGTTCGCCTGCCACTATCGAGCGCGGTGCGCAAGGAGATGAACATGCCAGAGAGAAGCGGTAGGGCGATGGGGAGGAACTTGAAGGCGATGTCGAAGACCCAGGACATGGGATCTTGGGGCGTTTTGGAGATGGGCTCAGGCGGAGTAAAGAGATGGGCCAGGGCACAGGATTTCATGACCAAGGCATCGCCAACAAAGATGAGGGCCGCCCAGCCGAGCCACTTGCCCCAGGTGAGTGCTTGACGGAATTGCGGGACGGCCTCGGCGCGTTTGGTGGTGAAGTAGGTGAGTTGACCCTTGTGGTAATCCGGGTGTTTCAAGCGGGCTTCAACATAGTCCGTCCGGGCTTTCGCCCATGAGGTGCCCGAGCCCCGCGCTCTCTGCAAAAGCAGGCCGACCGTGATCGCAAAATGCCGCCAGCGAGGCTGGTAGTGGGTAATGAGGGGGTGAAGCGGGTCGAGGGGGCCGCAACTGTCCTTGAGTGCCCGCATGAGTTCCGTGGCGAAGCGAGTCTGCATCCAGCGCTCATGCGTGCCGTGGTGGTGATCCGTAAGCTGACGGTTCCTCCAAAATGCCCATCCGACCAGGACGAGTTCTATGGCTGCAAGCGTGCCAAGGAAGATTTTCCAGTCTTTCCACTCTGGATTGGTAGGAAGCAGGGCAGCAATGGCTGCGACGAGAGTGGCGAAGGCGTGAAATTTGATGATGCGGACGAGGCCTTTGCGGAACTCCTTGGCCTCCAGCTCGGAGCATGTGTCCAGCCGCGCAAAGAGTGCCTCTGCCTCGGTAAGAGTTTTGTCTTTGCTCTGATAGCGAAGGCTGAACTTATCAACAAGCTGGATGAGCTTCCGGCTTTCATCGATCACGGCGAGCTTGTCTAGATCAGGGCGCTCAATCTTGTCACCGCCGGGCGAGATGATGACCCGAGGCATGTGGGCCTTTTCCGCGAGGCTGACGAATTGCTGCGTGCCGCTGAGACCACGAGCGGGCTGACCGTCTCAGACGGCGATGAGCACATCAATGGCCTCCAGCATCTGCAAACCGGTATCGTAGTAACACTCCGGGTGGGCCTGCGTGCCCGTGGCAAGCCGGAGCGTGCCGCCTTTGGAGCCGCTCTTCGCTGTCTGGATAATGCGATGGGTTCGCTGCCACTCGTCGGCCAGGATGATGCCGCCATTCCAGAAGTCAGTGGCGAAGCCTTCTTTGCGATCTAGCTCGATGGTCTCGGGGATGAAGGCGACAGGCTTTGGCAGGATGATGTGGACGGGAATGCCGAGCTTCTCCGCCTCCTCGCAGGCAATCGAATCTGCTCCGTAGGCAGCGCTCGAATAGAACTCGAATGCCGCCGGCCTTCTCAATGCGCGTCTTGAGGGAAGCGAGTTCGGCAGCCAAGGCGACGCGGACGGCATCGGGATTATCAAGCTGGCGGTGGCCGGTGAATCCTGCGAGGTAGCGGGGCGTAATCATGCGCCGCAGTGGAGCAAGTGGCAGGCCGATGCGCAAGCAACGAGGTGTGGGGACTTGGCAAGTCCATCTTGTTGGCTCAAAACAACTCAGGAATCATCACGCCGTCCGTGAGCGCCACGGGGCGGCCATCCGATGAGCGGTAGCTGATCTCACGGTAGTCGTAGGCGAGCGCGGCGTAGATGCTTGCGTGGATGTCGGCGGGTGAAATGGGGCGCTCTTTGGGGTAAGCCCCCGTCGCATCGCTGCTGCCGATGACCTGCCCGCCGCGCACACCACCGCCGGCAAGGAGCACGCTGTAGCAGCCGGGCCAGTGATCGCGGCCGGCGTCACCGTTGATCTTTGGTGTGCGACCAAACTCGCCCATCCAGACGACGAGCGTGCTTTCGAGTAGGCCGCGTTCTTCGAGGTCATCGAGCAAAGCTGCATAGGCCTGCTCCATCGGCGGCACGAGACGGTTCTTGAGGCCGTTGAAGTTGTCCTTGTGCGTGTCCCAGGTGATCGACGGACCATTCACCGTGGTGACGAAACGTGTGCCGGATTCAATCAAGCGGCGGGCGAGCAGGTGTGACTGCCCCCAGCTATGCCTGCCGTAGCGTTCGCGGACTTTGTCGGGCTCTTTGGAGAGGTCGAAGGCCTCCGCTGCTTTGCCGGACTGCAGCAGTTGGGCGGCTTGTTGATTGAAAATGTCGATCTCTCCGACCTGCGGTGATGAGATGGGCTGCACGGCGGCGCTGAGGTCACTCAACAGCGAGAGACGTTCCTGGAAACGCGCGGGCGTCAGGCTGGCATCGAGCCCCATGTTGCGCACGCGGAAGCTGGCCGCGTTCGGATCATCATCGAGCACATAGGGGTCGTAGCGCTTGCCGAGACAACCGCCGAACTGACCCGGTGTGAGGTACACCTTGCTGTCGCAGTGCGGGAAAGGCGTGATCACATACGGTGGCACCCCTTTGCTATAACCATCGCGCTGAGCCAGCCAGCCGCAGAGTGTGCCGACACCGGGAAGGTCGGTCGGGCTCGGATTGATGAGCGTGCTGTCCACGCGATACGGTCTGCCCGTCGTGGCCCAGTGCATGCCGCCATTGTGGCTGCTGTGGCCGTGATGCACGCTGCGGATCAGAGCCAGCTTGTGCATGCGCTTCGCCATCTGCGGCAGTAGTTCCGTGATGTGGATGCCGGGCACGTTGGTTTTGATCGTCTTGAACTCGCCGCGGATCTCCGGCGGTGCGTCCGGCTTCGGGTCCCAGAGGTCGATGTGACTCGGTGCGCCGCCGTTGAAGATCAGGATCACCGACTTCGCCTTGCCCAAACCAATGCTGCTGGGTTTGGATGGCGCGCCGAGTGCCGAGAGCTGGCTCAATCCAAAATTCAGCATCCCCATGCCACCGGCATGAAGCACGCTGCGCCTGGTCAGGCGAATCTCTGGAAGCTGGGAAACCATCGCGGCAAACCTACGATGATACAGAGGCGATCTTGCTCACTTCGACGGAGCGCGAGTATTCTACTCGCCTGACTTTCCTGCCGCGTGAAAGGTCGGACCAGGGTTGAATCGAATCAAATGTCTCGAATTGGACACGCTGACATCTGACAAGTGGCGAGTAGGCTTCGCCATACTCGCGCTCCATTCGCGCAAGTGCTCAGCTCCGCCACTTCAGGTCCACCTTGATCCCATTCCATTCATGATCGGTGAGATGAGTATGTGTTGTGAAGCTGCCGCCAGTCGCGGTGAGCTTCGCCATCGTCCAGCCAGTGGTGGAGGTCTTCTTGTCCGCCACATAGGATGTCGCAGGTGTGTTCAGAATGTGGATGCCTTGGTGCGAATTGAAGTCGCGATGGTGGATGTGCCCGTGGATGTAGGCTTTGACCTGCGGACGCTTCACCAGCTCCTGCCAAAGTGCGTCCGAGTCTTCCAGCCCGCCGGGGAAGTGCAGCGGATCGCCGCCGAGACGCGGGTTGTGATGCGCAAAGAGCAGCGCGGGTTTGTCCGCATGGGCATCGAGCAGATTCGTGAGCCAGGTCATCTGTGCCCCACCGATAAGTCCCTGGGTGACCATCGTGGCCTTCAGCGAATCGAGTAGAAAGAGATTCGCTCCCGCCAGCTTCACCACGCCAACATGTTTCGACTCCACGGCTGGCGAATCTGGTTTGTCGCTCTTCAGCACGTCATAAAACACCGCCCGATCATCGTGATTGCCCATCGTCAGATGCAGCGGCAGGCCTGCATCACGAAGCGGAGCGATGAGCTTCGCGAAGTGCTCGTAGTCGCCGCGCTTCCCATCCTTCAAAGCTAGGTCGCCATTGATGATCACTGCCGCGGGCCGCTTTGGCAGCGCCAGCAGGTAGGAGATCGTGTTTCGCAGATTCGTCGGGATCGAGGCACTCGCCGGATGCTGCGCGCCGATGTGCGTGTCGTTCAAGATCGCGATCAAGCTCTCATCCACCTCAGCGGCGATGCTTTCCACACGCGATAAAGCCGCAGCAACTCCGAGCTGGGCGATGAACTGGCGGCGTGAGGTGAGATGAATCGGCATGGGCTGCTATACGCGCGGCCTCACACCCGTATTGCTCCATCATGGACCGCCGCGATTTCATCAAGACCACCACTGCCGCCGCAGCCTTTGCTACCGGAGCGCGGACGCCCTCGTCCGCAGCCATTCCAGCACAGCCGGATCTCATCAAAGCCGAAAACGCGAAGCCCGGTGCCAGCTTCCAACTGACGCGCATGATGCCGGACAGTGCCAAGTCTTACCGCACTTCGCTCATCGAAGGCTACTGCTCGCGCCAGTCGGTGAAAGCCGGTGAGAAGCTCGACATTTTCGTCAGCACCAAGCCGGTGGCGAAGTTCACCATCGACATCTTTCGCATGGGTTACTACGACGGCGCAGGCTCGCGCTTGATGACCACGCTCGGGCCTTTCGAAGGCAAAGAACAACCCGTGCCCGAGATGGCCGATAAACGTCTGCGCGAATGCCAGTGGGAAGCCAGCACCACTCTCACGATTCCTGCCGATTGGACCAGCGGCGTCTATCTCGGCCGCCTCTCCACCGTGCCAGAAGCAGCCGACAAACCTTACTGGCAGAGCTACATCATCTTCATCGTCAAAGACGACCGTCCCGCCGACATTCTCTTCCAGTGCAGCGATAATACTTGGCAGGCTTACAATCGCTGGCCGGTGAATGAATCGCTCTACACCGATCCGCGTGCCGCACATGCGCCGGGTGTCAGTTGCAGCTTTGACCGGCCTTACGGCAAGTATGTGCAGATCTTCGACAACCCGCAGAGCATGGGCAGCGGCGAGTTTTTGCTGTGGGAATACCCGCTGTGCTACTGGCTCGAAACAGAAGGCTACGATGTCACCTACTGCTCGAACGTCGATAACCTCGAGCCTGCCAATCTGAGTCGTGCCAAAACGATGATCAGCATCGGCCACGACGAATACTGGGACGTGCGGCAGTTTCACAACGTGAAGCAAGCCATCGCCGACGGACTCAGTGTGCTCTGGCTCTCCGCCAACGACGTTTACATGGTCACGCCCTTCACCCAGAACGCCAAAGGCGAACCCAATCGCCGACTCACGCGCGAGACTTGCTTCGGTGAATTCCGCGAGGAGGAAAAAGAAGCCTACTCGAAGGTTCTCGGTCCCTTCGAGAATCCCGGCCCTGACGAGCGCAACATCATCGGCGCGCGCACCATCGTTCCCTTCAACGGCGGCGGCGACTGGACCTGCGCGAAGCCGGATCACTGGCTCTTTGAAGGCACCGGCATGAAAAAAGGCGACAGCATCCCCGGCCTCGTCGGCTGGGAATTTCATGGCGATCCCGACACCGCCCGCGCAGGCCTCGAAGTCATCGCCGAAGGCAACGTCTGGGCCAGTGGCGTGCGCCTCGGCAAATACGCCGCCACGATTTTCGAAGGCCCGAAGAAGAACATCGTCTTCAACGCCACCACCATCTTCTGGAGCCAGGGCCTGAGCGATCCTCCCGGCCACATGATTCCCTGGAGCCACTACTCAAGGCCGCATGGGCCGGATGAACGCGTGCAAAAGATCACCGCGAATGCGCTGAAGCGCGCGCTGGTGTAGCCATGACATCACTGCAGTCGCATTTCACACACACTTTGTCGTGAGCAGGAGCGTGAAGCACGTTATGAATGCCACACCACCCTCCAACTTCATGCGCCTCGAAAACAAAGTCATCATCGTCACCGGCAGTTGTACCGGCATTGGCAAAGCCATTGCAAAACGCTGCGTGGCAGAAGGTGCCCGCGTCGTCATTCATGGATTGGAGGCAGATCTCGCCAAGGAAGTCGTGGCTGAAATCGGTGCCGACAAGGCGGTGTCGCATGTCGAAGATCTCACGAATGAAGACTGCCCTGAGAAACTCGTCGCTCTAGCAACAGCTTCCTTTGGGCGACTGGATGCCATCGTGAACAACGCGGCGATGGTGGCGGCATCAAACATTCACACGACGGATCTCGCCTTCTTCAGGAAGATGCTGGAAGTGAATACTCTAGCTCCTTTTGCGCTCATCAAGGCAGCTTTGCCCGAACTGCGGAAAGCACATGGTTGCGTACTGAACATCGGCAGTGTGAATGCTTGGAGTGGCGAACCAAATCTGATGCCCTACTCCGTCTCAAAAGGCGCTTTGATGACCCTCACACGCAATCTTGGTGACACCCTGATGCGCGAGGACGGCGTGAGAGTGAACCAGATCAATCCTGGGTGGGTGCTGACGGAGAACGAAGCCAAGCGCAAACGTGAACATGGTTTGCGTGAGGACTGGTATGCTGACCTGCCGAAGGTCTATGCCCCCGCAGGACGCATCCTCTGGCCTGAGGAGATTGCTGCTGCCGCTGTCTATTGGCTTGCCGATGAAAGCGGCCCAATCAGCGGACAGGTCGTGGATCTGGAGCAGCATCCTTTCATCGGTCGCAATCCACCGAAGGACAGCACGACAATTCCTGCCAAGTGATCAGATCAGCGAGCTGACAGGCAAGGGTGTGAGATCATTCACGCCCTGAGGGAACATGCGCTTGCGGAAGGTAAGCACTTCAGGATCGGTCTCGGTGATGAGGACGACGTGCTCGAAGTGGGCGCTGGGCTTGCGGTCCTGAGTGATGGCAGTCCACTTGTCAGCAAGAATGCGGGTCTTGTCCGTACCCATGTTCACCATTGGTTCAATGGCGATGGACATGCCGGCTTTGAGCCTCGGGCGGTCGCCTTTTTTGCCGTAGTTCGGCACTTGCGGCTCTTCGTGGAGCTTACGACCAACGCCGTGGCCGACGAACTCGCGCACGACAGTGTAGCCATATTGCTGGACGTGATGCTCGACGCTGTGCGAGAGGTCACCAAGCATCCATCCATCGCGTGCATGGCGGATGGCGACGTGGAGAGACTCCTCCGTGGCGGCAAGGAGATGCAGCGTTTCCTTGGCGACGTTGCCGACGGGGACGGTCAGGGCGTTGTCACCGATCCAGCCGTCGTATTCGATGCCGACATCGATCTTCACGATGTCTCCATCCTGGATGACACGCGGCCCACCGATGCCGTGGACGACTTCTTCGTTGATGGAGATGCAGATGTGCCCGGGGAATTTGCGGTAGCCGAGGAAAGCACTTTTGCAGCCACGCGCTTTCATTTCAGCGGCGGCGTATCGATCTACTTCTCCGGTGGTGATGCCAACACAGATTTGGGCGGCGGATTTGAGAAGGATGTCACGCGCCATGGCATTGGCGGCGCGCAGACCGTTAAGGACGGAGCCGTGACGAATCGGGATCTTGTTGCCAAGCATGTTCTTGGATGCCGGCCTAACTTATTTGCCTGTCGAGATGAAGTAGGCGACGCCCACAAGTGCGATGATGGCGATGCCAGTCCAGAGCCAGACGACGGTGCGGGAATCAGCGACTTGGCCGGTCTGGGCCATGCGGTCGAAGCGGCCACGGATACGGCCCTTTTTCAGGAAGCCGTCATAATGAGCCTGGAGGAGATGGGTTTCGATCTGGCGCATGACATCGAGCACGACGCCGACAAGAATCAGGAGGCTGGTGCCGCCAAAGAACTGCGCGGTCTGGGGCGAGATGCCGAGGAAGCGGCTGACGACGGCGGGCATAACGTAGAGGCCAGTGAGGAAGATGGCACCGGCGAAGGTGAGGCGGCTCATCGTGAAGTCGAGGAAGTCAGCGGTGGGCTTGCCAGGGCGGATGCCAGGGAGATAGCCGCCGCTCTTTTTGAGATCTTCGGAGATCTGCGTGGGCTGGAACATGGTGGCGACCCAGAAGTAACTGAAGAAGAAGATGAGGGCGGCGGAGAGGACGTAATAGACCCAGCCGGAGCCGATGAGGGCGGAGAAGTCCTGTACCCAGCGCACTTCAGGGAAGAGGGCGCTGAGGATCTGTGCAGGGAAAAGGAGGATGGCCTGGGCGAAGATGATGGGCATGACGCCGGAGTAGTTCACCTTGAGCGGGAGATACTGGGTCTGACCACCATAGACTTTGCGACCGACGACGCGTTTGGCGTATTGAATGGCGATTCGTCGCGTGGCCTGAGTGATGGCAATGACTCCGGCGATGACGATGATCATGAAGGCGAGTAGCAGCACGAGCGTGGCGGGCTTGCTGGCGTCACCAGCGGCGTTGCCGACATAGGTCTGCCAGACCTGGACCATGGCACCGGGGAGGTCGGCGACGATGTTCACACAGATGAGGATGGAGACACCATTACCGATGCCGCGCTCGGTGATCATTTCACCCAGCCACATCATAAGCATGGTGCCTGCGGTGATGGTGATGACCGTCACGATCACGAACATCGGCCCGAAGTCAGGCACAAGAGGCTTGCCAGTGCGGTCGATGACTTCCTGAAGTCCGCCAAGGAAGATGTTTTGGCCGGGCTGAGCGAGGGATTTGGCGAGCAGATAACCCTGGAACAAGCAAAGCGCGATGGTGGCGAGGCGTGTGTATTGCGTGATCTTTTGACGACCGCCTTCTTCACGCGCCATCTTGCTGAGCGGAGGATAAACCGCCGTGAGGAGCTGCAGCATGATGCTGGCGCTGATGTAGGGCATGATGCCGAGGGCGAAAATGGCGCAGTTAGCTAGGCCACCGCCGGAGAAGACGTTCAGGAGGGCGGCTACCTGGGCGGCGGCACCACCATTATCGGCACGGCTGCTGATCCACTCGTCGAGCACGCTGCCGTCCACGCCTGGAAGGGTGATGGCGGTGCCGATGCGGACGATGACGATCATCGCCAAGGTGAAGAGGATGCGGGCGCGCAGGTCAGGGATTTTAAAGCTGTCGGCGAAGGCGGAAATCATGGTCTTGAGGTCGGGAAAGAAGCGGTCTGGATAAAGAGAAGCGGGCCTAGCCTCAAACCAACGTGTCGTTGGCAGGGACCGGCCCGCTCAAAGGTCGGAGTCGAAGGATCAGGCAGCGACGGAGCCGCCAGCTTTCTCGATCTTCTCGCGGGCGGAGGCGCTCAGGCTCTTGATCTCGACGGTGAGCTTACGGGTAAGCTCGCCGTTGCCGAGGATCTTGATGGCGTCGCAGACGCGGTTGACGAGGTTTTTCTCACGGAGGGAGGCTTCGTTGATCACGGAGCCGTCTTCGAAGATGTTGAGTTCGCCGACGTTGACGGTTTCGAAGACGTCGCGGAACTGCTCGTTGGAGAAGCCCTTCTTGGGGAGACGACGGAAGAGAGGCATCTGGCCACCTTCGAAGCCTGGGCGGATGCCGCGGCCGGAACGTGCCATCTGACCTTTGTGTCCTTTACAGGAGGTCTTGCCGTGGCCGGAGCTTTCGCCGCAGCCAATACGCTTTTTGCGTTTCACTGCACCAGGGCGGGGTTGGGAATCGTGGAGTCTCATGGGAGATCTGATATTTGAAATTGGAGATTGGAAATCTTAGAGGGCTTTGCGCTCTTTGATTTCTTTGCCACGGGCGCGGAGGATCTGATCCTTCGGGCGGAGGGCGTGGAGGGCGGCAAGGGTGGCCTTGACGACGTTGGCGTGGTTGCTGGAGCCGAAGGATTTACCAATGACGTCTTTGACGCCGACGGCTTCCAGGACGGCACGGGCGCCACCGCCTGCGATGATGCCAGTACCTGGGGAGGCTGGCTTGAGCATGATGTGACCGCCGCCATGCTCGCCGATGACTTCGTGCGGGATGGTGTTGTTGTTGAGATGAACCACGTTCATCTTCTTGCGGGAGGCTTCGGTGGCCTTCTTGATGGCGTCAGCGACTTCGTTCGCCTTGCCAAATCCCCAGCCGACGCGGCCGTTTTTGTCACCACAGACGACGAGGGCGGAGAAGCTGAAGCGACGACCACCTTTCACGACCTTGGCGCAGCGATTGATATGAACGACCTTTTCGACGGAGTCGCCATCAGAGTTACGATTGTCTTCTGCCATAATAAGGGTGCGGTGCGGGGATTAGAATTTCAGACCCTTTTCACGGGCGGCGTCGGCGAGCGCTTTGACTTTGCCGTGGTAGATGAAACCACCGCGGTCGAAGACGACTTCTTCAACTTTGGCGGCGAGGGCGCGCTCAGCGACCGTGTGGCCGACTTTGGTGGCGCAGGCGATGTTTGCCTTACCGCCGCCGAAGCCTTTTTCCTTCGTGGAAGCGGAGACGATGGTCTTGCCTGCTTCGTCGTCGATGAGCTGGGCGTAAACGTTGGTGTTGGAGAAGTAAACGGCAAGGCGCGGACGTGCGGCGGTGCCTTTGACTTTCTGGCGAATGCGCGCGTGGACACGCGAGCGGATGAGTTTGCGATCTAAAGCCATGTTCGTGGTGCTCGGGTGGGGTTACTTCACGCTCTTGCCGGCCTTGCGGCGGATCACTTCGCCGACATATCGGACGCCCTTGGCCTTGTAAGGCTCTGGCGGATAGTAGGCGCGGATGTCGGCGGCGAGCTGGCCGACGACTTGTTTGTCGATGCCTTCGATGGCGATCTTGGTGTTTTCTGCGACGGTCACTTTGATGCCGGCAGGGATGGGGTGGAGTCGGTCATGGCTCTGGCCGAGCTGGAGGTCGATGACGGTGCCTTTGACAGCGGCACGGAAGCCGACGCCGTGAATTTCGAGGTCCTTGCGATAGCCCTGGCTGACGCCGTGGACCATGTTGCTGATGAGACGCTGGGCGGTGCCATGCATGGCGCGCACTTTGCGGTCTTCGTTCAAGCGAGTGACCAGGACTTCTTTGCCCTCGGTGACTGCGAGGACGCCTTCAGGAAGGGTCCAGTTGAGTTTGCCTTTGGGGCCTTCGACCAGGACGCTGCGATCTGCGCCGATTTTGACGGAGACTTTATCCGGGATGGAGATGGGTTGTTTACCGACTCGTGACATGTTTTTGGAATTCCTCGTGTTGGGGGTTACCAGACCTTGGCGAGCAGTTCGCCGCCGACCTTGGCCTTCTTGGCGCGAGCACCGGTCATGAGACCGCGTGAGGTGGAAAGGATGGAGATGCCGAGTCCGCCGAGCACGCGGGGGATTTCGTCACAGGAGACGTATTTGCGCAGACCAGGCTTGGAGACGCGGCTGAGGTGACGCACGACGGGGAGCTTGTCCTGATACTTGATTTTGAGCTTCAAGCGGGGATGGGCGGCGGTGGTATCCACCTCGTAGCTCCAGAGGTAGCCTTCTTCCTGGAGGATGCGGGCGATCTCGCTCTTCATTTTGGAGAAGGGGGCGAAGACTTCCTGCTGGCCTGCGGCGGCGGCGTTGCGGATACGGGTGAGAAGATCGGAAATAGGGTCAGTCATGGCTCGGTGGAGTCGGACGTTTCAGGTCAGGGTGGGTTAGGCTGCTTCCGAGGTTTCTGCGGCGCCTTCGCCTTTGCTACCCTGGGGCTGGGCGATCTTGCCACGGAAGGGCATACCGAGCGCACGGAGGAGTTCGCGGGCGTGATCGTCGTTGTTGGTCGATGTCACGAAGGTGATGTCGAAGCCGAGGGAACGCTTGATTTTTTCCAGCTCGATTTCCGGGAAGATGGACTGCTCGGTGATGCCGAGGGTGTAGTTCCCGCGACCATCAAAGGAACGAGGAGCAACGCCGCGGAAGTCACGAACGCGCGGGAGGGCGGTGCGGACGAGACGCATGAGGAAGTCGTACATCCTGTCGCCACGGAGGGTGACTTTGACGCCGACGTTTTCACCGATGCGGAGTTTGAAGTTGGCGATGGCCTTCTTCGATTTGGTGATGACGGGCTTCTGGCCGGTGATCTGCTGAACTTCGTTCACAGCGTCTTCAATCGCCTGCTTGCGCTCACCTTGGGAGCCGACGGAGCAGTTGATGACGATTTTATCAAGCTTCGGCACTTGATGGATATTCGCGACTCCAAGCTGAGTCATCAGCGAGGCGCGGAGCTTTTCTTTATACAGGGTCTTGAGGGCGGGGGTCATGGATCAGTTTGTGGGCTGTGCGGCCTTTCTCCAGAGGGGCCCGGCGGGTGAGGCGGGGCGGGAAATCCGGGGGGGCGGCATTTAGGGGATGTCTTACTTCTTCGCAACCTTCTTCTTGGCAGGAGCCGCTTTCTTGGGGGCTTCAGCCAGCTTGACGTTGGAAATATGGATGGGGCCTTCTTTTTCGATGAAGCCACCCGCTTGGTTCTGCTGGGAGGGTTTCACGGCCTTTTTGATCATGCGGACTCCATCGATGAGCACACGGTTCTTCGTGGTCTGCACTTCTTTGATGGTGCCTTGAGCGCCTTTGTGCGCTCCTGCGATGACGACGACGGTGTCGCCTTTTTTGACGTGGGTCTTGATGCGATTCATGGCTTACAGAACTTCAGGGGCGAGGGAGACGATCTTCATGAAGTTCTTGTCGCGCAGTTCACGTGCGACAGGACCAAAGATGCGGGTTCCCTTGGGGTTGTTATCCTTGTCGATGACGACAATGGCGTTCTTGTCGAAGCGCAGGACGGAACCGTCAGAACGACGGATGGGGTGCGCTGTGCGGACGATGACGGCGCGGACGACCTCACCTTTTTTCACGCTGGCAGTCGGGGTGGACTCGCGGATGTGGGCAGTGATGATGTCGCCGATGTAGGCGAAGCGACTGTTCTTCTTGCCGAGAACGCCGATCATTTTAGCCATACGTGCACCGGTGTTATCGGCGACGTGGATTGTGGACTCCATCTGAAGCATTGCGTGTTCCTCCTTGGAATAAGTGGGTTGGTAAAAAAGGGACCGTGATTAGTGCTTGAGCACTTCCACGAGGTTCCAGCGCTTGAGTTTGCTGAGGGGGCGTGTCTCGGAGATGAGCACTTTGTCGCCTTCCTTGGCCTGGCTGCTTTCGTCGTGAGCGTAGAACTTGGAGGTCTTGCGGACGATCTTTTTGAACTTGGCGTGCGGCACGCGGCGCTCGACTTCGACCACGATGGTCTTGTTCATCTTGTCGGAGACGACCGTGCCGACGCGCGTCTTCTGCACGGGGGCTTTGGCGGGGGCCGGTGTCGCTGTTGCTGTATCACTCATGATGCTTCGGTCAGTTCAAAAAGGGTTTCGTTATCTGTAATCAGGCTGCTTTGGCAGCGGCTGCGGCGGTGCGCTGGGTGATGAGGGTCTCGATGCGGGCCACTTCGCGGCGCAGGATGCGCAGGCGGGCTGGGTTCTCGAGCTGGCCGATCTGCTGCTGCACGCGCAGGTTCAGCATTTCAGTGCGGAGTTCGCGCTTGCGGGCGCTGAGTTCTTCCACGGACATCTCACGGAGTTCTTTGATCTTCATAGTCGGTCAGGTGTGCGGGATTAATGGGAGATGGCGCGGGTGACGAAGCGGGTGCGGAAACCCAGCTTGTTCGCCGCGAGACGGCAGGCTTCGCGAGCCACTGCTTCAGTGACGCCGGAGACTTCGAAGAGCATGTGCCCAGGAAGGATGACGGCGACCCAGAACTCTGGGGAGCCTTTACCTTTACCCATTCGAGTTTCAGGCGGACGGGCGGTGACGGGCTTGTGCGGGAAGACGCGGATGAAGACTTTACCTTTACGCTTGAGGAAGCGGGTAATGGCGACTCGGCAGGCTTCGATCTGGTTGTTCTTCAGCCAGCCGCGATCAAGCACCTGGAGGCCGAAGTCACCGAAGTCCAGCTTGTTCGCGCTGGTTGCGTTTCCAGAGCGGTTGCCGCGCTGGGTTTTGCGATATTTTACTCGACTGGGAAGAAGGGCCATGGGGATGGAAAGGGCTGGGTGTCCGAATGACGAAGGACGGTATTAATTACTCGGCGGCAACAGGGGCTGGAGCTTCGGAGGGTGCGGCGGCGCCTTCTGGGGCGCGGAAGTCGCGAACGGCACGCTCACCACGACGGGGAGGACCACCACGGTCGTCGCGGTCACGGCGCGGGCGGCGCTCTGGACGTGGGGCGGCGTTGTCGCCGGCGGTGCCACGGTTGAGCCAGACTTTGACGCCGATGATGCCATAAACGGTGCGGGCCTCATAGAAGCCGTAGTCGATGGGGATACGGAGAGTCTGGAGAGGGACTTTGCCAAGGCGATACCACTCAGCGCGGGCGATGTCTGCACCACCGAGACGACCTGCGACGCGGATACGAATGCCATCAGCTCCCATGTCCATGGCGGTCTGCACGGAGCGCTTCATGGCGCGGCGGAAGGAGATACGACGCTCAAGCTGGACGGCCACGCCTTCAGCGACGAGCTGGGCATCGGTCTCAGGCTGCTTGATTTCGAAGATGTCGATCTTCACCTGCTTGCCTCCGCACATCTCGGAGATCTTGCCGCTCATGACTTCGATTTCCTGGCCTTTACGACCGATGACGAGGCCTGGACGGGCGGTGTGGAGAGTGACACGCACCTGGTTCCATGCGCGCTCGATGACGATCTTGGAAAGAGCGGCTCCATTGAGCTTCTCACGAAGATAGTTACGGATGGCGATGTCGCTGTGCAGTGAGTCGGAGAACTCCTTGCCTGTGGCGAACCACTTGGAGCGCCAGTCTTTGCTGACGGCGAGGCGGAAGCCGATCGGATTTACTTTCTGTCCCATAGATGCGTGGAGTGGAGGGGGGTGATTATTCAGCCTTGGCCTTGGACTTGTGGATGCGCTTTGGCTTCTCGGCGACTTCGGGCTTGTTGCCGATGATGACGGTGATGTGCGTCATGCGCTTTTTGATCGCGGAGGCGGAGCCACGGGCGCGGGGCATGATACGCTTCAAAGCTGGGCCAGGGGTGGCGACAGCGCTGGAGACGATCATCTCCTCAGGATCAAGTTCGTGATTGTTGGTGGCGTTCGCGATGGCGGAGCGCAGGACTTTGCTGACGAAGAAGGCGGCCTTCTTGGGCGTGAAGTCGAGCACGCTGAGTGCCTGGGAGACGGGCATGCCGGTGATGGCACGGGTAACCTGGCGCGCCTTTTGTGAGGAGATGCGGGCGTATTTGTAGGAGGAGCGGACTTCCATAAAAAAGGGGGATCAACGTGTGAGTTCGACTTTGGCACGATCGCCGACGCGGACTGGGTCGGTAACGGAGGCCAATTCCTGGATCACTGCACCGCTGACTGAGTTGCGGACTTCGGTGACGAGGACTTTCGCGATGGGTTTGTCTTCGCGATAAATTTCAAAAGGCATGCCTGGCTTCACTCCATCACGGGCACCGACTCCAATGACGGCGATGCCGAGTTCATTCTTCAAGCTCACGATGCGGGCATCCATGAGGTCGGCGGTGGGAGCGGTGGTTTCGACGACTCGGCTGGAGGCACCAGCGAGTGTGGCCTCGGCTTTCACGAGGGCTTTTTGCAGACTGTCACCAGCGACAGCATCTGGATTCGGGACGGTCTTCGCGAAGACGAGGGAGGTCTCGGCGAGCTCCATCAGGCTGTCGGCGAGCTTCTTGCGTGAAGCTTCGGAGATGCGCAGGTCGCTGAGAGCAGAGAGCAGACGATCCTGGGTCTGCTCGCGATTATTTTCGAGAGCGGCGATGCCCAGACCTTCGAGGAGGCCGCGAAGGCGCTCGTAGCGGTCTTTGAGTTCCAGCGCTTCCTGATTGGAAGCGGCAGCACTCTGGGCAAGGGCGTCGTTTTTGTCTTTGGCCGAGGCGATCTGGGCTTCGAGAGCCTGGATCTTCTGGGCCGCGACTTGAAGGGTGGTATTCAGCTCCTGCAACTCGAAGGAAGTCTGCGCCTGTGCCACACCGAGCCCGACCAGCACTGCGATGAGCAGAGCGGCGCGCTGAAGGTGGATGGTGAACAGGCGGGACATCGTAATGAAGTGCGAGAAGATGAAATGGATTACTTGGCGGCCTTGACGGTGTGCGCGCCGTGGCCTTTGAAGATACGGGTCAGGGCGAATTCGCCGAGGCGATGGCCGACCATGTTTTCCGTGGCATAGACGCTCACGAAATCCTTGCCGTTGTGGACGAGGAAGGTGTGACCGACCAGATCAGGAGTGATCATGGACGAGCGTGCCCAGGTCTTGATCGGGCGCTTGTGCGTGGAAGATGCGTTTTGCTTGTCCACCTTGTCGAGCAGTGCCTGCTGGACGAAGGGGCCTTTTTTGAGTGAGCGTGCCATGGGTCAGGAAATCAGGGTGTTACTTCTTCGCGTGACGGGTCTGAACAATGAGCTTGTTCGTCGCCTTCTTCTTGTTGCGGGTCTTTTCGCCCTTCGCGTGGCCCCAGGGGCTGAGAAGGTGCTGACGACCACCACCGGATTTGGAGCGGCCTTCGCCACCACCGTTCGGATGGTCGATCGGGTTCATACACATACCGCGGACAGTCGGGCGGGTGCCCTTCCAGCGTGTGCGGCCAGCTTTGCCAGAGACGACGTTCATGTGCTCGCTGTTGCCGACGGCACCGATGGTGGCGTAGCACTCGGAGTGGATCTTGCGGATCTCACCGGAGGGCATGCGGACCAAGGCGTATTCACCTTCACGGTTGGAAAGGATGGCGGACTGACCAGCGGCGCGGGCGGCGACACCACCCTGGCCACGGACGAGTTCCACATTGTGGATCGAGGTGCCGAGAGGGATCTTGTGCAGAGGGAGCGCGTTGCCGACATCTGGAGCGGCTTTTTCACCCGCGATGACAGAATCACCAACGTTGAGCTTGTTCGGCGCGAGGATGTAGGAGCGCTGCTTGTCGGCATACTCGATGAGAGCAATGCGGGCGGAGCGGTTCGGATCATACTCAATGGCAACAACTTTGGCGCTATCGTTGTGGCGCTCGCGCTTGAAGTCGATGAGACGATAGCGGCGGACGGCTCCACCACCGATGTGACGGCAGGTGATGCGACCCGTGTTGTTACGGCCACCAGACTTACGCAGAGCGACCGTGAGGGCGCGTTCTGGGGTGTGCTTGGTGAGTTCATCGAATGAATTCCACTCTTTGTAGCGGTTCGATGGGGTGTTGGGCTTGAAAGTTTTCAGCGCCATGGCTGGGAGTCCTTTAGGTGAAAGGTTTGGAACCGGGGGTTACAATTACACGAGGTCGAGACGCTCGCCGTCCTTGAGACGGACGATGGCCTTCTTGTAGTGATTCGTGCGGCCATAGTCAGCACGACGTTCGCGACGTGCTTTGCCATCAGTGTTGCAGGTGCGGACAGCCACGACCTTCTTGCCGAAGTGCTTTTCCACAGCGGCCTTGATCATAATCTTGTTGGCCTTTGGATCGACGATGAAAACATACTCGTTGTTTTCTTCGCCGAGGCGTGTCGCCTTTTCAGTCAGGCGGATGGTTTGGATCACGGAATGCGGGTCTTTGATCATATCATGCAGTCCTCCGGGCAAGGGTTGGGAGCGAGTCGGTGGTGACGAGCACCTGCGGATAGTTCAGCAGTTGTTCGGCATTCACATCTTCAGCGGAGATGAGCTGGACGCTCTGCACATTGCGAGCGGAGCGGAAGGTGTTTTCGTCAAAGGAACCGATGACAAGCAGCTTCTTCGCGGTGGAAAGTTCCTTGATGGTGCTGACGAAGCTCTTGGTCTTGCCATCAGCGACGGCGAGGCCTGGGATCGTGAGGATGGCGCCATCTTTGATGCGAGCAGTCAGAGCCGTGCGGAGTGCAAGCTTGCGGACTCCTTTGGTGGTCTTCTTCGCCCAAATGGTCGTGTTGCGTGGGCCGAAGACGACACCACCACCGGACCAGATCGGGGAACGCTTGGAACCCATACGAGCATTACCAGTGCCCTTTTGATTCCAGAGCTTCGTGCCGGAGCCGGAGACTTCAGAACGGTTCTTGGTGTGTGCATTGCCTTGGCGGCGATTGGCACGGTAGGCGACGACTGTCTCGTGCAGGGCCTGTTTGCCTTTGTGGCCTTCCACAAGGTTCAGGTTCGCCTGCTGAGCGGCGTCGATGGAAAGAATGGTTGCGGACATGGGTGAATATTCCTCCTCGGATTACTTGGCAGCCGGAGCTGGTTTCTTCTTGGCTGGGCGCACCACGACGATGCTGCCTTTGTTTCCAGGGATGGCACCGCTGATGAGCAGCAGACCGTCTTCTGGGCGGCTCTGGACGACTTTGAGATTCTGGGTGGTGACGCGATCGACACCGTCTTGACCAGGCATCTTCTGATTTTTCCAAACCAGACCCGGGGTGAGGCGGCAACCGATGGAGCCAGGGCGGCGGTGCATCATGTGACCGTGCGTGGCTGGCTGACCAGCGAAGTTCCAGCGTTTCACAACGCCTTGGAAACCTTTGCCCTTGGTGGTGCCGATGACATCGACCCACTGACCAACGCTGAACATGCTGGCATCAAGCGTGGCATCTGCAGCAGGGAGCTGGTCGTCGCTGGTGACACGAAATTCTTTGAGCACCTTCTTCGGTGTCGAACCTGCTTTTTTGAAGTGTCCGAGAAGAGGTTTTGTGACGCGGAATTCTTTTTGGTCGCCGTAACCGACCTGGATGGCGCTGTAGCCATCTCTGCCAGCCTTGGTCTTCACCTGAGTGATGCTGTTGCCACTGACGTCCAAGACGGTCACTGCCACAGCTTCACCTTTGTCGGTGTAAACCTTTGTCATTCCAAGTTTTTTGCCAATCAAGCCGAGTGCCATATGGGTGTCCTTCTATGAAGTCTGAAGAGTCAGGGTTAGATCTTGATCGTGATGTCCACGCCGGAGGGGAGATTGAGCTTCTTCAGCTCATCCACGGTGCGGGAGGTGGGATCGACGATGTCGAGGAGACGCTTGTGCGTGCGGATCTCGAACTGGTCCATGGACTTCTTGTCCACGTGGGGGGAGCGGTTCACGGTGAACTTCTCGATGCGGGTCGGGAGCGGGATCGGCCCGGCGACTTTGGCACCCGTGCGCTTGGCGGTTTCCACGATGTCCGCGGTGCTCTTGTCGAGGGTGCGGTAATCGTAAGCGCGGAGGCGGATGCGGATTTTTTGATTGGTCATGGCGTGTGTCCGTCGTGAAAAGGTTTATGAATGGGAGGTTTTGCCACCACGCTGCTCGACGATCTGCTCGACGATCTGCTGTGGCACCTGCTCGAAGTGCGAGGGCTGCATGGAATAGCTGGCGCGGCCCGAGGAAAGGGTGCGGATGGCGGTGGAGTAACCGAACATTTCAGCCAGAGGAACTTCAGCGCGGAGGATGGCGGTAGTGCCGCGGGTGTCCATGCCCTGAATCTTGCCACGGCGGCGGTTAAGGTCACCGAGGATGTCGCCCTGATAATCTTCTGGTGTGGAGGCTTCCACAGCCATGATCGGCTCAAGAAGGATGCACTTGGCTTTCTTCAGCGCGTCTTTGACGGCGAAGATACCGGCCATCTTGAAGGCGTTTTCGTTCGAATCGACGTCGTGGCTGGAGCCATCAACAAGGTCGATCGCCATGTCGATCACTGGGTAACCAGCGATGATGCCGTTGAGTGCTGCTTCGATACAGCCGTTCTTGGCTGGATTGATGAATTCTTTCGGGATGGTGCCGCCGACGACTTTGTTTTCGACGACGATGCCGGAGCCCTTCTCACCAGGGCGTACCTTGATGACGACGTGGCCGTATTGACCGCGGCCACCGGACTGTTTGACCAACTTGCCTTCGCCATCGGCTTCTTTCGTGAGGGTTTCACGATAGGCGATCTGTGGCTTGCCGGTGTTGGTTTCGACCTTGTGCTCGCGCTTGAGGCGGTCGCAGAGAATTTCGAGGTGAAGCTCACCCATGCCGGCAATGATGGTCTGGCCGGTTTCTTCGTCGGTCTTGACGAAGAAGGTAGGATCTTCTTCCGAAAGGCGCTGGAGGGCATTGCCCATCTTCTCCTGGTCACCCTTGGTCTTTGGCTCGACAGCCATGGAGATAACGGGTTCTGGGAAGGTAGGTGGCTCGAGGAGCACTTCGAGGCTCTCATCGCAGAAAGTGTCGCCTGTACGGACATCCTTCACACCCACAAGGGCGGCAATGTCACCCGAGTAACAGGTGTCGATGTCTTTATGCACGCTGGCCTGGATCTGGATCAGGCGGCCCACGCGCTCCGACTTGCGGGTGCGGGGATTGTAGATGGTATCGCCTTTGGAAATTTTGCCGGAATAGACGCGGAAGAAGACGAGACGACCAAACTTGTCGGACCAGAGCTTGAAGCCGAGAGCGATGAATTTACCAGCATCATCAGGGATGGCGGTGACTTCATTTTCAGGCTCGTCGATGACATGGCCCTTCTGCGGTTCGATGTCGAGAGGTCCGGGAAGATAATCGATGACAGCATCGATCAGATACTGCACGCCTTTGTTCTTGAAGGCAGAACCACCAGCCATCGGAATGATCTTGTTCGCGATCACGGTGCGGCGGAGCGCCGCCTTGAGTTCAGGGATCGTGATCGGCTTTTCTTCGAGAAACTGCATGCCGAGCTCGTCGTCCTGGCTGCAAACCTGATCGAGCAGGCCATCGAAGGCTTCCTTAGCCTTGGCGATTTCAGCACCTTCAAGGTCACGGACGGTGTACTTGGAACCAAACTTTTCGTCATCCGAATAGATGATCGCCTTTTGGTTCACCACGTCGATCTGGCCGATGAGATTGTCTTCAGCACCGATGGGGATCAGGATCGGCCAAGCGTTGGCACCGAGTTTCTGACGCACATCATTCACCACGTTGTCAAAGTTGGCGCCCGTGCGGTCCATCTTGTTAACGAAGGCAATACGGGGGACGCCATACTTCTCAGCTTGGCGATACACGGTTTCTGACTGGGGCTGCACGCCGGCCACGCCGCAAAGCACGAAGATCGCGCCATCGAGAACTCGGAGGGAACGCTCGACTTCAGCGGTGAAGTCCACATGCCCTGGGGTGTCGATGATATTCACCCGCATGTCTTCATTCTCGCGCATCTTGTAGATGCCAGCTTCTTTGAGCTGCTTCCAGCGGGCCGTCACAGCGGCAGAGGTGATGGTGATACCACGCTCTTTTTCCTGCTCCATCCAGTCGGTCGTCGCAGCACCGTCATGCACCTCGCCGATCTTGTGGATCATGCCGGTGTAGAAAAGGATACGCTCGGTCAGAGTCGTCTTGCCCGCGTCGATGTGAGCGCAGATCCCGATGTTACGGGTGCGCTCCAGGGGGTATTCGCGGTTGGGAGAGTTCGGATTGGACATTGGGTCTGAAAAAGTGCGATGGGTCGGAATCGTGTGGTGAGAAAAACTAGCCGCTCAGTAATTAGAAGCGGAAGTGGGCAAAGGCGCGGTTGGCCTGGGCTTGCTTGTGCACATCGTCACGCTTGCGGACAGATGAGCCTTGGCCCTGAGCCGCTTCTTTCAATTCATTGGCGAGCGCGCGATGCATCGACTGGCCTTTACGACCACGGGCATAAGCGACGAGCCAGCGCATGGCAAGGGACTCGGAGCGGGCGGAGCTGACCTCAAGTGGCACCTGATAGGTGGCACCACCGACGCGGCGGGCTTTGACCTCGACTTTCGGCTTCGAATTATCGATAGCGCGATGGAAGAGCTCGAGAGGATCGACAGTCTCAGTCTTCTCGTTCAGGAGATCGATCGCGGTGTACACGATGCGCTCAGCGATGGACTTCTTGCCGGACTCCATGACGCGGCTGATCAATCGGGCGACGATCTCGCTGTCGTAGCGAGAATCTTTGACGACTTCTTTGTCGTAAACGCGTTTTCTGCGGGCCATATAAACGAAATGAGTGAGGTGTTGAGAAAGATCAGTTGGGGATCAGCAGGGCTTATTTCTTGCCCTTAACTGGAGCGGCGGGAGCACCCTTCTTCGGGCGTTTGGCACCATATTTGGAGCGGCCACGGCGACGCTTGTCCACGCCGAGGCAGTCAAGAGTACCACGGACGATGTGGTAACGCACACCCGGCAAATCCTTCACACGACCGCCGCGGACCAGCACGATGCTGTGCTCCTGGAGATTGTGGCCTTCACCACCGATGTAGGCGATGACTTCGAATCCATTCGTCAGGCGCACTTTGGCGACTTTACGGAGAGCCGAGTTTGGCTTCTTCGGCGTGCGGGTCATCACCTGGAGGCAGACGCCACGGCGCTGCGGGCACTTCGCAAGTGCGGGCGACTTCGACTTCACCGCTTTGTCTTGGCGGCCGTGTCTGACGAGCTGATTGATGGTGGGCATGTTGTCTGAGAAAAATCCGTTCCGTTAAAATTGACCGAGTCGGACGGGAACGGGGGAAGACAATGCACCTTCTCTGTTTGAGACAGAGTCAGCACAGTGTTTTTCCGGTTCACTGCTCCGATAGATAAAGAAGTCTCGAGAGACTCATTTCAGCTAGGCTTCGGGGGAAGCCCGGGGCCGGGGGCGCGCATTCTGGGACAGGTCAGAGATTTGGCAAACGCTTTTTTAATTTTCACCGAAGGAAATTTCAAAAAGTTATTCACATCGAAGCTTTCACACCGACCATTCTACTGCTTCGCGCCATAGCGCCAGCCTTTCGCGCCGGCAGTCTGGAAGACGATGCGAAAGCCACGCTTCGTGATGCGCATCTCCGCGCTGTCGATGGCTCGGGTGGCCAGGCTCACGCCCTCGCGGGAGGCATCGAACCAACTGCCGCCACGGATGGCGTAAAGGCGGGTCTTCGGATCGCTGTTAAATCGTGTCTCGGTAATCTCCGCGACATTGCCGATGAGATGATACAATCCGAGCGGCGAAGGTGGCACGGCATCCACCGGAGCCGTGCGCGACCAGGGATCACGACGCGGCTTGAAGATCCAGTTCGGATGCCAGTCGGCATCGAGCACGCTGTTATCCACGATGTTGTAGAGATCATCCGGTGCGGGCCAGAGGTGCCCCCAGGGGAAAACATGCATCTTCACTTTCCAGGTGCGGCTCTTCTCTTCCGGGGTGGCTCCAGGCTCCGGCTTCATACCAGCCGCAGAGCTCCACTCCGCATCATTGATCACACGGTAGGCCTGATCCGCCTTGATGGTGCCAGTGGAGCGCTCCTTCCACGTCAGCCATGTGCAGAAAGCGTGGGCCTCATGCAGGCTCACGCCGCATACGGGATGCTGATCTGACTGCGGAAAGCCAGGATTCGCCCAAGAGCCCTTCAGCTCACGGAAATCACCGTCCTTCAAATGATGAAACTGGTAGCTCAGCGCCCACTCGAAACCCGAATCCGTGATCCATTGCCGATCGCGCTGCACCTTCGAAAACGCTGCAAAATCCCCCACGCGCGTCTCCCACACGCTCACCATCACGTCAAGCAGGTCGGGGATGCTAACAAACCTCATGCCCAGGCTGTTCTCATGACGCTGAGGCTGCCATTCTGGTGGAATCACAGCCAGCCGCGCGTCCACCGCCTGATGCGCCACTTTCTCGTGCTCAGCCCGCAGCGCCGCCGCAGCCTCCTCGGACATTGCCGCATTGTAGTGCCAGATCAGCAGGCTGGAGCAGACCAGGATCATGAGCACCGCCGCCCGCAGCGCCTGCTGCATGCGCCGCCGTGCAAAAAGCGGCCACCGTGCGATGAACCTCCGCTCGCGTGAGATGGATCGCCGCATCGCATCCACACTGGCAAACCGCCGCTGCGTTTCCTGCCGCAGCGCACGACTGATGATTCGTTGCAAGCCCAGCGTGACCCCATGGCCCGAACAAAGTTTGTGGACCTCCACCGCACCGGCGCGCGGTGGTTCGCCTGTCACCAGATGAAACAACAGGGCTCCCGTACTGTAGATGTCAGCACGGCCATCCACCGCCGTGTCTCCACGCTCCAGTTCTGGCGCCGCATAGTGCCCGCCGAGCGCCACCAGACTGCCCGTCAGCGCCGCCTCACCCGCCGGACGCGGCAGCCGTGCCAGGCCAAAGTCCGTCACCTTCACCAGACCGGATTCATCCAGCAGTATGTTCGCCGGCTTGATGTCCCGATGCACCAGCCCCTGCGCGTGAGCCGTCTCCAGCGCAGTGCAGACCTGCTCGGCGATCTCCAGCGCACGCGCCACCGGCAGCGGCCCAGAACGCAGCACCTGCTGGAGGTTCGGACCATCGACATATTCCATCACCAGGTAGGGCACGCCATCCACCTCGCCCGTGCCCAGATGCTTCACGACATGCCTGTGATCCAGCCGCTCCAGTGCCTCACATTCGCGGCGGAAGAGCTCCAGGAAGCGC
>Ga0209480_10000483_pt1 | contig 32994 bp, 24 predicted proteins | sample JI61114C2DNA_FD_187501 | JGI IMG/M metagenome (GOLD analysis project Ga0209480, IMG submission 187501) | Wastewater effluent complex algal communities from Wisconsin, to seasonally profile nutrient transformation and Carbon sequestration -... | ecosystem: Engineered > WWTP > Effluent > Algae... | reverse complement strand
TCAGGCAAATACTGCTGTTTTTGCTGCTTGTTTGAAACCAGGTGATACCATTTTAGGATTTGATTTATCGCACGGAGGTCACTTAACACATGGTTCTCCAGTTAATTTTTCTGGAAAATTATATAACCCTGTGTTTTATGGAGTAGAAGAGGAGACAGGTGTTTTGAATTACGATAAAATTCAAGAAATTGCAACTGCAAACAAACCAAAAATGATTATTGCAGGAGCTTCGGCTTATTCTCGTGATATTAACTTTGAACGTTTCAGAGAAATTGCAGATAGCGTTGGTGCTTTATTATTAGCGGATATATCACATCCAGCGGGATTAATTGCTAAAGGATTATTGAATGATCCAATTCCACATTGTCATATTGTAACTACAACCACTCACAAGACTTTAAGAGGCCCAAGAGGTGGAATGATTATGATGGGGAAAGATTTCGAAAACCGATGGGGATTAACTACTCCAAAAGGAGAAATTAGAATGATGTCACACGTTTTAGATATGTCAGTTTTTCCTGGAAATCAAGGTGGTCCTTTGATGCATATTATTGCAGCTAAAGCAGTTGCTTTTGGAGAGTGTTTAACAGATGAGTTTTTTCGTTATGCTATGCAAGTGAAGAAAAATGCACAAGCAATGGCAGAATCTTTTAATAAAAGAGGTTATAAATTAATTTCTGGAGGAACAGACAATCACATGATGTTGATTGATTTAAGAAACAAAGGGATTTCTGGTAAAGATGCTGAAAATGCGTTGGTTAAAGCTGAAATAACTGTAAATAAAAATATGGTACCATTTGATGATAAATCGCCATTTGTAACTTCTGGTATTCGTGTGGGAACTCCAGCAATTACTACTCGTGGTTTAGTAGAAGAAGATATGGAAACTGTAGTAGCTTTAATCGATAGAGTATTAATGAATTATACTGATGAAGCTGTCCTAGAACAAGTGGCAGAAGAGGTAAATGACTTAATGAGCGAAAGAGCAATTTTTGTATTTTAACGTTACTTTAAAACAACAAAAAGCCATCTCTAAAATTGAACATGCCCCAAAAAATTTAGACAAATTTATAATTAATTTTGATAATAGTGAGTTCGATATTTTATCGGGCTCATTTTGTTTAAATTTGATAGAGGTGTAAATTTATGTACTTATTTTAATCCTTTGTAATCCAATGTGTTTATGATTCATCATTCTTGTAATTAGGTTATTAAAAATACTTTGCTTGTGTATTGATCTGTTTAAATGATAACTATATTCGTCTAAATACTTTTCTATATTTTGTTAGTGCATCCAAGAATATATACTTCTCAACCACGATTTTACTTTATGAAAAATAGTATTCGCAGTTGGATTTTCAACATGATGACATAAATTGCAATCTCTTGCAAAATTTAACTTTCGAATAGTAAACTTCTTGTGATTAGATTTAGAACATTTAAAACCATCTTTCCATTTTATGGAAGCTAAATACTCTAAACAAGCTAAATCTGTTTTGAAAGTATCAAAAAAATCAATAATACTTTCCCCTTTGAATGATTCCATAATAAAATTCTTTCACAAAAGACAAGAGATTATCTTTACATCTCTATAAAATTATTAAGCAAAAGTTTAAACGGCTTCAGTTTTAAAATACCTCGATGAAATATTTTTAAATAGCTCTCCAGACTACATCATTTGCAACAATTGCTTTAAATGTCATTAGTTCTTTTGTAACAGGATGAGTTAAAATTAATTTTCTAGCATGTAAATGAATGCCTCCATCAGGATTACTTCTGTCAAAGCCATATTTTAAGTCACCTTTTATTGGGCAACCGATTGCTTGTAATTGTGCTCTAATTTGGTGATGTCTTCCTGTGTGTAAGTCGATTTCAAGAACTATATAATTATCTAATTTTTTGATTATTTGATAACTTAAGCTAGATTTTTTACTCTCAGGAACTTCTTTTAAATGCGCTTTTGAAGTATTGTTTTTAGTATTTCTCTTTAAGAAATGAACTAAAGTGTCTTTTTCTTTTGGAGGACAATTTTTAACCACCGCCCAATATGTTTTTTGTGTTTCTCTATTTTTAAATGTTTCATTTAAACGAGTAAGCGCTTTTGATGTTTTAGCAAATACAACAATTCCTGTAGTAGGTCTATCTAAGCGATGTACTACACCTAAATAAACATCTCCGGGTTTGTTATGTTTTTCTTTAATGTACTCTTTAACAATATCAGAAAGAGGCTTATCTCTAGTTTTATCACCCTGCACAATATCACCTACACGTTTGTTAATTACAATAATATGATTGTCTTCGTGTATAATTTGAAGGTTGTCTTTAGTTGATTTTTTTTTAGTAGACACAACTAATATTGTTCATTAGTATTCGGGAAATCTTTCGATTTTACATCTGTTACATATTGTCCAATTGCTTTTGTCATTTGATTGTATAAATCTAGATAACGACGTAAGAATCTTGGACTAAATTCGTTATTCATGCCTAGCATATCGTGGATTACCAATACTTGTCCATCAACGCCACCACCTGCACCAATTCCAATTACAGGAATTGAAATACTTTTAGCTACTTTTTCTGCTAACGTTGCAGGAACTTTTTCTAAAACTAAGGCAAAGCAACCTAATTTTTCAATCAATTTTGCATCTTCCAATAGTTTCTCGGCTTCAGCATCTTCTTTTGCTCTAACCGTATATGTTCCGAATTTATAAATTGATTGTGGTGTTAAACCCAAATGCCCCATTACAGGAATTCCTGCATTTAGTATTTTTTTGATTGAATCTTTTATCTCGCTTCCACCTTCTAATTTTACGGCATGTCCACCACTTTCTTTCATAATTCTGATAGAAGAACGTAAAGCTTCTTTAGAGTCAGATTGGTAACTTCCAAAAGGTAAATCAACTACAACTAGAGCTCTTTCACAAGCTCTAATAACACTTGAAGCGTGATAAATCATTTGATCTAAAGTGATAGGTAAAGTTGTTTCATGACCTGCCATTACATTACTAGCAGAATCTCCCACTAAAATAACATCAACTCCTGATGAATCCACAATTTTAGCCATTGTGAAATCATATGCAGTTAACATAGAGATTTTCTCTCCATTTTGCTTCATTTCAATTAATGATTTTGTGGTAATCCTTTTGTAATTTTTCTTAGCTACAGACATGTTTTATAGTATTTAAAAGACAAAGGTAGTAAATGTTATTTTTTTATTAATGTCTAATAAAAAATTTCCTTTAAAAAAAATTATCAAATATTCTCTAAATTAAAATTAATGTTTAAATTTAGAGAATGTTTAAAAACTATGCTAAAATGATATCTACATTACTTTTTATTGCAATTTTAGGTTACTTATCTGTTATTTTAGAATCTCCTATTAGAATAAACAAAACGATTACGGCATTACTAACAGGGACTATTTGTTGGGTTGTTATTGCTTTATATAGCAATGATGATCAACATTTAGTTACAGAAAAATTGATGGAATATTTTGGCGAAATTTCTGGCTTGTTGATTTTTTTGATGGGAGCAATGACTATTGTAGAATTAATAGATATTCACAAAGGTTTTACAGTAATTACAAGCAGAATTAGAACAACATCAGTGTTGAGATTGTTATGGATTGTTGCTTTTATAACCTTTATTCTTTCAGCTTTATTAGACAACTTAGCTACAGCGATTATTATGGTTACACTTTTAAGAAAGTTAATGCCAAAGGGCGAAATAAGAATGATATTAACCGGAATTGTTGTTATTGCAGCTAATGCTGGTGGCGCTTTTAGTCCAATTGGAGATGTTACCACAACTTTATTATGGATTGGCGGACAAGTAAGTTCTTTTGGGATCGTAAAGGCATTGATTTTACCAGCTATCATGGCTTTATTAGTTCCTGTAATTATTGCTAGTTTTAGAATGAAAGGCTTTGCAGTTTTGCGAGCTCAAGTTTCTATGGCTCAAGTGCGCCAAGAAGAAAAAATGAGAGGAAGTATGGGTGTTTTCATCGCGGGTGTAATTGGTTTGGTAATGGTTCCAGTAATTAAAACATTAACAGGATTACCACCATTTATAGGTGTTTTAATTTCGTTGTCTATGGTGTCGTTGGTTTCAATAGTATATCATAGAAACAAAACTCAAGAAGAAAAAGATAAGTTTTCAGTTGCGTATGCGTTAACCAAAGTAGATATTAGTTCTATTTTATATTTCATGGGAATTTTATTAATGGTTTTTTCATTGCAAGAAGTGGGAATATTGAGAGAAATGGCTGCTTTTTTAGAGACAAACTTACCCAATACTAATTCTATGGTTGTGGCTATTGGATTTTTATCATCAATTGTAGATAACGGAAGTTTAGTTGCAGCAACACAAGGAATGTTTTCTTTAGCCGAATACCCAATGGATCACACATTGTGGGAATTTATCGCTCTGTGTGCAGGAACAGGTGGAAGTATGTTGATTATTGGTTCAGCCGCTGGAATTGCAGTTATGGAAAAAGAAAAAATTACTTTTATGTGGTATTTAAAAAAGATAACACCTTTAGCAATTGCAGGTTACATTGCTGGAATTCTAACATATTTAGTTCAAGTGCTACTAATGCATTAAATATTTTAGAGTAAGCACAGGTTTTGTAAGAGCTCATTTAAAGAAGAAAGAACTTTTTTAAAAGTATATATTCCTAAATATGTTGTCAGAAATAGTCTTGAAAATGTGCAAAAAACTTACAGGAATTATTAAGCAAACATTGTCAAAATGTGTAAGAGATTTTACAAAAATAATCAAATAAAAATATTTAATAATTTAACATTTTTATTTGATTATTTTCAATAAAAAAGTAATATATTTAAAATTATTTTTTTGATTTAAATCAACAGGTAAACTATGAAAAAAATATATTACTGGTCTTTTATGCTTTTAACGGTTTTTACTGTTAGTGGACAAGTTGGTATCAACACAACTACACCTCAAGCAACACTTCAGGTAGAAGGCAAACCATCAATTTCAAGTGAATTAGACGGTATTATACCGCCAAGATTAACTGGAAATCAACTTCAGGCAAAAAACTATACTAGTGCACAAAATGGAGCTTTAGTTTACGTTACAAATGCTGTAACTTCACCATCTGGACAAACCATTAATGTAAAATCAGCAGGTATTTATTTTTACAACTCTTATTTGAATCAGTGGATATCATTAACAACAAGTCCATCAGTTCAAAATGTATTTTGTAACAATAACGATCCAAATATTGCAACTGTTTTTGATGATGAATTACCTACTGTTTCAAATGATTCTTCTTTAATTCAAAATGATCAATATATTTATTTTGGTTTGGATGGTTCAGTATGGATTTGGAATGGAACTACCTATGTTAGTTATAATATTAATCCCAATTTAAGTGTTGGTCAAAGAATAAGTGTTTATAAAACGATGGCAGCTTCTGCTTCAAATGGCACTCACTTACCTGCATCTGGCTTAATTGAGCTGGATGGAATAATTAGAGTTGGACTTAACAAATTTAATGCTAATTTTTATAAACCCTATATTCGAAATATATCTTCAAGCACAATAAAAATTACATTTGCTTCTGGTTTTAGAGGAGCAACTGCTGAAAATAGATATGCAGTTCAATTATCAATATTAGCTGGTGCAAACCAAGGCATTGATAGTAATGATTTTACTTACTGGACAACAGGCGTAACTGAGATTCTTACTGCGGATATTATTTTATCAAATGGTAAATGGTATGAAATCCAGTGGATGGCTTATGAATTAAGTTCGACTAAGCACATTTATATGACAGCTACAAGAAAGTTCTAAAAAAAAATTACAACAGGTTTTACTATTGTGAGTTTTGGATCTAATTTAAAATTTGTTTTGTACTTTTGATTTCTGGTGTTTAATCGAAATTTTTGAGTTTACAAATAATATCCAACTTATAAAAGACATAAAACGATAAATGAATATTTAAAACAGCATAGAAACCAGTATAATATTATAACTAAATACTGAACACTAGCGTAAGCTAGCACTTAGATGATTTTCAAAATTACTTTGTAACTTACTCATAATTTTATCAATTTGAGAATCAGTAAGTGTTTTTGAATCGTCTTGTAAGATGAAACTTATTGCGTATGATTTCTTACCTTCTGGTAAGTTATTTCCTTGATATACGTCGAATAAATTGACATCTTTTAATAAAACTTTTTCAGTTTGTTTAGCAATGTTGAAAATTTGTTCAAATTGCACATTTTCATCTACTAATAAAGCGAAATCACGTCTTACTTCAGGATATTTTGGAATATTTTCAAATTTGATTTTGTTAGAAATGTATTTTTGTATTTTTCCCCAATTATAATCGGCATATAAAACTTCTTGTTTAATGTCAAAATGTTTTAAAATCGATTTTTTTATAGAACCAAACTCTACAATGATTTCCTTACCAATTGCCAAAGCTAATCCTTCTGCAAAAACATCATTTTCAAAAGGCAACGAAGCTATTTTTTTGTCTAAACCTAATCGAACTAAAACACTTAAAACATAACCTTTTAATAAGAAAAAATCTGATTTTTCTTCCAGTTTTAACCAAGTTTCGTTACTTCTGTTTCCTGTAACAGTTAAGGTCAAATGTTTTTCTTCATCATAAGAAGCAGGTAATTTGTGATACGTTTTTCCAAATTCAAAAAATTTTAAATCGCCTCTTTTACGATTGATATTGAATGAAATAGCTTCCAATGCTGAAAACAATAACGATTGACGCATTGCTGATAAATCATTACTCAAAGGATTAAAAATCAACACATTGAATTCTTCTTTTAAATTTTCAGAAAGCTTCGCATAGTCAGGTGTAGTCAATGAATTGGCCATCATTTCGTTAAAACCTAATGAACATAGTTGATTAGCAATACTATTTTGTACATTAAATTCTTCTGTACGTAACGAATTAGAAATGGTTGCATTTAGTTTTGCTGGAATTTTTATATTGTTGTAACCATAAACACGTAAAATTTCTTCGATAACATCAATTTCACGCGTAACATCAACACGATAAGATGGAATTACTAATCCTAAACCAGCATCAGAAATAGAAACAACTTTAATATCTAAAGAAGCTAATATTTTTTTGATAGTTTCTGGTTTGATTTCTTCCCCAATAATTTTATTTACTTTATTGAAATGAATGAAAACACTGAAATCTTCAATCTTTTTTGGATAAATATCTACAATGTCAGAAGTAATTTCACCTCCAGCCACTTCCTGAATTAATAAAGCAGCACGTTTTAATGCATATTCTGTAATTGTTGGGTTAATTCCTCTTTCAAAACGGAACGAAGCATCGGTACTCAACATATGTCTTTTTGCCGTTTTTCTAACAGAAACAGGATTGAAATAAGCACTTTCTAAGAAAATTGCTTGTGTACTTTCAGAAACTCCTGAAGTTTTTCCACCAAAAACACCAGCAATGCATATTGGACCACTTTCGTCGCAAATCATTAGATCTTCTTCGTGAAGCGTGCGTTCTACATCGTCTAAAGTTGTGAATTTTGTTCCAGCTGCAACTGTTTTTACAATTACTTTATTTCCTTTAATTTGTGAAGCATCAAAAGCGTGTAGTGGTTGACCTAATTCATGTAAAACATAATTGGTAACGTCTACTACATTATTTTTTGGTGTTAAACCAATCGATTTCAATCGATTTTGTAACCAACTTGGAGATGGCTTAACAGTTATTCCCGAAATGGTTACACCACAATATCTTGGTACTAATTTATCATTTTCAAGTTTAACATCAATTTTTAAAATACGTTTTTCTACTTTGAATTTACTTACTGATGGTGTCATTAATTCAGAAGTAGTTCCTTTTTGTAATAAGCCTGCACGTAAATCACGCGCAACACCCATGTGCGACATAGCATCGGCACGATTTGGTGTTAAGCCAATTTCAAATACTTTATCACATTCGATATTAAATACTTTTGAAGCTGGTGTTCCAGTTTTTAAATCTTCGGCTAAAATCATAATGCCATTTTGACTTTCGGAAAGACCTAATTCGTATTCAGAGCAAATCATTCCGTGGCTTTCCTGACCGCGAATTTTACTTTTTTTAATTTCGAGTTCGTTACCTTCTTTATCATATAATTTTGTTCCAATGGTTGCCACAGGTACTTTTTGTCCAGTCGCTATATTTGGAGCACCACAAACAATTTGAACAGGAGCATTTCCGTCACCTAAATCAACCGTAGTGATTTTTAATTTATCAGCATCAGGATGTTTTTCACAGGTAAGAACATGACCTACAACAACACCTTGCAATCCACCTTTTAGGCTTTCAAATGTATCAATTCCTTCTACTTCTAAACCTAAGTCGGTTAGAATATTAGCAATTTCTTCAGACTTTAATTCCGTTTTAATAAATTGTTTTAACCAATTGTAAGATATACGCATTTTGTATCGAATTTTAAAAGTGCAAATATAAGTTTAATAAAGTAATTTTTTTATTGATTTTTCACAAAATCTCCTCCACATGTTTCTTTATATTTAATGCGATTTTTGTCATCGGTAAATCGTTGGCGTCGTTGCCAAACGGATCTTCAATTTGTTCGGCGATTAATTCTAAACTCGCTAAAACATAAAAGATAAAAATCACTACCGGAATTACGTAATATCCTAAACTAAAAACAAATCCGAAAGGCAAAGTCATTACAAAAAAGAAAATGAATTTTTTGATAAATGAACTATAAGAATAGGGAATAGGTGTGTTTTTAATACGTTCGCAAGCACCACAAATATCAGTAAACGATTGTAATTCAGAATTGATAATGTAAAATTGGTCACCCGTAATTTTTCCTGATTTATACAAATCATTTGCTTTTTGAAACAACATTTTTGCCACTTGATTTGGGCGATGTTTGTGATGATCCATTTCTAAATCCAAACCTTCAAACAACATTTTGCTCACTTCTTCATTCAATAGATGTTTCGAAAGCACAGAAGCATAAGCTGGAATCACTTTTCTGTAGAAATTTCTATCGTTTTCATCAGACAAATAAGCAGAAAGTTTCAATGCTAAATTTCGACTATTATTGACCAAAGCGCCCCATTGTTTTCGACCTTCCCACCAACGGTCGTAGGCTGTATTGGTTCGGTAAGCCAATAATAACGACAACACAAAACCTACGGTAGTGTGCATTAGGTTTAGGTTTTTTACATGACTAGTTTCGGAAAGATTCCAATATTCTAATTCCAAATAAGCAATTCCGTAGGAGTAAAATCCAATGAAAAACATCATCGGAATTAGTTGGCGAAATGTATCCGATTCGTGAAAACGGAAAATAAAAGTAATCCAGTCTTTTGGGTTGTATTGAACCATATTTTTAATTTTTAATTATTTTAGCTAATATAATTCCAAATTGTTTTCTTTTTACTTATTTCAATAAAAGCTTCTCTTAGTTTAGCATGCTCCGGTTTTTCCATTGGGGCATCTTCTTTTAAGAGTTTTATTGCTTGATGTCTAGCCAATTGAAGAATGTCTTTGTCTTTGACTAAATCAGCAATTTGAAGATTTAACACACCACTTTGTTGTTTGCCCATAATATCACCCGGACCTCGTAATTTTAAATCTACTTCCGAAATTTCGAAGCCATCATTGGTGCGAACCATGGTTTCCATTCTAATTTTAGTATCGTTGCTTAGTTTGTGACTTGTCATTAAGATGCAATAACTTTGTTCAGCGCCACGACCCACACGACCGCGTAACTGATGCAATTGCGATAATCCAAAACGTTCTGCACTTTCAATGACCATTACAGAAGCATTGGGTACATTTACACCAACTTCAATCACAGTAGTTGCGACCATAATATTTGTTTTTCCTTCCGAAAAGCGACGCATCTCTTTGTCTTTATCTGCTGGTTTCATTTTACCGTGAACGATAGAAATTGAATACTGAGGTAGTGGAAAATCTCTCGAAATACTTTCATAACCATCCATTAAATCTTTATAATCCATTTTTTCAGATTCTTGAATTAACGGATATACGATATAGACTTGGCGTCCTTTTGCAATTTCATCTTTCAAAAATTTCCAAACTTTCAATCGGTTCGAATCATAGCGATGTACCGTTTGAATGGGTTTTCTTCCTGGAGGCAATTCATCGATGACTGAAATATCCAAATCACCGTATAGACTCATGGCTAAGGTTCGTGGAATAGGAGTAGCAGTCATGACGAGAACATGAGGAGGAATATCATTTTTCTTCCATAATTTTGAACGTTGTTCTACTCCAAATCGATGCTGTTCATCTATAATTGCTAAACCTAAATTATGGAATTGTACTTTATCTTCTAATAATGCATGTGTTCCAATTAAAATATCTAAAGAGCCATTCTCTAGGGATTCATAGATGATTTTTCTATCTGCAGTTTTGGTTGAACCAGTTAGTGTTTTTATTTTGATATTGAGTTCTTTAGATAATTCGGTAATTCCGTTAAAATGCTGATTTGCTAAAATTTCAGTTGGCGCCATCAAACAACTTTGAAAGCCATTATCTTTTGCCAAAAGCATACACATTAAAGCTACAATTGTTTTTCCAGAACCAACGTCGCCTTGTAATAAACGGTTCATTTGAGCGTTGCTTCCTAAGTCGTTTCGGATTTCTTTTAACACACGTTTTTGAGCATTGGTTAAATCGAAAGGTAAGTGATTGTTATAAAAATTTGTAAAATTTTCACCTACGCGTTCAAAAGGTAATCCTTTAATTTTGTGTTTGTGTATGAGGTTCTTCGTAATTAATTGTAATTGAATGAAAAATAATTCTTCAAACTTTAATCGGAATTGCGCTTTTGCTAATAGATCTTGACTCTTTGGAAAGTGAATATTGAATAAAGCGGTATTTTTTGGAATCAACTTTAATTCATCTAAAAGATAATTGGGTAAGTTTTCCAAAAACAAAGCTTGGGTTTCTACAAACAATTGTTGCATCATTTTATTGATGACTTTATTTGAAATCCCTTTGCTTCCTAATTTTTCAGTGCTTGGATAAACGGGTTGCATTGCCGAACGAAGGCTAGCTTTGTGTTCTTCCAAAAATTCCATTTCGGGATGTGCCATATTATAATAAGTACCAAACTGCGTTACTTTTCCAAAAATCACATACGGAACATTGATTTTGATACTTTCGCGAATCCATTTTTGACCTTGGAACCAAACGAGTTCCATTTGACCTGTATCATCCACAAAAGTAGCTACTAATCTCGAACGTCCTTTGCCTTGTTCAACCGTTTTGATATTGATGATTTTACCCACAATTTGAACCTCTGAATTGCTATTTTGGAGTTCGTTAATTTTATAATAACGAGTTTTATCAATATAACGATTTGGGAATAAATTCAGTAAATCGGCATACTTATGAATGCCCAACTCTTTGCGCAATAAATCGCCACGTTGTGGACCAACGCCTTTGAGATATTCTATGGGAGTTTCGAGTAAGTTCATTTGAGTATTCAGTCTTTTTTCTTTGTTCTTCAAAAAACGAAGATAGTTTATAATTTGTTAATTTAGAAATGAGTGAAAATGAAAATGTTTATATTCGTACATTATTAAAATCCATCAAGATGTTTCGTATTCTTTTAGCCTTGTTTTTCATTAATGTATCTTTTGGTCAACAAATTGATAAAGTTAATTTTATAAAGTGTAATGCTTTTGTTTCTCCAAATGCTTCAGAAAAAACAATTTATGGAACTGTTACTTATGAGTTTAAAGTGAAAAAAGCAATCGATACTATAAAGATTGATGCTAAAAGCATGGAATTTTCAGAAGTAATCATTAATGGAAAAGTGGTGAAATTTAAAAATTCAGGAAAAACATTAGATTTATTTGAAGGATTTAAGAAAGGAAAAAATAAACTAACTTTTAGCTATTCTGCAAAGCCAAAGCAAACACTTTATTTTACGGGTCAAGATGAAAATTTACAAATTTGGACACAAGGGCAAGGTCGTTATACTAGCCATTGGTTACCCAGTTTTGATGATGTAAATGAAAAAGTGATTTTTAATTTGAATGTATCGTTTGATGATAAATATGATGTTATTTCAAATGGTAAATTTAATTCAGTAGAAGAAACATTGTCCTTTTCTTCTGTACCATATGAAAGACTTTGGAGGTTTTCAATGCATAAACCCATGTCTTCTTACTTAGTAATGTTGGCTATTGGAAATTTCGAAAAACAAACGGCAACTACCAAATCAGGAACACTTTTAGAATTTTATTTAGATAAAAATGATGTTTCTAAATTTGAACCAACCTATCGCTATTCTAAAGAAATGTTTGATTATTTGGAGCAAGAAATAGGAGTGAAGTATCCTTGGGGCATTTACAGACAAGTTCCGGTTCGTGATTTTTTGTATGCAGGAATGGAGAATACGACTTCTACAATTTTTGCACAAGATTTTGTAGTGGACTCAATTGGTTTTAATGATAGAAACTACGTTAATGTTAATGCACACGAGTTAGCGCATCAATGGTTTGGCGATTTGATTACGGCTCAATCTGGAAAACATCATTGGTTGCAAGAAGGTTTTGCTACCTATTATGCGTTATTAGCAGAGCGTCATTTGTTTGGTGATGATTATTTCTACGAAGAATTAAACGATTATGCCGAACAGCTAAAACGTGCTTCCAAAACCGATACAATTCCTGTAATAAATGAAAAGGCTAGTTCCTTATCATTTTACAAAAAAGGGTCTTGGGCGTTACATGTTATGCGAGAAGATATTGGTGCTAAGAATTTCCAAAAAGCAGTTAAAAAGTACTTAAAAAAATATCAATACAAAAACGTCAATACGGATGATTTCTTGAAAATTGTGAAAGAGGTTTCGGGTTATGATGTGGAGAATTTCAAAAAAGTTTGGTTAGAAAAAGCTGGGTTTGAAATAGAAATAGTTCAAAAATATCTGGTTAAAAACAAATTCATTCAAGACTATTTTGCTTTAAAGAAAAGTAAAAAATCATTTGCTGAATTAACAGAGATTCTGAAATCGGATGCTTATTATCCTATCAAGCAATATATAGTTTATCAAACACAAAATGTATCATTTGATGAACGAAAAGTGATTTTAGAAACTGCTTTAGCCACATATGATATTTTGGTAAGACGAGCTGTTGCTGAATCAACTCCTATTATTCCAGAAGCTTTTAAAACACAATATGAAACATTATTATCTGATAATTCATACCAAACAAAAGGAATAGCTTTGACTAATTTATGTGTTAATTTTCCACAAGAATGTTCCTATTATTTAGAACAAACTAAAGATGTTATCGGAAATAATGATAAGAGTTTTCGAATGACTTGGTTGGCTTTAGCAATGAATGTTGAAAATATTTTAGAACAAATCAAAACAGAATTATACAATCAAATAGTAGATTTTGCTTCAGAAAAAAATGAAAGTTCAGTTCGACAAAACGCATTAGAGTTGTTATTACAAATGAATTTGTATGATGAAAAAGTTATTGAATTATTATTCAAATCAACGGTTCATCACAGATGGCAGTTTACACTTTTTGCAAGAATGAAAATTCGTGAATTACTTAAAAATACTGAATATAGAGCAAAAGTTAAACAATTGTCTTTAACTTCTAATGAATCGATGAAGGAGTTGTATTTAAAATTTTTGAAAGAGTAGGTTAAATGTTATTTATTAGTATGGTATAAACTGGATATATTTATTTGACTAGGATCTAGCTAGAGTCAAGATAAAAAAAATTAATTTTAACTTATGATACGAGAAATAAAAATTTACTTTTTAACTTACTCACTATTATGGAATAGTGTTAGTTAATTTTTTCTAGCATTGAAAAATTCTCATTTTATTGAGAGCTATTCTTGTTTTCGATCCATTTTCTAGCATTCACAAAAGCTTCTAACCAAGGAGAAACTTCGTCTTTTTGTCCTCTATCTGGGTAATGTGCCCAGTTCCAAGGGAAAGTAGAACGTTCAATGTGTGGCATCATTACTAAATGTCTTCCAGTAGTATCGCACATCATAGCGGTGTTAAAATCAGAACCATTTGGATTGGCTGGATAACCTTCGTATGCATATTTAGCTACAATGTTATATTTCTCTTCCGAATAAGGTAATTTGAATTTTCCTTCTCCGTGCGAAATCCATACTCCTAAAGTTGTTCCTTCCAAAGTCGATAACATCACCGAATTATTCTTCTGAACCGTTACCGAAGTAAAGCCACTTTCGTGTTTGTTCGAAGTATTGTGATGCATTTTTCCGTGAACTTCGTGTTCTGGATTAATCAATTCTAATTCCATTAATAATTGACAACCATTACAAATCCCAACAGAAAGCGTATCTTCACGTTTGTAGAAGTTTTTCAAAACCGTATTTGCTTTTTCGTTATATAAAAATGCCCCAGCCCAGCCTTTAGCCGAACCTAAAACATCGGAATTAGAAAATCCTCCAACAGCTCCAATGAATTGAATATCTTCTAAAGTTTCTCTTCCCGAAATTAAATCGGTCATATGAACATCTTTTACATCAAATCCAGCTAAAAACATAGCATTAGCCATTTCACGTTCTGAATTACTTCCCTTTTCGCGAATAATAGCCGCTTTTGGTCTAGGTTTAGATACATCAATCACAGGTAATTTTCCATCAAAATGCGATGGGAAAGTAAATTGTAATTTTTGATTTTTGTAATTATCAAAACGTTCCTGAGCCATTCCATTTTTAGATTGTTTCGAATCTAATAAGAACGATGTTTTAAACCAAGTATCTCTTAATGTAGAAATGCTAAACGTTAAACTATCATCACCATTGATAACTGTAAACGCATCGCTATCGATAGCTGAACCAATTTTGAAAATCTCAATTTTATGTTGTGCGAAAGTTGCTTCCACTTCAGTATTTGCTTGGAATACAACCCCAATATTTTCATTAAATAAAGCTTTAACCGTATCTTTTTCACCTAAAGAAGTCAAATCGATTAATGCGCCTAATTTATCATCTGCAAAACACATTTCTAATAAAGTAGTGATTAAACCACCACTTCCAATATCGTGTCCAGCTTTAATTTTTCTATCTTTAATTAAATCTTGTAAAACGTTGAATGCTTTTTTAAAGAATTTTGAATTTTGAATCGTTGGAACATCATTTCCAATTTTATTTAACACCTGAGCAAATGAACTTCCACCTAATTTAAAACTATCTTGCGATAAGTTGATGTAGTAAATGTTTCCGCCATTTCTTTGTAAAATTGGTTCTACTATTTTTGTAATATTTGAACAATTTCCAGCTGCTGAAATAATTACCGTTCCTGGTGCAATTACTTCGTCATTTGGATATTTTTGTTTCATTGAAAGCGAATCTTTTCCTGTTGGAATATTGATTCCCATTTGGATAGCAAAATCCGAACAACCTTTTACCGCTTCATATAAACGAGCATCTTCACCTTCGTTTTTACAAGCCCACATCCAGTTTGCAGATAATGAAACCGATTTTATTCCTTCTTTTAAAGGTGCCCAAACTAAATTTGATAAAGCTTCACCAATAGCAGTTCTTGAACCCGCCACAGGATTCACTAAAGCCGAAATAGGTGAATGGCCAATCGAAGTAGCAATACCTTCTTTTCCTTTGAAATCTAGTGCCATTACACCAACATTGTTTAAAGGCAGTTGTAAAGGCCCAACACATTGTTGTTTCGCAACGCGTCCGCCTACACAACGGTCAACTTTGTTAGTTAACCAATCTTTACAAGCAACGGCTTCTAATTGTAAAACCTGATTTAAATAGCTTCCAATATTTTCTTTGTTGTATGTTAAGTCTGAATAATTTGTTGCAACGGTTTTATCCGTCATAATTGTTTTTGGTGAACTTCCGAAGAAATCTTCCAAGGCATAATCCATTGGTTTTACACCTGTTGATTTTGATTTTTCCTGAGTATTATTTAAATTTTGGAAGTCAAGAACCCGATTTTTATATTCAGAGGTAAAATATTTTTCGTTTCGGGTTTCGAATGTAAATCTATGATCGTTTGTAACATCACCCACTTGATACATTGGTGAACGTTCTCTATCGGCAATTCTTTGTAATGTTTCGATGTCTTTCTCACCAATAACTAGTCCTATTCTTTCTTGCGATTCGTTTCCGATGATTTCTTTAGCAGAGAGGGTAGGGTCTCCAACAGGTAATTTATCTAAATCGATTAATCCACCTGTTTCTTCCACTAATTCAGATAAACAATTCAAATGTCCACCCGCTCCATGATCGTGAATTGAAACAATTGGATTATTATCACTTTCTATCAAACCACGAATAGCGTTGGCAGCACGTTTTTGCATTTCTGGATTCGAACGTTGGATAGCATTTAATTCAATTCCTGATCCAAAATCGCCTGTATCTGCTGAAGAAACCGCAGCACCACCCATTCCAATTCTATAATTTTCGCCCCCTAAAATAACGATTTTATCGCCAGCCGTAGGTTTCTTTTTAATTGCTTGATCTAATTTTCCGTATCCAATTCCACCCGCTTGCATGATGACTTTATCGTAACCAATTTTACGATTGTTTTCTTCATGTTCGAAAGTTAAAATTGAACCTGTAATTAAGGGTTGCCCAAATTTATTTCCAAAATCAGAGGCTCCGTTAGAAGCTTTTATCAAAATATCCATTGGTGTTTGGTACAACCAAGGTCTTTCTCCCATGCATTTTTCCCAAGAACGATTGTCATCTTGAGTAGGATCGAAAGGTTCTAAACGAGAATAAGAAGTCATGTAAACAGCAGTTCCTGCTAAAGGTAACGAGCCTTGTCCACCTGCTAAACGGTCACGAATTTCTCCCCCTGAACCCGTTGCTGCACCATTGAATGGTTCAACAGTTGTTGGAAAATTATGTGTTTCTGCTTTTAAGGAAATTACCGAATCAAATTCCTTTTCTTGGTAGAAATCAGGTTTATCAGCACTTTTTGGTGCAAATTGTGTGACTCTCGGACCTTTTACAAAAGCTACGTTATCTTTATATGCCGAAACAATATCATTTGGATTAGTTTCGGATGTTTTCTTAATTAATTTGAATAAAGAAGTTGGTTTTTCTTCGCCATCAATTACAAATGTTCCGTTGAAAATTTTGTGACGGCAGTGTTCTGAATTCGCCTGTGAGAAAGCAAAAATTTCAGAATCAGTTAACTTTCTTCCTAATTTTGTTGAAAGATTATTCAAATAGTCCACTTCTTCTGGACTCAATGCCAAACCTTCTGATTTGTTGTATGCGTCAATATCTTCAATATCCAATATTGGTTCTGGTTGGATATTAATAGTATAAATGTCTTGATTTAATTCTGAATACTTTTGCGAAAGCATTGGGTCGAAATCATTAAAATCGGCAGCTACTTTTTCAAATTCCTCGATACGAATGATACCTGAAATTCCCATGTTTTGAGTAATTTCTACAGCATTTGTACTCCAAGGTGTAACCATAGCGGCACGTGGTCCAACAAAAAAATCCGACAATACGGATTTTTCTATTTTATGTACATTGCTAAAAAGCCAATTTAATTTGTTGATGTCTTCTGATGAAATCTCGTTTTGCGTTTGAACCGCAAAAACCTTGTTGAATTGGTTTCCGAAGAAATAAATCATTGTATGTAGTTGTTTGTGTTGTTGAAGTTGCAAATTTATTCTAAAAAGTTAAAAGTTCAAAGTTTTAAGAGTATATAAAAACAAAATAAGCTGTTCTTTTTTGAACAGCTTTAATTTTATTTGTTAAAAACTACATTTTACGTTTCGAAACTACTTGCATCGATCTGAATTCTTTTCCATCTTCTAAAACGTCAAACATTTCCATTTTTTGGTTGTTATTGTCAATATAGGTAATAACTTCTTTTACTTTTTTAGCTTTTTTAGTTACTGGATCGACCATTTCGCCGTGAAAAGTTGATGTTTTTGTTGCTTCATCATATTTTCCACGAGTAACCATCATTCCAGTTCCCATATTGTCAATCCAAGTTGATACAAATTCTTCCGTAGCATTATCAAAAGCTACTGTTCCTTTTCCTTCAAAAGGCATTCCGAACATATTGCCAGAATAGGTTCCTTCTTGATATTTACCATCCATAATCATTTTGTAGTTTACAATAGCAGTAGATTTCATTTCTTGTGGATTGTCTGGTGACCAAAAAGTTAGTTCGGCATCCCAAGTTCCGTTATCTTTGGCTAACATTTCATGCATTTTTGATGGTGTAGCATAATCAGTCCAAGCTTTAGCAACTGTAGCAGAATCTGGTTTTGTTTCTATTGTAACTTCTTCTTTAGTTGTTGTTTCTTCTGATTTTTGCGCTTCTTCTTTTTTACAAGAAACGAATGTTAAACCAATAATTAAAAGAGATAAAGAGAGATTTTTCATGATTGTATAATTATTTAATTGGTTAGTCAAAAGTGGTCCAATTATAAGCCCCCATATCATAACCAGATGTTGAATTTCTTTGTTTGTTCAAAATATCATTAAAAGTAGAATAAGCATTATTTGCTATACCTTTTGCGGCCGAATCTTCTCCAATAATTAATTTATTATTTGAAGCATCTTTATAATCGGGTTTATTTGTAGTTGAATTGGTTGCAATTATACAATTTTTAAATAAAGAAGCATCTGAAAAGTTATATAGTTGATTATTCGTAAACTGATTACTAAAATCGGTAAATTTGACTAAGCAATGATCAAATTTATAATTAAAAGTTGTTCCTTCTTTTTTTAGAGAAATACCAAAATTAGAACTTCCATAGATGATACAGTTTTTAAATTCAGCTTTATTTAAATTGACAGTTACTACACCAGAATCAGTTTTATAATAATTATCTAAAATTAAACAGGTTTGACTTGGACTTGACCAATAATTTGCAAAAGTGCAATGCGTAAAATCGTAACTTCCACCAATTGTACAAGCTAGACTTGCTTCTCCACAATTATTGATAACCAAATTTCTACCCTCAATATTTCCAGTTCTGGCTAATAGGCCAACGTTAGAGCAATTATAAATTTGTGTGTTTTCGATATCTAAAGTTGGAGTAGCAGCACTGTCATTTCCTGTAACTAAGAATCCAACGGTAGCATTTTTTATTGTTAAATTAGAAATTTTATTGTTTGTACTTCCTTGTGAAAACCAAATGGTTCCCCATTGTCCAGGAACTTCTGAAAAATTAGGTTCTAAACGATCTCCTTCAAAAATGACTTCGTTTTCTAAAGCGGCTGTTGTTGAATGAGTTCCGTTTATTTGTAATGAAGCATTATTAGCAACAATTAAACCTGATTCGGCATGGAAGTGAATTCTTGCTCCAGCATCTACAACAAGTGTTTTGTTTGAAGGAACAGCCGCATAACCATAAATAACATAAGGTTTGGTATTCGTCCAATGTAATTCGTTTCCATTCATTGGGTTTGTTTCTTCCAAAAATCGACCACGAATCGTAATAGGATTTCCGTCTCCATCAACTCCTAAGTTTAGTTCATCATAAGTATAGCTTTCATCTGAATTTTGAACTCTTCCAGGATAAATAAAATAAGCATCTTGAATTAGAGTAACCAATTCCACTTTTTGGTGGTTTGGATTTGATTCTTCACCAAATAAAATTTTATCAGTATAAAGAAAATCAGTTGGATTTGCATCGGCAACCTCTGCAGTAACAGAAACAAAAATGTACATACTATCTTTAGCCAAAATTTCAACATTTTCAAATACTTGGCCTGCTATCCCATCTACCATTAATCTATATTTAGATCCAGTTGTGTCTTTTAATCGAAGTGATGGAATAGAAATGTTTTTATCACTTCGGTTGTATACTTTTAAAGTGTAAGTACTTGAGCCAATGTCAGTAAAAACAGTATCTAAATAAACCGTGTCTTTAGAAAATTCCAAACCACCAGTCCTTAATTCAAAATCAAAATCGTTTCGGCATGAAGTTAATGAAATGGCAAATCCTATAAGTAATAAAAGTAATAAACGACGCATGTAAAGTTAATTTTTGTAAATGTAATTATTAATTTTAAATCTATAAAAACAAAATCGATTTAAAATACTTACTAAAACGTTAAATTAGTTGAATTATTCTCTTTGGAATGCTTAATTTTACAAAAAATAAAGTTATGATGTTTGATAGAGAAAAAATGTTGCAATTGTGTAACGATTGGAGCAAACACACTTTAATGAATACCTTAGAAATAGTTTATACAGATGCTGGTGAAGATTTCTTAACCGCTACAATGCCAGTAAATCCAAGAGTGCATCAACCCATGGGATTATTGCATGGAGGAGCAACAGTTGCGTTAGCTGAAAGTGTGGGAAGTGCCGCTTCATTAATATTCGTAAATCCAGAAAAACAAGAAGTTCGTGGTATCGAAATTTCGGCTAATCATTTAAAAAGTAAACAAGAAGGAATGGTTACAGCTACGGCTAAAATTATTCACAAAGGTGCAAGTATTCACTTGTGGGAAATTAGAATTGTTGATGAAGAAGGAAAATTGATTTCGCTTTGTAAATTGACTAATATGGTACTTTCAAGAAGACAATAATGCAAGTTTTCGAAGAAATACAACCTTTTTTATCTCAACAAAAACCGTTTGTTTGCTATGTTAAACCAAATGAAACTGTTTGGAATTTACTCGTGCAACAAAACGATGAAATCATCGAATTTTCCAACCAAGCCGGATTTGTATTTGTGCCTTTTCATGAAGGAAAACAAGTTGTAATTCCGTTTGAAGGCAATTCGTTTTTTCAAGGAAATCTTGATGATTTAGAGACAAAATTAGCTGAAAATTTTACTTCAAAAACCAATCAAAAAGAAGCTTTTGAGAATTTAGTTTCCAAAGGAATTTCTGCCATTCAAAATGATGAATTTCAGAAAGTGGTATTGTCTCGTAAAATTATTTTGAAGAAACAAATTTCAATAGTAGAAACTTTTCAGAACTTGATTTCATCTTATCCAACTGCTTTTCGTTATTTGTTTTTTCATCCTAATATTGGTTTATGGATGGGAGCAACGCCTGAACAATTGGTAAAAATTAATCAAAATCAGTTTGAAACAGTAGCTTTGGCGGGAACGCAATTGTATTCTGAAAACGTAACTTGGGAAACCAAAGAAATCGAAGAACAGCAATTTGTAACGGACTATATTATTACTAAAGTAAAAGATAAAGTAAATAAACTTATAATTACTGATTATAAAACAATTAAAGCTGGAAATTTAGTACATTTAAAATCATTTATCTCAGGTGAATTAACTGCTAATTTTCAAGCAAATGGGTTGATAAATACATTGCATCCAACACCAGCAGTTTGTGGTTTACCTAAAGAAAATTCAATTGATTTCATTCTGAAAAATGAAGGTTATAATCGAAAATATTACGCTGGATTTTTAGGCGAATACAATAAAAAAAATCAAACCGATTTATTCGTAAATTTACGCTGTTTAGAAGTTGATAATAATGATGTTGTAAATATTTACGTAGGTTGCGGTATTACAAAAGACAGCAACCCTGAAAAAGAATTCATTGAAACCGAAAATAAATCCATGACAATGCGAAATGTTTTAGTTTCGAAAACCTTATAAACTGAAAATGAAATTAGACATATTAGCTTTTGGAGCGCATCCAGATGATGTAGAATTAGGTTGTAGCGGCACGATTGCCAAAGAAGTTAGCCTTGGAAAGAAAGTTGGGATTATCGATTTAACCCGTGGAGAGCTTGGTACGCGTGGTTCGGTTGAAATTCGTAATTTAGAATCGGCTAAGGCTTCTGATATTTTAGGTGTTTCTGTGCGTGAGAATTTGGATATGCGTGATGGTTTTTTCGTTAATGATGAAGCGCATCAGTTAAAAATAATTCAAATGCTTCGCAAATACCGTCCAGAAATCGTATTATGCAATGCAATTACTGATAGACACATAGACCATGGAAAAGGAAGTAAATTGGTCAGTGATGCTTGTTTTTTATCGGGATTGGTTAAAATAAAAACCGATTTAAATAGAGAAATACAGCAAGCATGGCGACCAAAAGTGGTGTATCATTATATTCAGTGGCAAAATATTGAACCTGATTTTGTAGTAGATATTTCTGGATTTCTGGACAAAAAAATAAAATCAGTGTTGGCTTACGGATCACAATTTTATAATCCAAATTCTAAAGAACCAGTTACTCCAATTGCTTCAAAAAACTTTTTAGATAGTGTAAAATACCGTGCTGAAGACCTTGGGAGGCTTGTAGGAGTAGAGTATGCAGAAGGTTTTACCACTGAAAGATATTTAGCTGTCAATAGTTTAGGCGATTTGAAATAAAATAGTCATAAAAAAAATAAAAAAATATTTGCAAGGTTGTAGGAAACACCTATATTTGCACTCGAAAAAGAATTAAATTTTATTTTGCTCAAAACAAATGGTGATTGTAGCTCAGTTGGTTAGAGCGTCGGATTGTGGTTCCGAAGGTCGCGGGTTCGAGACCCGTCTTTCACCCTTTAAATTATAAAGCTTCGATAAAATTCGGAGCTTTTTTTTATAAAAAAAATATAAAGTAAAAAAAAGCCCTAAAATAATTTAAGCCTTTTTTTTTATAGCAAAGTTTCTAAAGTAAAATTAGAATACTAATTTTACTTTTAACTCGAATTCATCATAAATAACTTTATCTCCTAAATCACTGAAAAAGTTTCCAGACTTGTAAGTAATATCATATTTAGTTCTATCAACTTTTAAATCAGCTGTAGCAGTATTTCTATAAATTTTAATTTCAAAACCAATAGTGTTTGTTATTCCTTTAATAGTTAAATCTGAATTTACACCATAAACACCATTTCCTTTATCTACAATTTTTTTAATTACTAAGTTAGCTGTTGGGTGTTTTTCAGTATCAAAAAAATCGTCTGATTTTAAATGTCCGTCTAAGTTAGCTTTTCCTTTTCCTTCTAAATCAGTTGTGTTAATTGATATCATATTAACTGTAAAGTTTCCACCAACTAATTTTTTTCTTTTGAAGATTAAATTACCATCTTTTAAATTGATAGTTCCTTCATGCGAACCCGTTACTTTTTTTCCAACCCAATTGATTATACTTTTAGCTGCGTCAACTTTTTTAGTTTGTGCAGTTGTTGATAAAGTTACTAAAGTTACTAAAGCTAAAGCTAATGATTTTAAATTTTTCATATTTTTCATTTTAAATGTTAGTGGTTATATTAAATGGTTTCAAATAATTCTTCGATTGGTTTTCTCACTTTTGCATAGTACTGTGTAGCATCTTCTTCATGACGATAGCCTATAGTTGCTACTAATGAAGCGTTTAAACCTAATTTGTTTAAGCCCAAAATTTCGTTGTATTTTTCAGGTTCAAAACCTTCCATTGGAGTTACATCGATTTTTAATTCAGCTGCCGCATTTAAAAGATTTCCTAAAGCTAAATACGTTTGTTTTGATGTCCAAACTGCTTTTTGTTCAACAGGTAGTGATATAATTTTAGATTTCATAAAATCTGAATATCCTTTTAGATCTTCAACTGCTAAACCTCTTGTATTTGCAATATTTTGAACATAATTGTCGATATGATTTTCTTGAACATCTATCACATTTGCAAAAACAAATAGTTGAGAAGCTTCTACAATTTGTGATTGTCCCCAAGAAACAGGCTGTAATTGGGCTCTAATGGCTGAATTTTCAATAATAAATACTTTGTATAATTGTAATCCGTACGAAGAAGAACTTAATTGAATGGCTTTTTTTAAAGTTTCTAAATCTTCAGTCGATACTTTTTTAGTGGCATCAAATTTTTTGGTGGCATAACGCCAATTTTGGTTTTTTATAAAGTTATTCATGGCAGTTTTTATAATTAATTTCTAAATTTTTCTAATAATTTATTTAATAATTCTAATTCTTTATTAGTAAGATTTTTGGTAAAGCCTTTTTCATGCGATTCTACTAAAGGATCAAGGCTTTGAAGCAACTTCAATCCTTTTTCAGTTATGGTAATTTCCACTTTACGTCTATTTTTTGGACAAATTTCTCGAATGACTAAATCTTTTAATAATAATTTATCCACAAGTCTTGTAGTATTACTGGTTTTGGCAATCATTCGTTCCTGAATGGTGTACATATTTACAGGATTTCCTTTTTGACCTCTTAAAATTCGTAATACATTGAATTGTTCAGGAGACAAGTCAAATGGTTTTAAAATTTCATTAAACTTTTCTGAAATAACATTTTGAGTGTACATTACATTAAGAATTGTACGCTTTTCGATTATCATCGGAGAAGTTGGTTTTATAATTTTCTCTATTTCCATGTCTAAAAATATGTATATACAAATATATTAATTAATTTAATTGTATATACTAATGTTTGTTAAAGTTTTATTAAAGTTTTTTTTTTGAATTTTAGATAGTACTTTTGAAAAAAAAATAAATGATGATAAATTTAGATCAAAAGACTTGGTGGAGTCAGTTTTTAGCTGATGAAAACGGAGTCATATTAGATGTCCGTACAGAAGATGAATACAACGAAGGTTCAATTCCGGAAGCAATAAATATTGATATTTACAAAGGACAAGGTTTTATTTATAGAGTTGAGGAGTTGGATAAATTCAAAAACTATTATGTATATTGTGCAGCAGGATTGCGAAGTGCAAATGCTTGCGGAGCAATGGAACAATTGGGTTTTAAAAATATTTTTAATTTGGTAGATGGTTTTTCAAATTGGGGAGGACCGACGAAATAGAAAATAATAAACAGATTTTTTATTTGCCAGAACGGAATACAATTTTATAATATCGGTTTTTTTGTAGTAAATCTGGAAGTAGTAATTACACTAAATAAAGGATACATTTTGTTATATTAAATTATTTAGTGATTTTTAACTTTTGTATTAATTCTGAAAATGAATTAAATAATTTCAATTAAGTCTAGTGTTATAATCATCAATACAAAATGATTTTTTGAATTAGTTGAAAATTGAAGTAATAATGAAAATCATGTCAAATTTTAACAAATACTTTCGTTTTCAATAACTATTTTTTTATTGTACTTTTACGAAGTAAATTTTTTAATTTGAGAACAATAATTACAAAAGATACTTCACATTTTACGGACTTTAAAAACAGACTTTTATATTGGGCCAACCAACACAGAGAAGTCGTTTTTTTAGATTCGAATGCTTATCATCAAAAGTATTCGAGTTATGATGCGGTTTTGGCGGTTGATGCTTTTACTTCTATTAAAACCGATTTCGAAAATGCTTTCCAAGATTTGTATCAGTATCAAAGTCAAATAAAAGATTGGTTATTCGGTTACTTATCCTACGATTTAAAAAACGATATCGAAGACTTATATTCTAATAATTTCGATGGTTTAGAATTTCCCGATTTATTTTTTTTTCAACCCAAAAAGTTGTTTTTAATTAAAAGAAATGAAGTCGAAATTCACTATTTAGAAATGTGTGATGATGAAATCGAATTAGATTTCAATGAAATCGTATCTATAGCACCCATCATCCATCACCCATCATCCATCAATATCCAACAACGAATTTCAAAAGATAATTACCTTTCCAAAGTTTCAAAAATGCTCGAACACATTCATCGTGGCGACATTTATGAAGCGAATTTTTGTATGGAATTTTTTGCCGAAAATGCTCAAATTGAACCTTTGGAAATCTATCAAAAACTAAATTATATTTCTGAACCACCTTTTGCGGTATATTTCAAGAATAATTTTTACTATTTACTTTCAGCTTCACCTGAGCGTTATTTGCGAAAAGAGCGTTTAAAAGTCATTTCCCAACCCATAAAAGGAACGGCAAGAAGAAGTTTTGATTTGGAACAAGACGAACAATTGAAAATAGATTTATCTCAAAATGAAAAGGAGCGTTCTGAAAATATTATGATTGTAGATTTAGTTCGAAACGATTTATCACACACCGCTACAAAAGGAAGCGTTCAAGTAGAAGAATTGTGTCAGATTTATACGTTTAAACAAGTCCACCAAATGATTTCAACTATTGTTTCAAAAGTAGAAAACACTACTTCGCCTGTAGAAATCATAAGAACCACATTTCCAATGGGAAGCATGACCGGTGCTCCAAAAATTTCGGCAATGCAAATTATTGAAAAATTAGAAGAAACAAAGCGTGGATTATATAGTGGGGCTGTGGGTTATTTTACCCCAAATGGAGATTTCGATTTTAATGTGGTGATTCGAAGTATTTTGTACAATTCAAAAAATCAGTATTTATCTTTTTCTGTCGGAAGTGCCATAACATCTCAGGCTATTCCAGAAATGGAGTATGAAGAATGTTTGTTGAAGGCAAAAGCAATGTTTGAGGTTTTAAGCTAGGGAAAAGTAAAAAGAAATCAATATGAAGCTATAGAAATTTAATAGTTTGGCAAGATCAATAAGCTATTTTTATTAGCTTATTCTTTTACTTAAAAAAATCCTGAAAGTGAAAAGTTTGGATTGATTTCACAGATTATGAAAAGTTCAGTCACTATTTCTTATTTTTGCAAATTGAAGTAGATTCTTTATTTGAATATCAAATCCGAAAAAAAATAGCTATTAACCTAAAGTTTTATTTCCAAAGAAGGTTACAAATAAATGAATTGTTTATTGAAAAATTAAAAAAATGCTAAGTTAGCTAATAAATAAATTATCAGTAAAATAATACTATAACCTTTTTACTAATTATTAAATAATGCTTACAAAATTTGAGAATCATATTGAACAAAATTTTCCCCAACTAAAAGAGAAAAAATTACTTTTAGCAGTTAGCGGTGGTATTGATAGTATGGTTTTGATGCATTTATTTAAGCAACTGAATTATGACATTTCGATTGCGCATTGTAATTTTAAGTTAAGAGGGAAAGAGAGTGATGATGATGAAATGTTAGTTATTAAAACGTGTCAAGATAAATATATTCCTTATTTTATTAATTCGTTTGAGACACTAAAATTTGTCAAAGAAAATAAGCTTTCTATTCAATTAGCCGCTCGAAAGTTGCGTTATGATTGGTTTCAAAAACTTTTATCAGAAAATCAATTAGATTATTTGGTTACAGCACATCATTTGGATGATAATGTGGAAACGTTTTTAATCAATTTTATTAGAGGAACAGGTTTAGAAGGTTTAACGGGAATTCCAGATAAAAAGAAGAGTATTATTCGACCGTTTTTACCATTTTCAAGAAAAGAAATTGAAAGCTATGCAAAACAAAATAAAATAAAATGGAGAGAAGATTCGAGTAATATTTCGGATAAGTATTTTAGAAACAAATTACGTCACGATATTGTACCAATATTAAAAGAATTGAATACAGGATTTTTAGATTCGTTTCAAAACACCTTAAATCATTTGAAGCAAGCGGAATCTTTAATTACTGATGCTTCGAAGTTAGTTTATGAAAAAGTTGTTGAGGAGAAAGAAGACCAACTAGAAATTCATTTGTATTCATTATTACAATTTCAAAATTATAAAGCTTATTTGTATCAATGGCTTAAAAAATATGGTTTTTCGGCTTGGATTGATATTTACGATTTAATTGAAGCTCAATCTGGGAAACGGGTTTTCTCAAAAACACATATTTTGTTGAAAGACCGAAAAAAATTAATCCTTTCCAAAAGAAAATCAGTAAATAAAAATGAAGTAATTATCATAGAATCGATAGAAAGTAAAGTTAATATTCCCTTAAAACTTACTTTTTGTAAAATAGTTAGTATTTTTGAAACAACTACAAATTGTATATTTGTTGACGAAGATAAAATCAAGTTTCCGCTAGTAATTAGAAAATGGCAAGAAGGCGATTATTTTTATCCGTCAGGAATGAATGGAAAAAAGAAATTGAGTAAATTTTTCAAAGACGAAAAATATTCACTTATTGATAAACAAAATCAATGGTTATTGTGTTCGGAAAATCAAATTATTTGGGTAATTGGAAAACGAATAGACAATCGTTATATTGCAGATAAAACAACACAAAAAAGTATAAAAATAGAATTAAAATAATGAAAAAATTAACCTACATTTTATTATTCCTTACCTTTTTCGCTGAAGGTCAAATTTTAAATCCTGTAAAATGGAAAACCAAAGTTATTCAAAAATCTGAAACAGAATTTGAATTGATAATGGATGCTACTATTGAAAACGAGTGGCACATTTATTCACAATTTACACCTGATGGAGGTGCGCTTCCAACAGTTTTTAACTTTAAAAATTCGAAAGAAAATTATACTTTAGTTGGAAAAACTAAGGAAAGTTCATATAAAAAAGTATTCAATGATATTTTTGAAGTTGATGAATATTACTTTGCTAATACTGCTCAATTCAAACAACTCATTAAAGTTATAAATCCAAAACTAAACGAAGTTAAAGTTTACGTTGAATATCAAGCTTGTAAAGAACAATGTATCCAACAAGATATCACTTTTACATTTCAAATTCCTGAAATTAAAGTTGCTGAAAAAGTAGAGGTGTTAGAAGTAGAAGGGACTATTGCTAAAAATGAACAAAGACTTCTTGATTCAATTAGTACTGAAGGAATAAGTATTCAAAAAGTTAAAAATGATGAAGTTAAAAATGAGACTGATAGATTAAATGAAGAGTCAAAAACTATAAGTGGCTGGTTGCTTTTTTTGGGAACATTATTTGCTGGAATTTTGGTAACATTTACGCCTTGTGTATTTCCAATGATTCCAATGACAGTTAGTTTTTTTTTAAAACAAAGTGCAATTGAAGACAAAAAAAGAGGAAGAATAAACGCACTAATGTATGGTTTTTTTATAATTATAATTTACGTATTAATTTCTTTACCGTTTCATTTATTTGAAAAACTAAGTCCCACAATTTTTTACGAAATTTCAACAAATCCCTATTTGAATATTTTCTTTTTTATAATATTTGTTGTTTTTGCAACTTCGTTTTTAGGTGCTTTTGAAATTACAATGCCCTCAAAACTTGCCAATAAAGTAGATAATGCTTCAAATAAAGGTGGATTTACAGGGGTTTTCTTCATGGCTTTAACCTTAATAATTGTTTCTTTTTCGTGCACAGGGCCTGCATTAGGAGGCGTTATTGGTAGCGTATTATCAACAGATGGAGGAGCGACTTATTTAACAATTGCAATGTTTGGTTTTGGATTAGGTCTTGCGTTTCCGTTTATGATATTTGCTTTATTTCCAAGTATGATGGGAAATTTGCCAAAATCAGGTGGATGGTTAAACACAGTTAAAGTTGTATTTGGATTTATTGAATTAGCTTTAGCGTTCAAATTTTTGTCGATGGCAGATTTGGTAATGGATTGGCATTTATTAGAAAGAGAAACTTTTATAGCGATTTGGATTGCGATTTTTATTACAATGGCATTATATTTATTTGGAAAGATAATAATGCCTCATGATAGTCCATTACAACATATTTCTGTTGGAAGATTATTGTTAGGATTATTATCACTAACATTTTCAATATATTTAATTCCAGGATTATGGGGAGCTCCTTTAAATATTATAAGCGGATTTCCTCCACCAATAAGTTATAGTGAAAGTCCAAATGGAGTAGGTTATAAAAATGAATTTTCAGATAATAGTTCTAACAAAAATTTAGATTTACCTCAAGGCGCACATTATGGACCTCATAAAATCATTTCTTTTGATGATTATGACAAAGGTTTGGCTTATGCTAAAAAAGTTAACAAGCCTGTTTTAATAGATTTTACAGGAAAAACATGTGTTAACTGTAGAAGAATGGAAGAAAAAGTTTGGTCTCAAGAACAAATTTTATCAATTCTAAAAAAGGAAGTGGTATTAATTTCATTATATGTTGATGATAGAACTGAATTGCCCAAAGAAGAAATTTATACAAACAAGAATGAAAAGTTGATTGATACTTATGGTAAAAAATGGAGCAATTTATCAATTAATAAGTACAAAGCTAATATTCAACCTTATTACGTTTTAATGGCTCATGACGAATCTAATTTAAATAAACCAGTTGGTTATACTCCAGATACTGATGCGTATATGAATTGGTTAAGAGATGGTATTTCAAAATTTGATTAGCTTAATAAATTTATATTGATTTTTTAGAACTATTCAGATGCAAGAATAAATTTAAGTTCAAATGTAAAAATAATTTCAAATTTGAAACCTAAAACAATAAAAGTAAATTATGAACACACGCCAGCAACAATTACAAGCTTTCAATCGGCTTTTGGACATTATGGACGATTTGCGCGAAAAATGTCCGTGGGATAAAAAACAAACATTTGAAAGTCTACGTCATTTGACAATTGAAGAAACTTACGAATTAGGCGAAGCCATTTTAGATAAAGATTTACAGGAAATAAAAAAAGAGCTGGGAGATGTATTGTTACACATTGTTTTTTATGCGAAAATAGGAAGCGAAACTAATACGTTTGATATTGGGGATGTTGCCAATTCGATTTGTGATAAATTAATCGATCGTCATCCACATATTTATGGTGATGTTGTGGTCGCTAACGAAGAAGAAGTAAAGCAAAATTGGGAAAAACTAAAACTGAAAGAAGGCAAAAAATCAGTATTAGAAGGTGTGCCAAAAAGTTTACCAGCATTAGTAAAAGCAAGTCGCGTTCAAGATAAGGTAAAAGGTGTTGGATTTGATTGGAAAAAAACACATCAAGTTTGGGACAAAGTACAAGAAGAATTACAAGAACTCCAAGTTGAGGTAAAATCAGGTAATCAAGATAAAATAGAAGCTGAATTTGGCGATGTTTTGTTCTCAATGATAAACTACGCAAGATTTTTAAAAATAAATCCAGAAGATGCTTTAGAACGTACAAATAAGAAATTCATCAAACGTTTCCAATATTTAGAAAGTAAAGCCACCAAATTGGGTAAACCTTTAATCGATATGACGCTGGCTGAAATGGATGTTTTTTGGGAAGAGGCGAAGAAGGCGGTTTCAAGTTTTTAGGCGAATTTAAGACCTTAATGCAACAAGGTCAATAATTAGTTAATACATCAAAATTAGTTTTTTATTTCAATTTAGCATAATTTCAGAATAACTTTTTTAGGTTTTTTCAAGAGTCCTGCAATCTTCATTAGTCTTTTAGCAAAAGGAGTCCCTTATAAGGGATGGGTTAAAAAATAGTCGTAATTTAGGATTAATACGTAAATCAATAATACTTTCCCCTTTGAATGATTCCATAATAAAATTCTTTCTCGAAAGATAAGAGATTATCTTTTACACCTCTATTTATTTATAATGTTCGTAAAATTTATTTTTAAATATTTCATTCGGATCATATTTTAATTTTAGATTGAAAAACTCATCACCTTGTGGATATACATTTCTAAAAGTTTCTTTGTCAATGTGTAATCTATAGGTCAAATAATAGGTTCCTTCATATTTGAAAGCCACTTTAACTAATTGTTGAGTTAGTTTTTTCATTTCTTCTTCATCGTGTTTATTCTTTTTTTGGTTGAATAAAAACACAAAGCCAAAAACATTCTCTTTTGCATAATTTAAATAACTATCACTGTCTTTGTAAACACCTCTTATTGTTATATTCAGCAAGTCAATATATTTGCTTGGCAAAACAGTTTTAAGTTCATTTATGTAGTTTACAAAATATCGTTCAGGAATAAAATATTCCTGCAAAATATCAGTTGAATTTGTTTCTTTATTTTCAATTAAGGCAACGTTATCGTTTAAAAGATTATTTCTAGAAAAGATTTCGTTTTTTGAAACTTTATTCATTTCTGTTTCCAAATCCCAACGCAATCTTTTTCCATATTCACTATTTACAGTACTTCTAAAAACTAGATTTTTAGAACTTTCATTAGATTTTCCATATTCGGAAAGAGGTAAGGGTTTCTCATCTATTTTTTCAAAAAAATTTAGAGTTGCTTCTTCTAAAAATTTTTTTTCTGAAATACGAAGCCTTCCAAAAACTAATTTAACTTTTGGGTTTTCGGTAATGAACTTATGAAAATGTTCAACATAATTTTCTGGGCTTAAACAAATATATTTAAATTGTAATGCTTCGTTTTCTACTATATTTAGTTTTACATTTAGTATGATTCCAAATAGTCCATAACCTCCAATTACCAAACGGAATAGTTCTTTGTTTTCTGTTCGACTACAATTTAAGATTTCTCCTTTATAATTCATTAGTGAAAATGAAACGATGCTGGAAGAAATAGGAGGTGAGTTCTTTTGCCAACCGTGTCCATTTACACTTATGGAACCACCGATTGAGAATGAGCTAAAAGCTTGCATTACTGCAATTGACTTGTGATATTTATCTAAATAATTTATCGCATCTTCCCACAAAGCACCCGAACCAATGGTCAAAATGTTATTGATTGTATCCAGTTGCATCTCTTTGTAAGGTCTCATATTTAATACAATTCCGTTTGGATACATTGTGTGTCCACCCATACTGTGTTTTGCACCAGCAATAGAAATGGGTTTGTTGTTTTTTCTTGAATATTCGAGAATTTCTTTAAGTTGTTTTACAATTTCTATTTTTGAATTTGAAACATCTATAATTGAATCAATTTTTGTCAAACTTAAAACACTTGCATCGTTTGTAAATTCTTTTGGAGTTATTGGTTTAACATTATCTTCATTTAGATATGTTTTGATTAAATGAAAAGCAGGAATTGAAATAAAAATAATTATTCCAAAAATCAGCAAATAAATTATGTGCTTTCTTTTCATTCTTTTTAGTCTGTAAATGATTGGCTGTCGGTTCGGAAAAATAGATATTATAAAAAAAGTTGCTCAAGTCATCAAGAATAACTAAATTGTGTTGATTATCAAATATTTAAAATAATGAGCAACCTTGAAGCAAGGTACAAATTAATCTTGAAATAATTACGTAAAATTTCAGATACTAAATAATTTTTATTGATTGTCCGTAATTACTCATAATTAATAAAAAAGTGTTATTTTTATAAAAAAAGAGATGAATTTATTCAGTTTTACAGCAAATTTTGGGA
>Ga0209480_10000481_pt1 | contig 33011 bp, 29 predicted proteins | sample JI61114C2DNA_FD_187501 | JGI IMG/M metagenome (GOLD analysis project Ga0209480, IMG submission 187501) | Wastewater effluent complex algal communities from Wisconsin, to seasonally profile nutrient transformation and Carbon sequestration -... | ecosystem: Engineered > WWTP > Effluent > Algae... | reverse complement strand
TAACTTTCGAGTAGTAAACTTCTTGTGATTACATTTAGAACATTTAAAACCATCTTTCCATTTTATGGAAGCTAAATACTCTAAACAAGCTAAATCTGTTTTGAAAGTATCAAAAAAATCAATAATACTTTCTCCTTTGAATGATTCCATAATAAAATTATTTCTCGAAAGATAAGAGATTATCTTTACACCTCTATATGTTTTTAAAAACACACTTTAGTAAATAGCCCTTTTCGTAGCCCTATAAAATTAAAAAACCTCTGAAATCAATTGATTCAGAGGTTTTTTTGTACCCGGAGTGGGAATCGAACCCACACACCTAAGTACACGAGTTTGAGTCGTGCGCGTCTACCAATTCCGCCATCCAGGCAATGGAGAAATGATGGTTATATCATCAAGTGGGTGCAAATGTAAAAAATATTTCTACATTTCATAAAAAAATAGTTAAAAATATCCTTTCAGAGTTCGATTTTATTTCTAAATTTGCACCTTATCAACACAACACAACACTAACTAACTACCAAACAATAAATTAACATGCTGTATCAAGAACCAGAAGCAAAAATTTTTGCATGTTCTCAGAGTATGTATTTAGCTGAACAAATTGCTGAAAAGTATAGCGTTCCGCTAGGTAAAATTACGTTCTCTAAATATAGTGACGGTGAATTTCAGCCTTCTTTTGAAGAATCAATAAGAGGATTGCGTGTATTCTTAGTTTGTTCTACATTTCCAAGTGCAGACAATTTAATGGAATTATTATTAATGATAGATGCGGCAAAAAGAGCATCTGCCAGACATATTACTGCGGTTATTCCTTACTTTGGTTGGGCAAGACAAGACAGAAAAGACAAGCCAAGAGTGCCAATTGGAGCAAAATTAGTTGCAAAACTATTAGAAACTGCTGGAGCAACCAGAATTATGACCATGGATTTACATGCCGACCAAATTCAAGGGTTCTTTGAAAAACCAGTAGATCATTTATTTGCTTCAACCATCTTTTTACCTTATGTGAGAAGTTTAAATTTAGAAAACTTAACCATCGCATCTCCAGATATGGGAGGATCAAAAAGGGCATACGCTTATTCTAAATTTTTAGAATCTGACGTTGTAGTTTGTTACAAGCAAAGAAAAAAAGCGAATGTAATTGACACAATGGAACTAATTGGAGACGTAAAAGGCAGAAATGTTATTTTAGTTGACGATATGATTGACACTGGAGGAACATTAGCAAAAGCAGCTGATGTAATGATGGAGAAAGGCGCATTAAGCGTTAGAGCAATATGTACGCATCCGATTTTATCAGGTGAAGCGTATGAAAAAATAGAAAATTCTAAATTATTAGAATTAATTGTTACCGATTCGATTCCATTACGAAAAGAATCAAACAAAATAAAAGTAGTAAGTTGTGCACCATTATTTGCAGAAGTAATGCACATGGTACAAAACAACAACTCTATAAGTGGTAAATTTTTGATGTAATCGAGAACAACTACCTTAATAAGTATTTTATTAATTATATATATATTACAATGAAATCAATTACGATTAAAGGATCAGAAAGAGAAAACGTAGGCAAAAAGGCAACTAAAGCCGTACGTGATGCTGGAATGGTTCCTTGCGTTATCTACGGAGGAAATCAACCAGTTCATTTTGTTGCAGACGAGAGAGCATTTAAAGATTTAGTTTACACTCCAAACGCACACACAGTTGTAGTTGAGTTAAAAGGAACGTCTTACAATGTAATTATGCAAGACATTCAGTTTCACCCAGTTTCTGACAAAATTTTACACATTGACTTCTTCCAATTAAGTGACGACAAAGAAATTATTATGGAAGTACCAGTTAAAATTACAGGAACTTCTCCAGGTGTTTTATTAGGAGGTGTTTTACGTTTAAACCAACGTCGTTTAAAAGTTAAAGCATTACCTAAAAACTTACCTGACTTTGTTGAAGCAAGTATTTCTGAATTACAAATGGGTAACAAATTGTATGTAACTAAATTAGAAACAAACAATTTTAAATTAATGCACCCAGACAACACTGTTGTTTGTCAAGTAAGAATTTCTCGTGCTGCTATGAAAGCTGCTCAAGAAGCTGCAAAAGCAGAAAAAGGTGGAGCAAAAAAGAAAAAATAATTTCGTTTCAATCTATACAAAAAAAGCATCAGTTTTACTGGTGCTTTTTTTATAATTTCAACTTCCTAAACTTTATACTACTTTTACATTATGAATTGGTTCTTAACTCTATTTAAGAAAAACAAACAAGAAGACACTATTCCAATGAAGAAATTCTTAATTGTTGGGCTTGGAAACATTGGCTCAGAATACGCAAATACAAGACATAATATTGGCTTTAAAGTTTTAGATTATATTGCCAGCCAGGAAGGGATTTCGTTTCAATCTGTAAAACTAGGCGAAGTTGCTGAACTAAAAATAAAAGGAAGAACACTTATTTTATTGAAGCCAAACACCTACATGAATTTAAGCGGAAAAGCCATAAAATATTGGCTAGACAAAGAAAATATAGACAAAGAAAACATGTTGGTTATAACCGATGATTTAAACCTTTCTTTTGGAACAATCAGAATTAAAACCAAAGGAAGCGATGGCGGTCATAACGGACTAAAAAACATTCAATTACTTTTAAATTCAACAGAATATCCTCGCTTTAGATTTGGAATTAGCGATGCTTTTAAAAAAGGACAACAAATTAACTACGTTTTAGGCGAATGGGATGCCGAAGAAAAAGAAAAACTAAAAGAACGCCTTCAACTAAGCTCAGAAATAGTAAAATCGTTTGCATTAGCAGGATTAAATAATACAATGAATACTTATAATGGAAAATAAAAAAGGGAAGCAAAAGCTTCCCTTTTTCTATACTATTGAAATACAAATTACTGTACTACAATTTTCTTAACTTCTTTTCTAGCTCCATCTTGAACTGTTACAAAATAAACGCCAGCTTGAGTATTATTCAATTCTAATGACTCATTAAATAATCCATTATTTGAATATGATTTGTTAAAAATAGCTCTTCCTCTAATATCATGAACATTTACTTTAATTTCATTTCCTGAATTTGATGTGAACTGAATATTAAAGTTACCATTGTTAGGGTTTGGATAAAGTGTAAAATTATCTAAGCTAAGATCCTCAGTTGATAACGTAAGTTGTTGAGTACAAATTTCGATACCCCAAGAGTTTAACGTTCCTATATCGCCTTGGAAATAATCATTCATAGTTAAGCTCCAATTACCATTAGTAGTTTTCGAATTTAAATTACTTAATGGTTGATTAGGATTAAAAGTCCCAGAAGTTATAGGGGCTGTACAAACAATTTCTGGAGAACCATCATTAAATGTAATATTATACCCATCTTGGCTATTACAAATTCTATTTCCTAGAATAACTACTGTACCATCTGGATGAACAACACGAGAAACCAAATCTCTTATCCATTCATGTGTTACATTTACATTTATATTTAGATCAGTTATTGTTTGAGATATTGGTATATTAATAATAGATGTTAAAGTGGGTCCTGCAACAGAATTGTTTGGATTTGGTCCGTCAGGTATTGATTGTGGTGTATTATTTGAATAAGTATTACATATTTGTGTAACAGTATATCCCACTGCAAAAGGTTGAGAAATATTAAAGAATATATTACCACTAGCTTTTACCATAAATCTACAATATGGAGCAGCCACACCAGCTGGTAGTGTTATGGATTCTGTACCATCATTTGATGTTCCTGCTATTAAAGTTGTCCATGTAACTCCATTATCAGAAGAAAACGAAATATCAACATTTGCACCCCCTGCAATTGTATTATGTCCGTTTGTTCCTGTTGCTCCGTTCCAAACAAGAGTTTGCGTTGAACCAACTGGATAACTTGTACCTGCTGCCATTGCAACAGTTAAGGCTGTTTTGTTAGCCACAGTAACAACCATGTCGTCAAAATTTGTTTGTCCTTGACCAAGAACATTATCTCTAGCTGTTAATCTAAAATTTAAAGTTCTTGTAACTGAACTTAATGCTTCAGCAGTTACATCTAAACCAGAAGTTGTAGTACTACCTGCTAAAATAGATGACATTACTGGGAAATATCTAACAGGACTAGCAGAATCTTGGTAATTCACCCAGTTTGGACCCGTTGTTTTTGTTGCAGAAGCAGCACTACTTGCATCTGTATTAGATCCGCCATCATTGTTTTGCTCCCAAGTATAGGTTAAAGCTCCAGTTCCACCTGCATCTGTTGCAGAGCCAGTTAGCATAAATGGTGTACTCAATGGAATAGTCCAGTCAGCTCCTGCATTAACAACTGGTGCAGAATGTGTAATTCCTACAGTTGTTTGACAAGATTTAGTAGCCATATTTGCTTGAACTTGTGCAATACTAGCTGAATGAAAAATATCAACTGAATGTAAATGTGTATCGTATGGAGTAATTCCTGCGTATCCCATTATAGTTACGCCCGAACCAACTTCTTTATTTACTCCTTCACCTTCATTTCCGTTTGAAAATGTGTGATTTGCTCCAAATTGATGTCCGATTTCGTGAGCCACAAAATCAATATCAAAAGTATCACCTACAGGCGTTGTGCTCGTAGTATAACCACTACCTTTGCCAGAACCACAAACACAACCAATACAACCAGCATTTCCATTATTCCCTACTCTTCCCATTAAATGACCTACATCGTAATTTGCTGAACCAACCACAGAAGTTAATGTAGTTTGTAATTCAGTATTATAATTAGCATCTGTTGATCCATATGGATCAGAAACTGAACCATCATAAATAATAGTCATATTATTAACCAAATTCATATGTATTGCAAAATCTGTTTCAAACACACCATTAACACGCGTTAAGGTAGTGTTTATAGCTGCTAAAGCACTTGTTTTAGGTGTGGCTAATGCTAATGCGGTGTGGTGATAAGCCGTATACTCTGGGGTAACCGACATTGCCAATCTAAAATTTAATAATTGCCCTGTACTTGATCGAGATATATTATTTGCTTTGTCTGATAAATCATTAATTAATGATTTATCAATAGGAGTTGAACAACTAAAAGGAATTTTTCCTTTTACTCTTGTTGAATTGTAAACAGCGTATACTTTACCATCAATAGAATATGGTTCCATGTATTCCGTTGATTTATCAGCTCTAGATATCATTGTATTAATACATTTAGGGTTGATAGACAATCTTAATCTTGCATATTTATCATCAATACCTTGTCCTACATAAGAACGAATTTCAGGAAATTGTGCTTGAAGTTCGGTATCAAAATTAGACGCTTCATACACTTGAAAACGCTCTAATTTACCCTCTACGTTTGGCAAATAAATTATTGAACTTTTTTTGTTTTCTACAAATCTTTCTGTAGCTGAATAAAGTGTTTTTCTCAGAGTGGCTAAATCCAATTGCATCAAAATGAATTCTTCTGGGAAAGAAGCTCTTTCTACTGATTTTGACACTTTAACCTCTCCTCCGTTGAAGACTTTCCATACTTCCTCTGTTTGCGAATAGCTTAAACTAGTCGTTAAAAAAGAAAAAACAATTAACAATAAGGTTTTTTTCATTTTCGGTTAAATTAATGATTAATTAACAAAATTAATAAAAAAAATATTAATTTTTTAAGAATAACATTTTTTTTTAAAAATTTTCATAGTTTTAAGATTATAGAATTTATCTTTGTTAACTATATATTCCTTTTTTTTGAAAACGTACGATTCCATTTTTAAATTTTCTTCAAATAAGAAAACCATTTTAACTCTTGGCACTTTTGACGGTGTGCATCTTGGACATCAATCTATTTTAGAAAAATTAAAAAAGGCAACTAATAATGGTGAATATGAATCGGTTGTACTTACTTTTTTTCCGCATCCTAGAATGGTTTTGAATCAAGATATGAGTATTAAATTACTCAATACTATTGAAGAAAAAACTAGTTTATTGGCAAATTTTGGAATCGACACTTTAATAATTCATCCGTTTGATGAAACTTTCTCAAAATTAACTGCCGAAGATTTTGTGAAAAAAATTTTGGTTGAAAAATTAAATATTCACAAAATTATTATTGGTTACGACCACCGATTTGGTATCAATAGAAGTGCAAATATTGATGATTTGGTTAATTTTGGAATTAAATATAGCTTTGAAGTGGAGCAAATTTCTGCCAAAGAAATTGATGATATTTCAATAAGTTCAACAAAAATTAGAAAAGCGCTGTTAGAAGGAGATGTAAAAACAGCAAACAATTATTTAGGTTACAATTACTCTTTTAATGGAAAAGTTGTTGAGGGTAAAAAAAACGGTAGAGTTATTAATTACCCAACAGCAAATATTCAGATTGATGAAAACTATAAATTAATTCCAAAAAATGGAGTTTATATTGTTTCGAGTAAAATAAATGAAGTTGTTTTTTATGGCATGATGAATATTGGAACAAATCCTACGCTTGGAGAAAATGAACAAACCATAGAAATTCATTTTTTTAATTTTAATTCCGATATTTACTCAAAAGAAATCAATATTTCTGTAATAGAATACATTCGAGAAGAACAAAAATTTGAATCGTTAATAGCTTTGAAAGCACAACTTGATAAAGATAAAGATTTCTCGATACAATTTTTAACCGAACATGAATCAACTATTTTTTAAAAATATAGACAATTCACCTTTAATAGTTTTTCGGATTTTTTTCGGATTTTTAATAGCGTGCGAAAGTTTTGGCGCAATTATCACTGGTTGGGTTAAAAGAGTTTTGATTGAACCTGAATTCACTTTTCCATTTATTTGCTTTGAATGGCTGCAACCTTTGCCTGGATATGGGATGTATTTTTATTTCATAACTATGGGATTATTTGGTATTGCAATCATGTTGGGATACAGATACAGAATTGCAATCATTTCCTATACTATTTTGTGGGCATGCGTTTATTTTATGCAAAAAACTTCATACAATAACCATTATTATTTGTTGTTGATTATTAGTTTTTTTATGCTTTTTTTACCTGCAAATCAATACGCTTCTCTTGATGTTAAACATCAAAGAGTCCAAAAGCAAAACACAATGCCATATTGGATTAATTTGCTTTTCATTATTCAAGTTACGATTGTTTATTTTTATGCGGCAATTGCAAAGTTTTATCCCGATTGGCTTGATGGAACTTTTACACGAATTCTTCTTACAGGAACAACGTCTAACAAATATTTTATAGACATATTTTCAAACAAATATTCTTATCTTTTTATAGCTTATGCTGGGATTTTATTTGATTTACTAATTGTTCCTTTATTACTATTCAAAAAAACAAGAACAATAGCATTAGTATCTTCCTTATCGTTTCATCTTTTTAATGCGGTTTTTCTTCAAATCGGAATTTTTCCATTTTTTGCATTAACTTTTAGTTTATTCTTTTATCCACCTGAAAAAATTAGAAAATTATTTTTGAGAAACAAACCTATCCACAACGAATCTATATCTGAAAACCATTTTGGAAAACAAATTTTCTTGTTTTTTTTACTTCCTTTTTTATTCATACAATGGCTTTTACCTTTACGACATCACCTAATTGAAGGTGATGTATTGTGGACCGAAGAAGGACATCGATTAAGTTGGCGAATGATGTTGCGAAAAAGAGACGGATTTATAAATTTTAAGATCAAAAACAACAATACTGGCGAAATGACTTCTTACGATTATCATAAAAACCTCTCGTCTAAACAAGTCCGAACTTTAGCGACCAAACCCGATTTTATTTGGCAATATTGTCAAAAAATCAAGCAAGAATATCGCGGTAAAAACATTAGTATTTTTATCGATTGCAAAAACAATATCAATAACGGCAAATTCAAAACACTAATTGATCCTAAACAAGATTTTGCAAAAGCCGAATGGAATTATTTTTGGCACAACAAATGGATTCTTCTAGAATAGCAACTTAATTTTTTTATCCGCTATCACACTCATTTTAAATGTCTTTTCCAAAAAAATATTCTTTTTATTAAAAAACAACTTTTAAAGTTTTTTTAATAAAATCCTTTCCAATTAAGTTTGACTATTTTAAGAAGTATGCCTACTTTTGCAGCTCAAACAACACATCATAATGAACACAACAAAAAAAATTGCTTCGGCATTAATTTCTGTATTTGACAAAAACGGTTTAGAACCTATTGTTAAAGCTCTTCGCCAAAACAATGTAACTATTTATTCTACCGGTGGAACTGAAACTTTTATTAAAGATTTAGGTATTCCAGTTGTCGCTGTAGAAGATATTACGTCTTTTCCTGAAATTTTAGGCGGAAGAGTAAAAACCTTACATCCAAAAATCTTCGGTGGTATTTTAAACCGTCAAGACCATGCAGGTGATATGCAACAAATGCAAGAATTTAATATTCCGCAAATTGATTTAGTAATTGTAGATTTATATCCGTTTGAAAAAACCGTTGCTTCAGGAGCGAGTGAAGCTGATATTATAGAAAAAATCGACATCGGTGGAATTTCATTAATTAGAGCTGCTGCAAAAAATTTCAAAGACACTGTAATTGTCCCTTCTGTTGAACAATATGCTGCATTTTTAAATTTTTACACCGAAAATAATGGTGCAACTACTTTAGAAAATAGAAAATTATTAGCTTCAAGAGCTTTTAATGTTTCTTCACATTATGATTCGGCTATTTTCAACTACTTCAATCAAGTTTTTGAAGAACCTGTTTTAAAAATTAGCGAGCAAAACGGAAATGTGTTACGTTATGGTGAAAACCCACATCAAAAAGGATTTTTCTATGGCGATTTCGATAAAATGTTCAGCAAAGTTCACGGAAAAGAATTGTCGTACAATAATTTGTTAGACGTTGATGCAGCAGTAAATTTAATGAACGAATTCAAAAACGATAATCCAACTTTCGCAATTTTAAAACACAACAATGCTTGTGGTTTAGCTACTAGAAACACTATGGTAGAAGCGTATTTAGATGCTTTAGCAGGTGACCCAACTTCAGCTTTCGGAGGAGTTTTAATTGCGAATGGAAAAATTGATGTTGCTACAGCGAATGAAATCAACCAATTGTTCTGCGAAGTAGTAATTGCTCCAGCGTATGACCAAGAAGCAATTGACATTTTAGAAGAAAAGAAAAACCGAATCATCTTAATCCAAAACGAAGTGGAATTACCACAAACAACCGTTCGTACTTGTTTAAACGGTGTTTTAGCACAAGATAAAGACAATGTTACCGATACAAAAGAGCATTTAAAAACAGTTACAATGGCTGTTCCAACAGCAGAAGAAATTGAAGATTTATTATTTGCTTCAAAAATTTGTAAACACACAAAATCAAACACGATTGTATTTGCAAAGAATAAACAATTGTGTGCTTCTGGAACCGGACAAACTTCCAGAGTAGATGCTTTGCGTCATGCAATTGAAAAAGCAACTTCATTTGAATTTGATTTAACGGGTGCTGTTATTGCAAGTGATGCATTCTTTCCTTTTCCAGACTGTGTTGAAATTGCAAACAAAGTAGGAATTAAAGCAGTGATTCAGCCAGGAGGTTCAATAAAAGATGAATTGAGTATTTCGTATTGCGACGAAAATGCTATGGCAATGGTTTTCACAGGAGTCCGTCATTTTAAACACTAATTCAAGTTAAAATAACCTATAAAGAAGCATATTAAAAAATATTATTTTAATGCGCTTTATATTTTCAAATTATTCAAGAATATTTTCATACTTTTGTAAGCCGAAAATTTTTTTACACAAAACACCAAACCCTTCACATAAATATGGGCTTTTTTGATTTCATGACTGAGGATATCGCAATTGACCTTGGTACCGCAAACACCTTAATTATTCACAACGATAAAGTTGTAATTGATAGTCCTTCTATTGTGGCAAGAGACCGTATTACTGGCAAAATTATTGCCGTAGGCAAGGAAGCAAATATGATGCAAGGAAAAACGCATGAAAATATCAAAACTATTCGTCCATTAAAAGATGGGGTTATTGCTGATTTTGATGCTTCAGAACAAATGATAAAATTATTTATCAAAAGTATTCCTGCTTTAAAGAAAAAACTATTTACACCAGCACTTCGAATGGTAATTTGTATCCCTTCTGGAATTACAGAAGTGGAAATGCGTGCGGTAAAAGAATCTGCAGAACGTGTGAACGGAAAAGAAGTCTACTTGATTCACGAACCTATGGCAGCTGCAATTGGTATTGGTTTAGATATTATGCAACCTAAAGGAAACATGATTGTGGATATAGGTGGTGGAACTACAGAAATTGCAGTTATTGCGCTTGGTGGAATTGTTTGCGACAAATCGGTTAAAATTGCTGGAGACGTTTTTACAAATGATATTATTTATTACATGAGAACTCAACACAATTTATTTGTTGGAGAAACTACTGCAGAAAAAATAAAGATTCAGATTGGAGCAGCAACAGAAGATTTAGATAATACACCAGAAGATATGTCGGTTCAAGGTAGGGATTTACTTACGGGCAAACCAAAACAAGTAGACGTTTCTTATAGAGAAATTGCAAAAGCTTTAGACAAATCTATACAACGTATTGAAGATGCTGTAATGGAAACATTATCTCAAACTCCACCCGAATTAGCAGCCGATATTTACAACACGGGTATTTATCTTGCTGGTGGAGGTTCTATGCTAAGAGGATTAGATAAACGAATATCATTAAAGACAGACTTGCCTGTTTACATTGCAGAAGATCCATTAAGGGCTGTTGTACGTGGAACAGGAATGGCTTTAAAAAACATTAACAAATACAAAGGAATACTTATTAAATAAAAACAATCCATGCAGCAAATAATTAACTTTATCATAAAAAACAGCTATAAATTGCTGTTTTTGCTGCTTTTAGGTATATCCTTATCGCTTACCATAAAATCGCATTCGTATCATAGAAGTAAATATGTAAATTCTGCTAATGCGGTTACTGGAACTATTTATAAAAAAATAAATGATGCCAATGAATATTTAAGTCTAAAAGAAAAAAACAAAGAATTGGCTTCGGAGAATGCATTGCTAAAAGAATTACTTTTTAATAAAAAAGATACATTACTTACTTCAAAAACTGTTTTTAGAAACGACTTAAATAATTTTAATGTAGTAGTCGCTAAAACAGTAAAAAATTCGTTCAATAAAAGAGAAAATTACATTACAATTAATGCTGGAAATCTTACAGGAATTAAAACAGATATGGGTGTAGTAAACGACAAAGGAATTGTGGGATTGATTGAAAAAACTTCTCAAAATTTTTCTACCATTCAGAGTATTTTGAATACAAAATCAAAAATCAATGCAAAAATCAAAAATTCTGATCATTTTGGTTCATTGATTTGGGATGGAAAAAACGTGGGATTTGCTCAATTAATTGATGTGCCTCGTTTGGCTTCGTTACGAAAAGGTGATTCTATTGTTACCGGTGGAAATTCTGATATTTTTCCAGAGAATATTCCTATTGGAAAAATCGATAAAATTTTCATTGATAAAAAAACCAATTACTACACAATTAACATTAGATTGTTTAACGACATGACATCGATTGGCTATGTGTATGTTATTGAAAATAAAAAGAGAAAAGAAAAACAGCAATTAGAGCTAGAAACAACAAAAACAAAAAAATAAGTGAACAATAATATTTTAAATAGTATTCGGTTTTTAGTATTTTTGTCGCTACAAATTTTGATTTTCAACAATATCAATTTGTTTGGATATCTAAATCCCTATCCATATGTTTTGTTTATTCTTTTATATCCTGTTAATAGCAATAAATCAATATTATTATTAAGTAGTTTTACTTTAGGTATTTTAATTGATATGTTTACAAATTCAGGGGGGGTTCATGCAACAGCAGCAGTAATTTTGGCCTATATTAGACCTTCGTTATTCAAATTTGCCTTTGGATTGAGTTATGAATACCAAACCGTAAAAATTGCAGACAAAATTTCTCCAGAACGAATTACCTTATTAATATTAGCTATATTTATTCATCATTTTATTCTATTCTTTTTTGAGTTTTTTAGAATCGATTTGATATTTACTGTTCTTTTTAGAACGTTGTTAAGCACTTTATTCACTTTTACAATTTCATTACTTATCATATATTTAATCAAGCCAAATAAACGATGAGAAAAATTGTTTTACCAGCAATTATTATTGTAAGTTCTATCCTTTTGCTTTCTAAAATTTTCTATTTACAAGTAATTGATGAAACTTTAAAATTAAAAGCCGAAAACAACGCTATTAAAAAAGTGTTTGATTTTCCTGAGCGTGGTTATATCTATGATAGAAACGGAAAATTATTAGTTGCCAATCAGCCTTCATATGATATAATGGTGGTTCCAAGAGAAATTAAAAATATTGACACTACCGAATTTTGTAATTTACTTCATATTTCAAAAGAATATTTCATTAATAAAATTGAAAAAGCTAATATTTACAGTCCACGACTTCCTTCTGTTTTTTTATCCCAATTAAATAAAGCTGAATATGCTGCATTTCAAGAAAAAGAACGAAAATTTGAAGGCTTTTATACCCAAAAAAGAGCTTTAAGAGACTATCAAGTTAAAGAATGTGCTAATATTTTCGGATTTATAACCCAAGTTAATGAAGCCATTATTAATAAAAACCCATACTACAATCCAGGGGATTTGATTGGAAAACAAGGTGTTGAACAAGAATATGAAGAAATACTTCGCGGTGTAAAAGGTGTAAAATATTTACTGCGCGACAAACACAATAAAATTATTGGCCCTTATAAAAATAGCGAATTTGACACCATTGCACAGCAAGGTAAAGACCTAACATTAACCATAGACCATGAATTGCAAAAATATGGCACCGAATTAATGATTAATAAAAGAGGTGGAATTGTAGCTATTGAACCAAAATCGGGCGAAATTTTAGCATTGGTTTCTGCTCCAACCTACGATCCTGCCATGTTAGTAGGTCGTCAACGTTCAAAAAACTATACATCATTATACAACGATTCTATATCAAAACCTTTATATGATAGAGGTCTCCAGGCAACTTATCCACCAGGTTCACCATTTAAAATTATAACAGGTTTAATTGGATTACATGAAGAAGTAATTGACGAACAAAGTACTTTTTATTGTAATCATGGAGCAAACTTTGGTCGTTTCATGAAATGCCACTGTGGTTTACATACTTTACAGTTAAACAATGGAACATATAAATCGTGTAATAGTTATTTTGGAAACACCTACAAAAGAACTATTGAAAAATATAAAGATTCATATTACAGTGTAGACAATTGGGCAAACCATGTTAGAAGTTTTGGCTTGGGTCAGTTTTTAGGAACTGATATGCCAATTGGAGCAAAAGGTTTGGTGCCAACATCCAAAATGTACAAAAAAATGTACAACGGTGCGCCTATTAGAAGTTCATACATTATTTCGAACTCAATTGGACAGGGAGAAGTTTTAACTTCACCTATTCAGTTAGCCAATATGATGGCAGTTGTTGCAAATCAAGGATATTACTACACGCCTCACATCGTTAAAAAAATAAAAGGTCAACCTTTAGACAAAAAATTTACCACAAAACACTATTCAACTATTGACAAACAGTATTTTCCGCCAATGATTCAAGGATTGGCAGATGTTTACAATGTTGGTACGGCTTCTTCGTTAAAAGTTGAAGGATTACAAATTTGTGGCAAAACTGGAACAGCAGAAAACAAAATTAGAGTAGCAGGAAAAACCTATCAATTAAAAGATCATTCTATTTTTGTGGCTTTTGCTCCAAAAGTAAACCCAACAATTGCGATTGCTGTATTTATCGAAAATGGATATTGGGGAAGTCGTTGGGCGGGACCAATCGCAACCTTAATGGTTGAAAAATATGTTAACGGAAAAATTACGCGAAAAGATTTAGAGACTAAGATGCTTAACGGAAGCTTACTTCCGGAATATGAAAAAATAGAAAATATTATTTTTCAACGTTTTCCTGAACAAAAGAAAGAATCAGACTCATTAAAAAAGACAGAAACAGCAATAGGCGAAGCCAGAAAAGAAGAAGAATCAAATTAAAATGAAAAATCAAAGCATAGGAAATAGTATCGATTGGATTACCATTTTAATTTACATTGCATTAGTAATAATGGGATGGATGACTATTTATTCTGCTTCTTTACCAATAGAAGAGACTTCTGTGTTTGATTTATCTCAAATATATGGTCGTCAAATGCTATTTATTGGATTAGCAATTCCATTAATTTTCATTGTTTTATTTACGGATGCAAAAATTTACGAACGTCTTTCCTTTGTTTTTTATGGTGTTGGGATAATTTTATTATTGGGTCTTTTCGTTTTTGGGGTAACCAAAAAAGGACAAACCAACTGGTACCAATTTGGCGGTTTTGGTTTTCAACCTTCCGAATTCGTAAAAATCGCAACCGGATTATTATTAGCAAAATACATCAGTTATTCACAAATAAATTTCAAATTTACTAAACACCAAATCATCGGTTTAGCAATTATAGGGCTTCCTGTTTTTCTAATCTTATTACAACCCGATGCTGGAAGTGCCATGATATTTATTTCACTAATTTTTGTACTTAACAGAGAAGGTTTACCAAGTTGGTATTTTATTTCGGGCATCGTTGCAATTGTACTTTTCTTTGCTTCCTTAGTAATTCAACCTTTATATGTAGTTATTACATTAGCGATTATCATGATAATTCATTACATATTCAATAGGAAAATCAGTCGAAATCCAATTGTTTATGGCTTGTTGTTTCTTGTAATGACAGCTTTTACGTATTCGGTGAGTTATGTTTACGATTCAGTATTAGAGCCTCATCAAAAAGACCGTATTAACGTGCTTATTGGCGATAATGTTGACATGAAGCGAGAAGGCTACAACTTAGATCAATCGATGATTGCAATTGGTTCTGGTGGTTTAACTGGGAAAGGTTATTTAGAAGGCACCCAAACAAAAGGTGGATTTGTACCAGAACAACACACAGATTATATTTTTACAACCGTTGGTGAAGAATGGGGATTTATTGGAAGTTTTATTGTAATTGTTTTATTTGCTGCTTTATTCCTGCGAATTATCTACTTAGCCGAAAACCAAAAAACAAAATTCAGTAGGGTGTATGGCTATTGTGTTGCAACCTATTTATTTACCCACTTTTTTGTAAATATTGCCATGCTGATTAAATTGTTCCCAACAATTGGTGTACCACTACCCTTTTTCTCATATGGAGGTTCAAGTTTGTGGTCGTTTACTATTTTGTTGTTTATTTTTATAAAGCTTGATGCGAATAAAGTAAATGAATGGTAGTTTAAAAACTCCAATCTTTATAATCGCTATTCATTTCAAATTTACTTTCCATAGCATCTTCTAATTGCGGAAAAAAGTCAATTCCCGTCATTTTTTCAATTGCATCTACAGAAGTAACAAACTCATATAAAGGTTTGTTTGAATCCTTATGTGGAACTAAAAAAGCAACCATTCTTGAACCATCTTTAGACAATAAAATTTTATAAAAGTAATTTGGAACTGAAACATCTTCTTTACCAATAGTTTTTAAATCGTCAGTTAAAACACCTCCAGTAATTACATAAATTCCATCATATTTTTCAGCCCAATATCTTGTTTTTTCTTCCAATCGATTCCAAATTCCCGAATTAAAATCATGGTCTTGTGGCGAAATATTAGAAGTAAAGAAAGTTTCTTTATAAGCATTATAACTCGATTTTCTATCACCAGCTGGGCACAAGTGACCTTTGTCATAACCCGATTTTTTATAATTTCTCCAATCAGCAGATTCTGTTTCTACTAACGGATCTTCAATAAAAAAAGGGCGTTCATAATTTGCATTTCCTAAATCAAAAGCATCTACATAATAAGCAACCCATTCGCTCTGTTCGTGTTTTTCAGAGTAAGAAAAAGTGTATGCATCTCTTGAATAAACAGAATTTGTAGTTGATGTTGGATAAAAATCAAAATCATTAGAGATCGCAATAATTGTATTGTTAATTTTCTCTTTTTCATGCTTTTTTTCGGTTACCATTGTAAAATCTCTACACGATAAAATCAAAACAATAATACATACAAAACTTAATTTTTTCATCTTTTGGCTTAGTTTTTGTTACCTTTGTAAAGGTAATTTTAAAATCCAAAATCATGAAAATAAAATTTTTAATTTTAGTAGGTTTATTTAGTTTACAAGCCGCTTTAGCCCAGGAAACATTGATTGACAGTGTAACCGTACAACAAGAAAAATTAGTTCTTGAGCAACAAAAAATTGAAAAAGAAAGACTTAAGGCAGAAGAAAGACAAATTAGAGAAAGTCAAAAAGCAGAAAAAGAGCGTCAGAAAGAAATTAAAGATACTGAAAAAGCGCAAAAAAATGCTGAAAAAGCTCAGAAAGATGCAGAAAGAGTTCAAAAAAAAGCTGAAAAAGAAGTAAAAAAAGCTGAAAGAGCAATTGCTCAAAGAGAAAGAGCAAAGCAAAACGTTGAAAAAGTAAAAGACAAAATTGCCGACAATAAAAAAGACATTGAAAAGGACAAAGAAAAATTTGAAAAGCTAAAAAGAAAAGGAAAATTATCTCCAGATGATGAATTAAAATGGAGAGAGAAAATCCTGAAAAAAGAAAATAAAGCTTTAAAATTAGAAATGGACTTAGAAAAATTTAAAAATAAACTAAGAAAATATTAGATTAAATAAGGCACTATAACATAAACTGTGTAAGTAGAAAAATAATAGATTTTAAAAGACACTATCCTAAAAAGTTTGTAAGTTTAAAAATATAGGGGTTTGACTTTTTAATTAAAGTTGAGCCCTTTTTTCAAATATAGTTAAGAACTGGTTGAGGATAGTGTCAAAAAAAGATCATCTCCAGTAGGTATTTAGGATACTTAATTCTTTCAGATGGTAGAGTTTTGAACGAAATTATGGTAAAAGTAGGGTTGTGCAAAGCCATATAATGAAATGTTTTGCGAAAAATTCCAATGTATCAGCAATTGAATTTACAAGTTAAAATTAACAGAAAATGGCTTTATTTTCAAGTAGATAAATTTTAAAAACTTGATAAAAATAAAATGATTTTATCGTACATAATTAAAAAAAAATCCGTAATATATCTATAATCAAATATATTACGGAAAGTTTTTGTGGTACCTCCAGGGATCGAACCAGGGACACATGGATTTTCAGTCCATTGCTCTACCATCTGAGCTAAGGTACCTTTGCAATTTTAGAGTATTTCTACCTGCTAATTTCGAGTGCAAATATAGAACGATTTTTATATTTTCCAAAATAAATAATAAAAATAATCAATTTGTATATTTGTATCATCTAAAATAAAAAGCATGCTTATTACCATCGATGTTGGAAATTCTAGAATTAAAGTCGCTGTATTTAAAGAAAATACACAAATTGAGTTGTTTGTATTTGAATCGAATGAAGCACAAAAAAAAATTGAAAATATTTTAAAAAAATATCCGAATGCAAGCCATTCTGTAATTTCAAACGTTGGGAAACTCAATATTGATGTTTTAAATTATCTTCAAACAAATACTTATCTTCAAATTATAAATCACAAAACAAAATTTCCTTTCAACAATCAATATACTACACAAAAAACATTAGGAATAGATCGAATGGTAGTTTCTGCAGGAGCTGTTTTAAAATATCCAAACCAAAACAGATTAGTGATCGACGTTGGAACTTGTATTACTTATGATTTTATTGACGAGAAAGACAATTACTTAGGCGGTGCAATTTCGCCAGGAATAAAGATTCGCTATAAAAGTTTGAATAACTATACTGCTAATCTTCCTTTATTAGATAAAAAAGACATAGAGCACTATATAGGAAACTCAACCGAAAACTCTATTCATAGCGGAATAATTAATGGCATTTGCTATGAAATAGATGGGTTTATTTACCAATACTCTCTTAAAAATCAAGATTTAACAATAATTTTAACAGGAGGCGACGCAGATTTTTTGGCTAAAAGATTAAAAAGCACCATATTTGCCAGTTCAAATTTCTTATTAGAGAGTTTGAGTACTTTATCAATTTATTTAAACGAAAATGATTAAAAAGATTATAGTTGTGGTTAGTGTTTTTATGGCTTCATTTTCTTGGGCTCAAGACAATACTTCTTCCCCATATTCATATTATGGGTTAGGAGAAATCAAATTTAAGGGCACACAAGATTCAAGAGCAATGGGAGGATTGAATATTATTGGAGATAGCATTCACTTAAACTTAATCAATCCAGCTTCTTATTCAAAATTAAAACTCACCACATTTGCTGTTGGAGGAACAAGTAATTTTAACAAACTTAAAACCGATTCTAATGACGAAAAAGCACAAAGAACAACTCTAGATTATATAGCTGTTGGACTTCCATTAGGAAAATTTGGTGTTTCATTTGGACTTACCCCTTTTTCAGCTGTTGGATATAAAAATCAAGATGTTTCTATTATTGATGGTGAAGAGAGAGCTAGATTTTTTTCAGGAGAGGGTACAATTAACAGAGTATTTATTGGAACTTCTTATACCATAAATAGATCGTTAAGCTTTGGATTTGACTTTTCATATAATTTTGGAAAACTAAATAGTGAAGCTGTAGAATTCATATCAGAACCCTTGATTTTATTAGGAACCAGAGAAAAAAATAGTTCAAATATTAAAGGAATATCTGCAAATATAGGATTGTTGTATAGCACACCTATAAAAGCTAAAACAAATTTCTATTCAAGTTTTACATATAGCCCAGAATCAAAATTAAACTCCGATAATTCTAGAAACATCGCTACCATAAGATACAACATCAATGGCACAGAATTAGTTGCTAACGAAGAAAATATCGACGTAAACAACACAAAACTTATTGTTCCAATGGCATTTAGCTTTGGTGCTGGTATTGGAAACACAAAAAAATGGTTAATTGGAACAGAATTAACATTTTCACAAAATAGTAAATTAATTAATCGATTTGATGATGTTTTAAATGTTGATTTTGAAAATTCAACAAAAATATCCATTGGAGGTTTTTATATTCCAAAATACGATTCATTTTCAAATTACCTAAGCAGAATTGTTTATAGAGTAGGCTTTAGATATGAAAACACAGGTTTAGTTATAAATAATAAAACTATAAGTGATTATGGCATGAATTTTGGTTTAGGCTTACCTGTTAGTTCTTCAAGTATTGATTTAGGTTTTGAATTTGGTAAAAAAGGAACCGATTCGAACGGGTTGATTGAAGAAAATTACTTTAATTTAAGCATAGGATTATCATTAGGTGATTACAGCTGGTTTAAAAAAAGAAAAATTGATTAACAATTATAGTGTGAAAAAATGAAAACTAAATTATCTTTATTACTTATAGCAATAACAAGTTTATTCACTCAAGCCCAAAACACTGATGCTTGTTCTGAAAACCTTCAACTAATGGGGCAATTAGTAAAGGAAAAAAATGTTGAAGCATATAACTATTTAACGCAATTGCGAAAAGATTGTCCTTCTTTTCACAAAAGTATTTATTCTTATGGTGAAGCGGCAATTAAATTAAGAATTGAAAAAGCAACAACTTCTCAAGACAAAGAAAAATATGCTCGTGACTTAATGAAATTTTATGATGAGCACGATCAAAATTTTCAAAACAATGGTGCTGGAAATAAAATGAAAAAAGGATTAGTTCTTTTTGACAACAAATTAGGAACTGATAAAGAAATATACGACCTATTAGATAATGCTTTTAAAACAGATTATGCAAATTTCAAGTATGCAAAAGCAATATATGTATATTTTGAAATTCTAGTAAAAGATTTTAAAGCTGGAAACAAAGGTGTTGAGTTGCAACAAATCTTTGATAAGTATGACGACTTGTCTCAAAAATTAGCTGAAGAAGAAGATGAACTTACTAATGAGAAAGACGGATTATTAAGTAAAGAAGAAGCTGGTGAAACATTAGCAGACAAAGAAATCAAAAGAAAACAAAAAATTGAAAGCAATTTAGAAATTTTTGCGGGTGTTAAAAACGATATGGATAATATTATCTTAGAACTTTCTACTTGCGATAAATTGATTCCATTTTATCAAAAAGGATTTGAAACTAATAAAGAAAAAGAAGAGTGGTTAAAAAGAGCAGCAAATCGTTTAGAAGCTAAAGGTTGTGATACTGATCCATTATTTTCTAAAATTTCTGAAGCATTATTTAAACTTAATCCAAGTGCCGAAGGATACGAAAAATTAGGAATAGTTGAATATCAAAGAAAAAATATTGGTAAATCAATGGAATATTTTAATCAAGCTGCTGATATGTATAAAGACAACTCTAAAAAAGCAAATGTATATTACAAAATGGCGAGTATTTATAGCAAAAGTAATAAAGCACAAGCTCGTAACTATGCAAGAAAAGCTTTAGCAGTTAAACCTTCTTATGGAAAAGCATATTTATTAATTGCTCAATTATATGGAAGTAGTATCAACGATTGTGGAAATGATCAATTTGAAAAAAGAGCCATGTATTGGCTAGCAGCACAATATTGTGATAAAGCAGGTGCAGCAGATTCTTCAATAAAAGGATTAGCAAGCAAAACTGCCGCGAGTTACAGAGCAGCAGCCCCCTCTAAAACTGAAATTTTCCAATCAGGAAAAACTGGACAAAGAATTGCTTTTAATTGTTGGGTTGGTGAAAGTGTAGCGGTTCCAAGTCTTGGAAATTAATGAAACCGTTTTCTAAAAATATTATAACAAACATGGTCTCAATATTTATTTTGACCATGTTTGTTTCATGCGAAAGCGACATTCAAAAAGTTAAAAAGTTAAGCGAAACTTCTTTTATTCCAACAGGAGAAGCGGATTCATTGAATTTAAAATATACCGATTCGGGTAAAATTAAATCCATTCTTGTGAGTCAAAAAATGCTTGATTACAGCAATATCAAAAATCCATTTACCGAGTTCCCGAAAGGCTTAAAAATCAATATATTCGACAATGTCGGTCAAATAACAACCGTAGTTTCCGACTATGCGATTTCGTACAAGAGAACAGATATTATTGACCTACAAGGCAATGTAACCATTACATCTCATGATGGAAAAAAATTAGAAACTTCACAATTGTATTTTGATCAAAAAAATGAATGGTTTTTTACAGAAAAACCATTTAAATACACCGATGAAAAAGGTGGATTTCTTCAAGGTCCAGGAATAGATTTTAGCAAGGATTTCAAAATTTTTAACATGCAAAAAAGTAGTGGACAAGTAATGTCTATCGAAAAATAATTCCCTTTTATAAAACTTAATGATTATGTCTTATTTAAAATACATAAAATACATTTACTTAATTTTTGCAGTATTCTTTTTTTATGATGCAGCAACAAAATTTAAAAACAACGAATCTTACGGTTTAAGTTTAATTATTTCATTAATAGCTATTGGAATGTTTTTCTTTAGAAGGCATTTTTACAAAAAATATCAAAACAAAAAATAATATTTCTCACACTTTAGAAAAATTAAAAATCAATAAAAAGTTTGTAACCTAATATTTTCTATCAGATAAAGCAAAAAGTAAAATTTCTTTAAAATTTTAGACTAAAAAATGTCATTACTATTTTAGTATTAAAAAGATAATTGTATTTTCGCTCTCTAAATAAAAAAATTAAACACGAATAAAATGGCAGTTTTATCTAAAATTAGACAACGCACAGGATTACTTATAATTGTTATCGGATTTTGTTTATTAGCTTTCCTAGTTGGTGATGCTTTTCAAAGTGGATCATTTTCTGGAGCAAATGAAATTGGTTCAGTAAACGGAACTGATATTCCAACACAGGAGTTTTTTCAAAAAGTTGCAATGGCTGAAAAACAAGGACAAGGAATCAGCAATACACAAGCTTTTAACAGCACTTGGGAACAAGAAGTTAGAAGTATTATACTTTCTGAAGAATTTGAAAAGTTAGGGTTAAAAATTGGAGACAAACAATTTATCAATGTAATCAAACAAAATCCTAATTTTGCTCAAAACCCACAGTTTTTAAATGCTGCTGGCTTATTTGATGAAAATAAATTTAAAGAATTTTTAAAATCAATCAAAAACGCTCCAAACCAAGAACAATGGTTACAATGGAAAGCCTTTGAAGGAAATATTGAGAAATATACCGTAGAGCAAATGTACAATACTATGATTAAATCTGGTGTTTATACAACTAAAGCTGAGGGTAAATTGGCTTACAAATTAGAAGCTGATAAAGTTGATTTCGATTATGTAATGATTCCTTTTTCATCTATTAATGATGACCAAATAAAAGTAACTGATACTGAAATCATCGACTTCATGAAAAAAAATCCAAAAAAACACAAATCAGAAAATACTACATCTATTGATTTTGTTTTATTTGAAAACAAACCCTCAAAAGAGGACGAGTTAGCAATGTCATCAAAAATCAATGAATTAAAAACAAAATTTGATTCAGTTTCAAATGTTGGTAAATTTGTAAATGAAAATTCAGATATTAAGTTTGACTCTACTTATTTGGCAAAAAAAGATCTTCCAATTGAATTTCAAGAACAATTATTCAATCTTCCTGCTGGTAGCGTTTTCGGGCCATATGTTCATAACGAACATCAATGTTTATCAAGAATGATAGGAAGAAAAGCAAATTCAAGCGCAAAAGCAAGTCATATATTAATTAGCTGGGAAGGAACTCAAGTACCTAATAAAAAAGAAAAAAGAACTAAAGAAGAAGCAAAAACAAAAGCTGATAACTTATTAGCTCAAGTTTTAATTAATCCTGGAAATTTTTCGATGTTAGCGATTTCTAATTCGGATGACTCTTCAGCACAACAAGGTGGAGATTTAGGTTATTTTAAACCAAATCAAATGGTTAAGCCTTTTAATGATTTTGTATTCAATAATTCAGTTGGGAAAATTGGTTTAGTTGAAACAGATTTTGGGTTTCATATTATAAATGTAACAGATAAACAGGATGCTGTTTTAATGGGGACTATAGCACAAAAAATACAACCTTCTGACGCAACAATTGATGGAATTTATACAAAAGCGACTCAATTTGAAGCTGATGCATTAGAAAACAAGGATTTTGCTGCTTTAGCAAAAAAATCAGGAGTTGAAGTTGCTAATGCAAACAATATTAAAGCTTTTGATGAGTATGTTCAAGGTTTAGGTTCGCAAAGAGAGATTGTTAGATGGTCATTTAGTGGTGAAACTGATATTAATAGTGTAAAACGTTTTGAAACAACCCAAGGTTTTGTAATTGCAAAATTAAAAAGTAAAAATGAAACCGGATTATTACCTATTGAGTTAGCAAAACAATCTGTTGAACCATTATTGAAAAACCAAAAGAAAGCAGAATTAATCAAAAAGAAAATGAGCGGAAACACTTTAGAAGCGATTGCAAAATCGTCTGGAGCGTCTATTCTTCCTGCAATGAGAATTTCTTTAAAGACACCTGTAATTCCTAATATTGGTAATGAACCAAAAGTAGTTGGAAAAGCATTTAATTTGGCTCATGACAAAACTTCTGAAATTATTGAAGGAAACGCTGGGATGTATATGATTAAAACAAAATCTGTTACTAAAGCAGCTGATTTACAAAACTATACAACATACATTAATCAAGAGAGAACTCAAAACCAGTCGTATTCAGTTTCAAAAGCATACACTTCTTTAAAAGATAAAGCAGAAATTAAAGACAATAGAGGTCGTTTTTAAAAAGAAAATATATATAAAGACACTATCCTAAAAAGTGTGTAAGTTTAAAAAAAAGGGGTTTGACTTTTTAATTAAAGTTGAACCCTTTTTTCAAATATAGTTAAGAACTGGTTGAGGATTGGCATCGACCTTTTTTTGGGTTGCTTCTCTCAGAGCCAAATATACTGATTTTAAAACCGCATCATCCGGTTGGGAATGATAATTTATTTTTGGTGTATTTTATAATCTTACCATTAAGATTTTCTATTAGATTGGTGGTTCATTCCTTTGGCATATAATGATACAATTACATTCTTTAATTCATCTACCATGTTTTGTCTTTTTCAAACAATCATAGGATTAAAAGGAGCTTCTCTGTCTCAAGGAACTTGAATCTCTGATTCTCCAAAAGAGGTTTTTACTTTTTTACTGGAAAAACCATTCCTAGAATTGGAAGTAATTGTTTTTTCAGGTTTATCACATCCTAAATATGAATCTAATTCGTCATTTAAAATAGCTTCTAAACCGCGTTTTTGTAATTGGGCAAGAAAACCTCTTTTTGTCTTCTCCTGTTTTGAATTACTTTAAGAATTCATCCCATAATAAATCTTCTTTTTTCATAAGACTGTATAAAATTTAAAATTAAACAAAAAAATAATGAGTTTTAAAACCCCATTATTTTTTCTACTTACACAGTTTATGTTATAGTGTCAATTCTAATGAGTTTGTGCTTTTTGTTTTTATTTATTCATTTCTACAAAATATTTATAAAATAGAGGAATTGTTTCAATACCTTTTAAGTAATTAAATATTCCAAAGTGTTCATTTGGTGAGTGAATAGCATCGCTATCTAAACCAAATCCCATTAATATTGTTTTTGATTTTAATTCCTTTTCAAACAAAGCTACAATTGGAATACTTCCGCCCGAACGAACAGGAATTGCTTGCACTCCAAATGTTTTAGTATAGGCTTTATTAGCCGCTCTATATCCCACACTATCAATTGGGGTAACGTAACCTTGCCCACCATGGTGTGGTTTTACTACAACTTTTACAGATTTAGGAGCAATACTTTCGAAATGCTTTTTGAACAATTCAGTGATTTCTACCCAATCTTGATTTGGCACTAAACGCATAGAAATTTTTGCAAAAGCTTTACTTGCGATAACTGTTTTAGCTCCTTCACCAGTATAACCACCCCAAATTCCGTTAACGTCTAATGTTGGACGAATAGAATTACGTTCGTTCGTAACATAACCTGTTTCGCCATAAATATCTTCGATATCTAATGCTTTTTTATAGTTTTCTAATGAAAAAGGAGCTTTTGCCATTTCAGCTCTTTCTTCTGTTGAAAGCTCTTCTACTTTATCATAAAAACTTGGAATAGTAATGTGGTTATTTTCATCGTGAAGCGAAGCAATCATTTTAGTCAACACATTAATTGGATTAGCAACTGCACCTCCATATAATCCTGAATGTAAATCTCTATTTGGACCCGTAACTTCAACTTCTACATAACTTAATCCACGAAGGCCAGTTGTAATTGAAGGTTGTTGATTTGAAATCATTCCTGTATCGGAAATCAAGATTACGTCGTTTGCAAGTTTTTCTTGATTACGTTCTACAAACCAACCTAAACTTTTTGAACCCACTTCTTCTTCTCCTTCAATCATGAATTTAACGTTACATGGCAAGCAATTGTTTTGAATCATGTATTCAAAAGCTTTTACATGCATATACATTTGGCCTTTATCATCGCAAGCTCCACGTGCAAAAATTGCTCCTTCTGGATGAATTTCTGTGGTTTTAATTACTGGTTCAAAAGGTGGAGAAGTCCATAATTCCATTGGATCTGGCGGTTGCACATCATAATGTCCGTAAACTAGAACAGTTGGTAAATTTTTATCGATTATTTTTTCTCCATAAACGATCGGATACCCAGGTGTTTCGCACAATTCTACAAAATCGCAACCTGCCTTTTCCAAGCTTGTTTTTACAGCTTCAGCGGTAGAAATCACATCATGTGCATAAGCACTATCTGCACTTACTGATGGTATTTTTAATAATTCGATTAACTCATTAATAAAGCGCTCTTTATTAGCTTGAACGTATTCTTTTATATTTTCCATTGTTTATTGAATAATTTCAAAAATACAAAAAATGTTTAGATTTGATTACCATCAATTGAAAATTGAAGTGATATTGGCCATAATTCCAAACGCCCCCTATTTTTTTATTAAAACCAACCCGTTGTGCATTATTAAACGAGGTTAATTTTTAAATTAAAACTCATTTAAACTTTTAGCAGTATCAATGCAAAAGCCAGATAATGACAATTTACCAAGATTGATAAAGGGAATCAAACCTTATTAGTAATGTTCTAAAACTATCCGATCAAGAGTTCTATTATACTTTCTTGGTCGTTAAATTTTAAATTTTCTTGTTGGGATGTAAATTGAATATAAGGTGAATCAACACTACAGTTTAACAAATAAATCGCCATAAAAAACCAAAGGTATGCTCCAAATGTACTATCTCTTAGTAACTTAATCATATTATAAAACTGTGAATCATTATCAAATTAAAAATAATTTTAACCCAAAGCCACATCAAGCATCATCATAACAATAAATCCGCTAATAAATCCCATTGTTGCTATATCGGTATTTTTATCTTGTTGGGTTTCTGGAATTACTTCTTCAACGACAACAAATATCATGGCTCCAGCAGCAAAAGCCAATGCGTAAGGTAATATTGGGGTGAAAAAAGCAACAGCAACAGCACCAATTACTCCAAAAACAGGTTCTACAATAGCAGACAATTGACCGTACATAAAACTTTTTCTTCTACTCATTCCCATTCTTCGTAACGGCATAGAAACGGCAATTCCCTCAGGAAAATTTTGAATTCCAATTCCAATCGCTAAAGTAACGGCACCTGCAATAGAAGCTTCTGGAATTCCCGCTGCAACCCCACCAAACAAAACACCAACCGCTAAACCTTCTGGAATATTATGCAAGGTAATGGCTAAAACTAAAAGTGTAGTGCGTTGCCATGGTGATTTTATCCCTTCCGTTTCTTTAAAATTAATGTGTAGATGTGGTAACACTTTATCTAATCCGAAAATAAATAAAGCACCTAAAGCAAATCCAACAGCTGCTGGAATAACTTTTACAAATCCATCACCACCACTCATTTCAATAGCTGGCGCTAATAAACTCCAAAAACTTGCAGCAACCATTACACCTCCTGTAAAACCAAGCATTCCATCTAAAACTACACGATTCATAGTTTTAAAAAAGAATACGAACGAAGCACCGAATGCTGTTAATCCCCACGTAAATGTGGTCGCTAAGAAAGCCGCCAGAATCGGGTCAATACTTTCAAAAAAATGAATAATTGAATCAAACATAATTATTGTACGTATAAGTTATTAGCAATTTTATTCGAAATCGTTAATCTTTTGCCATCAATTTCAACGGTTAACGTGTCATCAAAATCTTCTCTATCGATTACTTTTACAACCGAACCTAATGCTATTTTTTGTTTGTCTAAATATTTTAAAAAATCAGTCGAAGAATCTTTCACTCCAACACAATGAAACGATGCATTAATTTCTACTTCCGATAAAAGTTGCTTCTCTATTTTATTGATCACCCCTTTTGCATCTGGAATAGGATCACCATGTGGATCAGCAACAGGAAAGCCTAAAAAAGCATCTAATTTATTTATCAGTTGTTCCGACTTGATGTGTTCTAACTCTTCTGCAATTTCGTGCACTTCATCCCAAGAAAAACCTAATTTATCTACCAAAAAAACTTCCCACAAACGGTGTTTTCTCACAATCATTTTTGCCGAATGAAAACCTTTTTCAGTTAAGGTAACTCCTTGATATTTCTGATAACTCACCAAATCTTTATCCGAAAGTTTCTTCATCATATCAGTTACAGATGACGCTTTGGTGTCTAACATTCCCGCAATTGCATTCGTGTTTATACCTTTTGGAGAAACCAATGATAAATGATAAATAACTTTTATATAATTTTCTTCAGAAATGGTCATAAACAATTCATTTTGACAAATATATATTTTTTTTTAGTTTTATAAATGTTTTGTTTTTAGTTTTGTCTAAATTTAATTTTATAATGTATAAAATATTTATTTACACTACTCTATTTTTTTCGCTTTTTACCTTTTCACAAAACACAATAAAAGGAAAAGTTTCAACAAACAACGAACCTTTATCTTCCGTAAATGTGTACATAAAAGAACTAAATAAAGGTGCTGAAACAAATGAAAATGGAATTTATGAATTTACTAATATTCCAAATGGTTTCTATACAATTATTGTTTCTTATGTTGGATTTAAACCCGAAAGAAAAAAAATAAATGTTTCAAACGAACCGAATCATATCCTAAATTTTAACTTGATTGAAGATGCAAATATTTTAGATGATGTGGTGGTTTCTGGTACATTAAAACCTGTCTCAAGAATGGAAACCCCAGTTCCAGTTGAAGTGTATACAACAGCCTTTTTAAAGAAAAACCCAACCTCCAATATTTTTGAAGCCTTGCAAAATGTAAACGGCGTTCGACCTCAATTAAATTGCAACATTTGCAACACAGGCGATATTCATATCAATGGATTAGAAGGACCTTATACAATGGTCACGATTGACGGAATGCCGATTGTAAGTGCACTTTCAACCGTTTATGGTTTGTCTGGAATTCCAAATTCGTTGATTGATAGAGTTGAAGTAGTTAAAGGACCCGCTTCAAGTTTGTACGGAAGTGAAACGGTTGGAGGTTTAATCAATATTATCACCAAAAAGCCTTTGAATGCTCCTTTGTTTTCTGCAGATATTTTTTCGACTTCGTGGTTGGAAACTAATGTGGATTTAGGATTTAAAAGTAACATTGGTAAAAAAGCAGTTACTTTAGTCGGCATCAATTATTACAATTACAACCAGCCTATAGATAACAACAACGATAATTTTACCGATGTAACCTTGCAAGAACGCATTTCCATCTTCAACAAATGGAACTTTGAACGAAAAAACAACAAAGAATTCACCATCTCAGGAAGATTATTTTATGAAGACCGTTGGGGTGGCGAAATGCAATGGAATAAATCGTATCGCGGTGGTTCGGAAGTATATGGCGAAAGTATTTATACGAAACGTGTGGAACTTTTGAGTAAATATCAATTGCCAACAATCGAAGATATGTATTTATCGTTTTCAATGACCGCTCATGACCAAAATTCGGTGTATGGAAATACGATTTACTTGGCGAATCAAAAAATTGCTTTTGGACAATATACTTGGGATAAAAAGCTAGAAAATCACAATTTGTTATTGGGAGCTGCTTTTCGTTATCAATATTACAACGACAACACACCAGCGACAGTTTCGGCAGAACAAACAAAAATTTATAGTGTTTTTCTTCAAAATGAAATAAAATTGGCTGAAAAACATCATGTTTTATTAGGAGCTCGATACGATTACAACAACAATCACGGAAATATTTTCACTCCGAGAATTGCCTACAAATGGAATCCAACAGAAAACGATGTATTCCGAATTAATGCTGGAACTGGATTTAGAATTGTAAATCTATTTACCGAAGAACATGCCGCATTAACAGGTTCGAGAGATGTTGTAATTACCGAAGATTTAAATCCTGAAACTTCGTACAACATCAATTTCAACTATTTGAAGAAAATTAGATTTGAAAACGGTACATATTTGGGATTTGAAACTTCGGCTTGGTACACCTATTTTAACAACCAAATTATTCCAGATTATGACACAAATCCCGACCAAATTATTTATTCGAACTTAAACGGATATGCACAAACCTTAGGAATTAGTGGCAATATCGATTTAGTTACGCCTTTTGGAGTAAAAGCAATCCTTGGTTTTACGATTATGGAACCGAAAAATGTACAAAACGGATTGAGTTCAATACCTGTTTTAACGGAAAAATATAGCGTCAATTGGGCAATAACGTACGATATTCCAAAATGGTTTTTATCCATAGATTACACGGGAAATTTATATGGCCCAATGCGATTGCCAATTTTAGGTGATTTAGATCCAAGACCCGAGTACTCTCCTATTTGGAGTTTGCAAAACATTCAGTTTACTTATAAAAAATTTCGTAGTTTTGAACTTTATGGTGGTGTAAAAAATATTTTGAATTGGACACCAAATAAAGGAACTCCATATTTAATAGCTGGAGCTGAAGATCCTTTTGGCGAAAATTTTGACGCAACTTATGTGTATGCACCTAACCAAGGAATTAGAGGTTTTTTAGGAATTCGATATACAATTTTTTAATGCAACATTATCATTACATTTTCACAGGTTCAGGTTTATCAGCTTTGATGACCGTTTATGAAATGCTTTTATCTGGAAAATTTGATGATAAATCCATTTTGCTAATTGATGAGAATACTAAAAAAGCAAACGATAGAACTTGGTGCTTTTGGGATGAAAACAATTTATTTGATGAAATTACCTCAAAAAAATGGAATCAAGCTGTTTTTGCGAATGAAAAATTTAATCGCGTTTTAGAATTAACGCCGTATCAATACGAAAAAATCAATGGTTTAGATTTTTACGAATTGATTTTAAAGAAAATTTCCGAACATAAAAACATCCATTTTCTAAATCAAAAAGTAGTTGATTTTACAGAATTAGGAAATCATTGCGTTGTAAAAACCAAAGAAGAAACTTTCACTTGTAACAAAATTTTAAATTCGATTTACAATCCTGAAATTGTTACTGCGCAAAATAAATTTCCTTTAATTCAACAGCATTTTGTGGGTTGGTTTATCAAAAGTAAAGAAGCAGTTCTTACTCCAAATTGTGCCACTTTCATGGATTTTTCGGTGGAACAAAAAGGCAATACGCGTTTCATGTATGTTTTGCCAACATCAGAAAATGAAGCCTTATTAGAATACACGTTGTTTTCAAAAGATTTACTTTCAAAAGAGGAATATGAATCTGAAATCAAGAAATACATTGAAAATCTAGGCATAACAGAATACGAAATCATAGAAAAAGAACAAGGCAATATTCCAATGACGTGTTACCCTTTTTGGAAACACAACACGAAAAACATTATAAATATCGGTTCGGCTGGCGGTTGGACCAAAGCAAGTACGGGTTATACTTTTAAAAGAACATCAAAAAAATCAAAGTCATTAGTTCAATTTCTAAAATCAGAATCCGACTTCACAAAATTTCATAAAAAAGATAAATTTTGGCTCTATGATTTGTTGCTGTTGGATATTTTAAGTTCGAAGAACGAATTAGGTTCCATGATATTTTCTTCGATGTTTAAAAAAGGAAGTTCGACTGTAATTTTTAAATTTTTAGATGAAGAAACTTCAATCTGGGAAGATTTACAAGTGATTTGGAAATGCCCAAAAATGATTTTCGTGAAAGCGCTTTTTGACAGAATTTTAAAATAAGAGTAAACTATCAAATCATAACAAATCTTTATGAATTGGTATTTCCTTTCAAGCGAAAAACTTTGTAACTTTGCAACTCGTTAACTTATAACATTACAAATTATGTATCCAGAAGAAATGGTAAAACCAATGCGTGCTGAATTAACAGAAGCTGGTTTTCAAGAATTATATAGCGCTGAAGCAGTAGAAAATGCTTTAAAAAACGAAGGAACTACGTTAGTAGTAATTAACTCGGTTTGTGGTTGTGCGGCAAGAAATGCACGTCCAGGAGCAAAAATGAGTTTAGATGGTGCTAAAAAACCTTCACAATTAGTAACTATTTTTGCAGGTGTTGATAAAGATGCGGTTGATGCAGCGCGCCAACACATGTTCCCTTTTCCTCCATCATCGCCATGTATGGCCTTGTTTAAAAATGGCGAATTAGTTCACATGTTAGAACGTCATCATATCGAAGGTCGTCCAGCTGAATTAATTGCTGAAAACTTAAAAGACGCTTACAACGAATATTGCTAAGATACTATGCTGGCATACAATAAAAACCACCAAAACATTGGTGGTTTTTTATTTTAAACCTTACTTTTGTGCAAATTCAATTTAAAAATGGAAAAAATAGTATCGTATCCACTTTCAATAGTGTATTACTTCTTTTTTTTACTTTGGTTAGTAATCTTTCATCCAATCCAATGGATTTGTTTTAATCTTTTTGGATATAATGCGCATCGTTTGAGTGTAGCTTACCTAAATTGGTTTTTAGTTCGTACTACTCATGTTTTAGGCGCTTCATATCATATTAAAGGAATGGAAAATGTTCCTAAAAATAAGCCTTTAATCATAATTGTCAATCACCAAAGTTTACACGACATCACAACCATTATCTGGTTTTTACGAAAAGTACATCCAAAATTCATCAGTAAAATTGAATTAGGAAAAGGAATTCCGAGTGTTTCTTACAACTTACGCCATGGTGGCTCGGCATTAATTGATAGAAAAAATCCAAAACAAGCGTTACCTGAAATTAAAAAAGTAGCTGAATTAGTAAATAACAATAATTATTCTGTGGTGATTTTCCCTGAAGGAACACGAAGCAAAACTGGAACACCTAAACCTTTCGCAGTGAATGGATTAAAAATGTTGTATAAGTTTGCACCAGATGCTTACTTCTTGCCTATTACGATAAATAATTCATGGAAAATGACAAAGTTTGGGCAATTTCCTCTTAGCTTAGGAACTCGTTTAGAATTTACTATCCATAAGTCTTTAAAAATTTCAGAATTTCCTTTTGAAGAAATTTTTAAAAAAACCGAAACAATAATAACACAACATATTAAAATATAGCCTACCCGTTGTGCACTATTGAACAAGGTTATTTTTTAAGTTATTTCTATGAAACACAAATTTATTCAATACTTGAATAGAAGTTAATGTTGTAATTTTAGCCCAAACCCTAGTTTTAAATCTTTCAAATTTTTTAGCATAACTTCTTCTTATCATAGATTGGTCACACAGTTAAGAGAACAAAGTTTCAATTCTTTTTCTTGATTTTATCAAGATGTGGCTGTAGCTTATACTTCTTCTGATTTATTTTTATCGGAGTTTCTAATTTTACAGTTTGAAATAAGTTCAATTGAATACTTTCCGACAAATAACCTCTATTAACAAGAATCACATATTTGGTTAATTTGGTTTTAACTTCCTCTGAAAACAAGAACAGTTATCTTCTTCTTTTATTAAACTGATTTCGCTCTATTAAATTTGGAATTTCTACTTGATTTATCTGTTTAAA
>Ga0209480_10000478_pt1 | contig 33272 bp, 29 predicted proteins | sample JI61114C2DNA_FD_187501 | JGI IMG/M metagenome (GOLD analysis project Ga0209480, IMG submission 187501) | Wastewater effluent complex algal communities from Wisconsin, to seasonally profile nutrient transformation and Carbon sequestration -... | ecosystem: Engineered > WWTP > Effluent > Algae... | reverse complement strand
AAATAAACCCGGATCCGGAGAAACTAATGGATTTAATGCCAGTAATGTCATTTTGTTATATTATTTAATAAATCAATCAAAACAATAAAATAAGGCCGGTGCCAATCGCACAAGCCTTATTTTTTTAGTTTACTTGTCCTGTTCCTAAGAACGCAACAACCACTGCAAACAGTGCTACCGCTTCAACGAATGCTGCTGCGATTAACATTGCTGTTTGAATTTTAGATGCTGCTTCTGGCTGACGAGCCATACCTTCCATGGCTTTTCCACCAATGTTTCCGATACCAATGCCTGCTCCGATAGCAGCTAATCCTGCACCAATACCAGCGATACTTCCTACGATCATAATCTGATTTTTAAATATATATTAAACAAAAAATAAATTCATATTAATGCTCAGCATGTTTCTCCTCAACTGCCATCCCAATAAATAAGGCCGACAGAATTGTGAAAATAAATGCCTGAATAAATCCTACCACCAGCTCGATCACACTGATAAACAAAACAAACGGAACGGCTATACCGGCAACAAGAACCGACTTTAAGATAAAGATCAGAGAGATCAAACTTAAAATCAGGATATGACCTGCAGTAATGTTTGCAAATAAACGAATCATCAGGGCGATAGGCTTGGTAAACAAACCAATGATCTCAACCGGAATCATTAATGGGTATAACCACCATGGAACATGAGGGGTAAATACGTGACCCCAATAGTTCTTGTTACCATTTACAGTTGTTAAAATAAAGGTACAGAGTGCTAACATCATAGTCACTGCAATATTACCTGTTAAGTTTGCACCTCCAGGGAAAAATGGAATCAATCCCATCAGATTATTCAACCAAACAAAGAAAAATACGGTCAATAAGTAAGGCATAAAGCCTCTGTATTTATGCCCCAGCTGAGGCTTGGCAATATCGTCACGAACAAAGATGATGATCGGCTCAAGAATTGACTGCAATCCTTTTGGAGCTTTACCTTCACGCTTTTTGTAAGCATTGGCGATACCTATAAATACTATCAGTAAAATTGTAACTGAAATCAATAGAGAAACCACATTCTTGGTAATTGAAATATCAAGAGGCATGGTATTTATGATATCTCCCTTATTGTTATATGCGATATAGGTTCCATCTGCACTTTTTACCGATTCTGGATAGTAATACTTTCCGTGATAATAAACCAGCTTGGTCCCATTTACATCCAGCAATTCGGTACCATGATCATTATGCCCAAACTTATTGGAAAGAAAACTAACCAATCCATTATCAGTCCACAAAATAACCGGTAAAGGAAGAGCTACATGACCAAAAAAGTGCCATTCGTGCGAATCTGCTATGTGATGAAGAATTACCTTGGAAATATCTTCTTCCTTTTCTGGTTTAGCATCATGCGCTCCTGCTGCTGTAGCATGTGCGGTATCCGATGATGCATGCTCCTGAGAAAAAGCGGAAAAACTCAAAAACGAAAATAAAACTGCACAAATAGCTATGCTGAAGAATTTTTTTGAATTGAAAATATGGCTCAAATCCATTTATTATAAGGAATTTACTTAAATTTTTGGTTGCGCAAGTTACATAACAAAGAATATATTTCAAACACTGTATGAAAGAAATATAGATAAAAAAAATTGATAATAAATTTAAAGGGATCAACCGGGTTTGCATTGATGTAAACAAAAGCTATAATCATGCAAAAAAGCAACTTTACAGTAACGCTCCCCAGCAAAGCCTGACCGGATGCCTTATCACTGATTCTCATCCTCCAGGATGCTACGAGATAGATACTTAGGGTTAAAATTTCAAATATCCAGAACAGGGCCCAGAACTTTGGAATCAGGAACTCCATGTCAGGATAAAAGAACTGGAATACCAGCGGAGCAATGGCCAGAAAAATTGTAAACAGAATAAAATAAATGAAAAATCGATAAATACTCATGGCTTTAACTGTCTGATAATCTGATAAATTGATAAAAAGACACCTAAAACACAAGCAATTGCCGTTACCCACTGCGTCTTATGTTCATAATACTGATCTGTCTTATAACCTAAATAGGCCGAAAGTCCGATAATAGCCATCATCTGAAAAGCCACCCCGGTATATTTTACATAACTGTTCAGGGCTTGCTTCTCAGCCTGAACACCATCAGTTTTGTCACTATTCTTGTGATTCTCTTCTTTCTGATCCATTGAATCATAATTATTTTGCAAAACTATCAAAATATAAGCTGCATCCAGCGAATTATATCAAAGCGAAAACAACAGGCGTCCAGCTTCGAAAGGGTATATGCAAGAAAGAGTTTATATTTATCAGAACAAATCCGTTATGATAAAATATCTTTGCAAAGATTCTGTTATATATTTCAAGCAAGATTAAATTGAATTCAAGTATTCTGATTGCATTTCGTTATATATTCCTAAGCTGCTTTTTTTGCTTTAGCCTGCTTTCATGCAGCTCACAGAAAGAAACTGTGGCCAGCAGAGGTATGCAGAACCTGACAGCGCATTATAACATCCTGTATAATGCTAAAGAACTGATTAATTTAAGCGAAAAAAATATTCAGTTAAATTATTCTGATAATTACGACCGGCTGATTTCTGTTTATAAAGAGCCGAATGAAAGTCTTTCGCAATCAGAACTAAAAAATCTGGATGAAGCTTTATTGAAGGCAAACACCATTGCGAATGAAAAGTCTTTGAGTAAGTATGTTGATGATGCTTATTTTCTGATCGGTAAGGCAAATCATTTGAAATCTAATTTTTTCAATGCAGTTGAATTTTTTAATTATGTGTATAATAATTATCCTGCAGAGAAAGAGATTCGACAGGCTTCACTGGCATGGAAAGCAAGGTCGCTGATTGCATCCGACCGGCTGGAGGAAGCAGAAAGCACCCTTGATACAGCCATCAGCAATATTGAAACAGAAAAAAAATCAGTTGCCGACATTTATGCAACACGTGCTCAGCTTTTCATATATGCAAAACAAGATGGGGAAGCAATAAACCTGCTCGAAAAGGCCCTGAAAAGCGTCAAAAATAAACAGAAGAAAATCCGCTGGACTTATCTCACTGCTCAGCTTTATGAAATTACCGGTCAGGTAGAGAAAGCATTGTCGAATTATACGAAAGTCATTAAAAGCAATGCCCCTTTCGATATGGCATTTAATGCAAACCTCAGTCGCATCAATCTTAAAACCGAACTCAGCGGGGATACCTCAGGAAAAACCAGAGAGATTATGGCTCTTCTTAAGGATGACAAAAACAGGGAACTTCTGGACCTGGTCTATTTTCAGATAGCCAATAGTTATGCTCAGGCAAATAATTCTGAAAAAGCCATTGAAAATTACAATCTGGCTATATCAAAAAGTACGAAAAATCTAAACCTGAAGGGTCTCGCCTATCTGGAACTTGCCGAAATTTACTTTAAGAAGTCAGATTTTCTGATGTCCAAGGCATATTATGACAGCACACTCATCAGCTTACCCAAGAACTACCCGGATTACCTTCTGATAAAAAAGAAAGCCGATAATCTGGAAGTACTGGCAAATAGTTTAAACATCATAGCCCAGCAGGATACCCTGCAAATGCTGGCTCAATTGCCTGATGCTGTACGCAAAGAAAGGATTGGCAAAATGATGCTGGCACAGGCCGAAAAAGCACAGGCCGGTTCGGGGGTTCCTGTTGGCGGAAATGCGTTTATGCCAACAGCTCAAAGTTCTGCTAACTCCAGGGATACCCGATTCTATTTTAATAATTCTGCGGCATTACGCCAGGGGCTTGCAGATTTTAAAAAACGCTGGGGGCCAAGGAAATTGGAAGATAATTGGCGCCGTAGCCTGCGCACAGCTTCAGAGATGCCTTCCGCGATTCTCCCGGATCCGGGCAGTATTCCAAGCCCATTTCCAATGCAGGAAATAAAAACTGAAGCCGGACTGGAAGAAAGAATTAAGGAATATCTTCTGTCGGTACCTGTCAGCCCTGAGCAAAAAGCAGAATCGAATCAGAAAATTGCATCAGCACTTTACGATATCGCCAATTATTATCGTGACATATCTGCCGATACTGCCGAAGCCGTAAAAACTTATGAGCAATTATTAAATCGCTTTCCAGAAAATCAGAACAAACTGGCCGTCTATTATAATTTATACAGGCTTTACAGCACCGCTAACAAAAAACACTCTGAGGAATACAAAAACATCCTTCTGACCAAATTCCCGGAGTCGCCATTTGCGAAAATAATTATAGACCCGGATTTCAGTCAAAAACAGGATGAGCAGGAAGCTGCCTTCAACCGGCTTTATAATGGCATTTACGACCTGTATGTAAAAAAGAATTATCCAGAAATGCTCAATTCTGTTGAAAAGTACAGACAGGCTTCCGGAGTACAAAAAGTGCCCGCACAGTTAGCTTACTTAAATTCACTGGCGATTGGACATACTCAAAAACTTCCATATCTGGAAAATGCTTTTAAGGAGATAGTCAGTAATTTTCCCGATGAAAAACTAATTGTTCCACTCGTCAAGCAACATCTTGCATTCATAGACTCGAACAGAGCTGCAATGGCGGACCGGCTTGTGGCCTTAAGCGACATGAATTTCAATAATAGATTTTTCCAGGAAACTGAAATTGAACAGCCTGTGACCCTGATCTCAGAACCTGTTGACAATAAACCAGTTATTGTTAATAATGAGAAACCAGAAACACTTAAACCAGAAAATGAGTCAGAAACCGGTCTATTCAGGAAAGACGATTCTGCAGAACATTATTTCGTGGTAAATATTTCTGACCCTTCAGTGAATTTAAGTTCCTCCCGATTTGGGATCGGACAGTTTAACCGGGCCAATTTACCTGGATCAGCAATAAAACATCAATTAAAATCGGTTGCTAACCAAAATCAACTGATATTTGTAGGCCCGTTTTCAGGTAAAGAAGCGGTTATAACTTATTTTACGAATATCAGCCCCCTGATGAGGGCAATTATGAAAATACCTGTCGGCAAATACAGCAGTTTTATAATTAATTCACAGAACCTCGAAAAAATAATTGACAAAGAAACACTCGACCTCTATGTTGAGTATTATAAAAAGAACTATTAATAAAAGTATTATATGAATACCAAGCTGACTCAGCATGACTTAAATCGCTATACTATCCTATTCTGGAAATGGATCCTGGGATTGATTGCATTTGGAGCTATTCTGATCTTCAGCATCGGCCTGGGATTATTTGGAAAACTACCTGACCTTCGAATGCTTGAAAATCCAAAGAGCTATCAGGCTTCTGAGGTTATTTCTAGTGATGATATTGTTCTGGGTACTTATTATGTTCAAAACCGTTCAAATGTTCGTTATGACGAGATTTCACCCAATGTCATTAATGCCCTGATCGCAACTGAAGACATTCGCTTTTACAATCACTCAGGCATCGACTTCAAACGTACCTTCACAGTTATTTTCTATAACCTGGCAGGGAAACGACAAGGTGCAAGTACAATTACCCAGCAGCTTGCTTTGAACCTGTTCTCAAAAGAAGGCAGATCCAGAAACTTTACCAAGCGACTGATTCAGAAATCACAGGAACTCATCGTTGCCGTAAAACTGGAACGACAATATACTAAGGAAGAGATAATTACAATGTATCTCAATACAGTAGATTTTGGATCTTATAATACATTTGGAATTAAATCGGCGGCCAGAACCTATTTCAGTACAACTCCCGATAAACTTAAACCTGAGCAAGCGGCCATTCTTATCGGAATGCTGAAAGGCCCCTCACTTTATAACCCTCACCGTAATCCGGAAAGAGCGCTTAGACGCAGAAATACGGTACTGGAAAACATGCATAATGCCAATTATATCAGCGATTCCGAAGTTGAGCAACTGAAGAAGATCCCTTTAAAACTGGCATTCAATCCTTCTGATCATAACGAAGGATCGGCACCCTATTTCAGAGCGGTACTCAAGAAAGATATTCAGCAGACACTTGAAGAAAATTCGATCTATAAAGCCGATGGAACACCATACGATCTGGACAGGGATGGTCTTAAAATCTATACAACCATCAATTCCCGGATGCAGAAATACGCTGAAGATGCCCAGAGAGAATATTTAAAAACACTGCAGGTTCAGTTCAATAATTCATGGAAAGGACGCGACCCTTTTAATATTCCGGAAGCGAAATTACTGATAGATCAGGGTATGCGCCGTTCTGACCGATACCAACAGCTAAAATCAGAGGGAAAAACCGAAGAGGAGATTCTCCAAAACTTCAGAACGCCAGCTCAAATGACCATTTTTAGCTGGAGAGGTGAAATCGATACCCTAATGAGGCCTGTCGATTCTATTAAATATTACAAACTGATGCTTCGTAATGCCCTCATGTCAATGGAACCCCAAACCGGCTATGTCAGGGCATGGGTAGGAGGAACAAATTATACCCATTTTAAATATGATCAGGTTAAGATGGGAACCCGTCAGGTGGGATCTACAGCTAAACCTTTCACTTACGCTGTAGCGATTGGTAATGGTGGATACTCCCCTTGTTATACTGTACCGAATGAGCCCGTTGGCATTGATGCAGGTGATGGCACAACCTGGTATCCAAAAGCCTATAAACCAATACCAGGGACGCTCACTCTTAAAAAGGCCCTGGCTAATTCACAGAATTATATTACAGCCTACATGATGAAACAGGTTGGGCAGACGGCTGTTGCAACTCTTACAAAAAATATGGGTATTACCAGTGATGTACCGGCAGTACCTTCAATCTGTCTGGGTTCATTCAATGCTTCTGTATACGACATGGTAGGTGCTTACTCCGTATTTGTAAATCATGGTGTTTGGACAGAACCTATCTACCTGTTAAGGATAGCAGATAAGAATGGAAATGTCATTTACGAACGTCGCCCAAGAGTCAAAGTTGTTCTGGATGAACAGACCGCCTATATAATGACTGATATGTTAAAGGCTGTAGTTCAGGAAGGTACCGGTGTCAGATTAGGCTGGAAATATAAACTTACCAATCCTATTGGAGGGAAAACAGGTACCACACAAAACAATTCAGATGGATGGTTTATGGGAATCACGCCTGAACTTGTAACCGGAGTATGGACCGGTGCGGAAGACCGCGCAATTCATTTCAGTACAACCAGTTTTGGTGAAGGTGCCAATACTGCACTACCCATATTTGCGATATACATGCAAAAGGTTTATGCAGATCCGGCATTGAAATACAGCAAAGGTGATTTCCCTCCTCCAAAAGGCGGGATAACAACTGTTATTGATTGTGCTGAATATAGCAATCAGCAATCAGGAGTAAGCGAACTTGATAAAAAGCTTGGTTTCTGATTTTAATGTTATTCCTTAGAATTTGCAATTTCGCAGATCAGGTTCTGCCTAGACCATTATCCTGAAATGAAAGAATTTGATCCCCGGCCTGAATTAAAGAATATTCCGCAAAAGCCCGGCATCTACCAATTTTGGTCGGAGACGGATGAACTCATCTATATCGGTAAGGCCAAGAACTTAAAAAACAGGGTTTCATCTTATTTCAATAAAGATAATTTCCGGGTGAATGCTAAAACCCGGATTCTGGTCAGCAAGATCCGGAAAATCACCTTCACCATTGTTGATACCGAAATTGATGCCTGGCTATTGGAAAATAGTCTGATCAAGAAGCATCAGCCAAGGTATAATGTGATGCTGAAAGATGATAAGACCTATCCCTGGATCATCATCAAAAACGAAAAGTTTCCGCGCATTTTCTGGACAAGAAGGATTATAAGGGATGGTTCAACTTATTTTGGGCCTTATGCGTCTGTGGGGATGATGCACACCATTTTAGGGATGATCAAAGAGATCTATCCTTTAAGAACCTGTACATTGCCACTGACCCGTGAAAATATACATTCCGGAAAGTTCAGAGTTTGTCTGGAATATCAGATTGGGAATTGCAAAGGGCCTTGCCAGGCCTATCAATCGGAAGATGATTACGAACAGAGCATTTCAGAAATCAAAGAAATACTGAACGGAAAAACGGGCTCCGTAATCAGACGTCTTAAGAGTCAGCTGGAAGAATCAGTAAGCGGACTAAATTTCGAACTTGCACATAGCCTGAAGCAGAAGCTCGATTTGCTGGATAATTACCAGAGCAAGTCAACCATCGTAAATTCATCCATTACAGATGTAGATGTATTCAGTATCGCAACAGACGACAAGCATGCTTTTGTGAATTTCCTCAAAGTAATGAATGGTACCGTTATTCAGACTCAGACTTTGGAATTCAAAAAACGTCTGGACGAATCTGATGAAGAGTTGTTAAGTTTAGCGATTACCGAGTTCAGATCGAGGTTTGACAGCAATTCAAAAGAGATTATTATTCCATTTGAACTTGAGATTCCCGACTCAGGAATCAAATTCACAATTCCAAAACTTGGTGAGAAAAAGAAATTGCTGGAACTTTCACAAAAGAATGTGGCTTATTTTAAACGTGAAAAACTGGAGCAATATGAAAAGCTCAATCCGGGATTAAGAACAGACAGATTGCTGGCCCAGATGATGAAAGATCTCCGTTTAAACCAATTGCCTAAACATATTGAATGTTTTGATAACTCAAATTTTCAGGGAAAATTTCCTGTATCGGCAATAGTGGTTTTTAAGAACGCCAAACCATCTAAAAAAGATTACAGGCATTTTAATGTAAAGACTGTTGAAGGTCCTGATGATTTTGCTACCATGGAGGAAGCTGTTTTCAGAAGATACAGAAGACTGCTTGATGAAGAACAAAGTCTGCCACAACTGATCGTAATTGATGGCGGAAAAGGGCAACTCTCTTCTGCTATAAAAAGCTTAAAATTATTGGGTATAGATAAGCAGGTGACCATCATAGGTATTGCTAAACGACTCGAAGAAATTTACTATCCGGGAGATCAGTACCCCTTGTATCTGGACAAAAAGTCTGAAACATTAAAAATTATACAGCAGTTAAGGGACGAAGCACATCGCTTTGGAATTACATTTCACAGAAAGAAACGGAACAATGCCACTCTGGCCAGTGAGCTTGAAAGTATTCAGGGAATAGGGAAGGCTTCTGCCGAAAAATTACTTAGACATTTCAAATCAGTAAAGAAAATAAAAGAAGCCTCAGAAACTGAACTGCTGGAATTATTGAATAAAAGCCAGGCTGCTTCCTTACTGGATTACTTTAAATAAAAATGCCGTCCTGAATCAATAGAAGGGCGGCATTTTCAAATATTTCAAGATCCGGCTTAATACGACCAAAGATCGTGTTCAAAATCCATCAGGGCCTTCTTCACGCGTTCAGATTCATAGAGTTTATCTATTCCAACAGCATAGTCTTTAATACGCAAATCCTCAGGATTAGACTCCTTAACGATATAACTAGCAAATATCCGCTTCATAAATAAATCATCAAAACTGAGTCCGGTGGCGTCATTATTTCTGTTTACAGCCGGCTTGGTTACCAGCAAATGACGAACTTCAGGGAAATATATCCAGAATGCAGGTTGCTCATCAAAAGATTGACCGGCTGCTGAAATACGAATCATTGGAGCTATACCAATAATACGTGGTTCAAAAACTGAACGTTGCTTATCGAAGATCCAATCCTCTTTTATACGAAATTTTAAAATACTATCAGGATTAAATTCACCAGCTTTTACAACCGTACCTGTTTGGTTACCATCCTTATCAAAAATTGGAACCAGAACACTGTCAGCAAACTTTGCCATCGCCTGTTCAGGTTTCAGAACAACAGTAAACTCATCTCCATTAACATCATCCTTCGTGCTGCTGGCATCGTATGCAGTAAGCTCTCCGGCAATAATTGCATCTGTTAATATAGTAATCAGACGGGCTTTTGGTGAGGCATAAATCATATTCACCTTGTCGCGCACATCTATTTCCCTCCATACACGCTTTCTGTACATCACATCTGATTCTCTCAGGCTGGCATATGGTGCAACCCTTGCATTCAGGATATTGGTCTTTTGATAATATCCATCCAGTGGCTTTTCTACCGGCTTAGGTTTGGTATCATTGGTTAAATTAGGTGCCTGGGCACTCAATTGAAGAGCACCGGCAATCATAATCAGAACAAAAAATATCTTTTTCATAGCACTTAATTTGCTTTAAAAGCCATAGGGTCAAGTTGTCTTTGTGTTCCATCAGGACCAACAGCAACGATGTCGTCAAATATTACCCTTGTACCCGGTGTTATGGCTGCCATGGCTGCACTCATTTGAGAACTGAATGAATTTCCATTTGCCTGTAATACAACAACATCAGCCCGGGGTCTGGCTATTACCAGACTGAAACGGGTAACATTAAATTTGGCATCAAAATCAAAACCTTCAAGAATTGCAAAAATTGAACTTTGCGACTTTATAACTACTGAACTCAAAGCTCCTCCGGTCTTGCCTGCAAATTTCGCTTTGGGATCAGGAATACGCTTAACCCTGAAATCGCTTGAACCAATATTCTGAACCTTACCACTTACATTTGCTGCAACGTTTACTTTAGCAGTTGTTCCGGGTGTGTTTACTGTAACGGTATACTTCCCATTGGATCCGGATATTGTTCCTCCGCTCATGGTAACTACTAAATTTTCTTTCGGAATACCTGGTGCGGATACCGATACAGGATTTGGAACACCCACATAAAATACATTCATTTTATCCGGAGAGACAACTGCCGAAGGGCGGGCCACCTGATACTTTTGTTCGGTAGTAGTATAAGTTTTTATAGTACCATCAGTTTGCTTAACACGCACAGTACCTGTCCAGCTGAATATTCCTTCACTTGAAGTATTAACTGTATAGGTTCCTTTACCATCCTTAACTTGTAGTCTTGAACCTCCAACTGATATTTCAGGGCTTGATTTTGAGTCTGATGCAGTCAAAAATACCTCTGCAGTATATGGCTGGCCAGCAATCAGATAAGATGTTGGAGCAACTGCTACTGCAGAAAACTGATCAAGATTGACCACAGCAACATCCATCTGACCAAGAACCCGTTTAACAACCTCAGCCTCTGCATTCTTTGTATCGGCTTTAATTTTTGCCAATGCAGTTAATGCAGCGGTCAAAGGAATACCATCTCCAAAGTTTGATTGTTCCCAGCTTCTTTTAACTCCTCCGCGATTTGGCGGATCTTTTGCCTCTAATGAAAAACTCACATTTTTACGATCCTTCTCATCAAGTAAGGCAATTAATTTTTCACGGGTGTCATTGATTTTTTTCTTCAATTCAGTAGCACGAGGCTGATTGATCATTAACCTCGGAGAGATATCAAGATTATCTCTTTTACTGATATCACCGGTAGCCTCATTATATCCGCCACCTTCGGTTTCAAAAAGCTTCTGAAGTCCCTCTACATAAGTATTTAATTCACTTGTATATGAACTTGCCTTTTTAGCCTTTTCATAGATTGGGCGTGCTCTTTCGGGCTCATTTTTTAGTTTAGTTGCTTCAAATGAAGCATAGGTTGCATCAACACCAATTTGGACATTCTGGGTTGAAGCATTTAAACTGTCCGTTAAATTCTTGAAAGCTTCTAAGATTGAATCACTTACATTTAGTGCTACTAAACCCAATAATACCAGGTAAAGTATTCCAATCATTTTCTGCCTTGGGGTTTCTTTACCTCCAGCCATGCAATTTTATTTAAAAAATTAAAGATCTATAATTCGAATGCCAATTATCCCCGGTTAGGTTGATTCATAGCAGAAAGCATATTTCCATAAATAGAATTTAAGGATGATAAGTTCTTTGCCAGTTTGCCAACTTCCTCTTTGAATTGTTTGGAATCTTCCATCGACTCATTAAAATTTTGCATAGTCGTGGAAAGATTCTGATAGAATTTGTTCATTGATTTCAAATGTGCACTAGAATCCTGTAATTCAAGCTCATAAACAGCATTTAAAGCTGAAATATTTTTTGCAAGGTTATTCACCTGCTCATGATATGATTTCGAATCAATATTGGTTTCAGCCATTTCCCTAAGACTCACTGTAGCTTTCTCAAATGCAGTATTCAGATTATCAAAACTACCTGAAGCAGTTTTAACTTTAGCTGTCAGTTCACTGGTTGCACTTGCTGTATCAGCTATTCCGGAAATTGCAGAAACTTTATCGCCGAAGGATCTTAATCCAGTTCCAAGGCTCTCAATAAGTTCAGGTCCAATTTTCGCTTCCGCCATCATTTTATCTAATGCCGCACTTGAAGAACCCGAACCTCCGGAAGATGGCCTTGATACCTCTCCTTTAAATTCCTCATCGAGTTCAGGATAAACCCTTGTCCAATCAGGTTCAGAAACCTCTGATTTAAAGCCCAATACAAAAAACAATAAGGCTTCTGTAATTAATCCAACGGCTATCATAATCTCTCCACCTTTCCAGTGCAGGATTTTAAACATCAGTCCGACAATAACTACGGAGGCACCCCATGAAATTAAGGTATTAATACCCAGTTTAAACTTTTTCTTTTGAGCCATAATATAATAAGCTGATTTATATAAGAAAGGATTGTAATTTTTGTTTAGAGTTTATCTTTAATATCACGACCCTGATATTTGGTAATGCAACGAAAACCGATGTAAGATTTCGCAGTGTCCTGATATTCAAAAGTGCTTGCTGAATTTTGAAGGAAATAACCTATATCTTTCCATGAACCACCACGCACTACCTTACGTTTCATCACTTCAGGATCTTCCGGACGGGCCTCATAGCTGAAAGTAGGGTTCATATCATGGGTGAATGTAGAAGCAGATTCATCAAATGCTGAAGAAGTCCATTCAGAGACGTTCCCTGCCATATTATACAAACCGTAATCGTTTGGATAATAAGCCTTCACATTCACGGTAAATGGCCCGCCATCATCAATATAATTACCTCTGCCCGGCTTGAAATTAGCCATCAGACAGCCCTTTGCATTTCTGATATATGGACCTCCCCATGGGAAACTAGTTCCAACCCGGCCTCCCCGGGCAGCATATTCAAATTCTGCTTCTGTAGGAAGATCATAATCAGCACGTTTAGGAAGCTTGCGACTATCCATATATGCTTCATTGAAGCGCGTCCTCCAAACTGTAAAAGCACGTGCCTGACGCCAGTTAACACCAACAACAGGGTAGTTTGCAAATGCAGGATGCGAAAAATATCCCTTAACCATTGGCTCATTTTGCGCATAAGCAAAATCGGATAACCAAACAAGAGTATCCGGATAAACGCCAACAGTATCCCTGAGAATAAAATCAGAACGCTTTGCTTCTCTATTGTTTCTATTGTTAGCTGCTTCCCTTAATTTCATTATCGCGAAATTATACTTCAGCAATCTAACATCAATTTCATTCCGGTCGAATACCCTGTCTTCTCCCTGATAATACATTGCCTGGAGTTTAGGACCATTTGCGGCTGCTCCCTTTTTACCACTCCATATCGCACTGCCATTGCCTACTTTTTTCCAGTTAATATATTTTTTACCTGCATCATTGGGATCTACCTTGCCTTTGGGTTTAAGATAATACTGTTCATCCTGCAGATAGGTCGTAATTGCGATAGAATCACGTACCCAATTCACAAATTGACGATATTCACTATTTGTGATCTCGGTTTCATCCATATAGAATGCCTGTACAGTTACCTGTTTGTTCTGAGATATCTGAGCAAAAGTGATATCCTGGTCGGTTTGACCCATAATAAAAGTTCCGGCTGGAATATAAACCATCCCGTAGGGTACCTGATTGTTTTTAAACTTTTTAGTTGCAACACCAATCAACTCGCCATTTGTACCACCTTTACCACAACTGGCGCCCAAAACGGCGATAGCTGCAAGAACGATAAAGTATATTTTTCTCATTTTATATGATTCCAGTTTGCATTCGCTCAACAAAATAATTTCGAATATAATAAAAAAGCATATATCATATACGACAAAACTAATCTATCTGAGTTGATATTAAACATTCCAAATTTAAAACATGAACAGTTTCAGCGTAAATGTATCTGTCAAAATATCGCATTATTATTCATATCCGCAATTTTTCTTACTACGTAAAAATAGAGCTAAGGGTTTAATTATTTGAAAATAAAGCCCAATCTGCATCCAAATTATTTATTGACTTGCTTAATATACTGCTCAAGCGCCATCGTCATACTGGGTGCTTCAGGAGTGGGTGCAGGTATATTTAAAACCAGTTCGTGTTCCAGAACCGCTTTATGGGTACTAACCCCAAAAGCAGCTATACGGGTGTAGTTTTGCTTGAAATCGGGAAAGTTAATGAAGAGTGAATGAATACTGCTCGGACTGAAAAACGCGATCACATCATAAAAAACCTCTGCAAGATCAGACAGGTCACTGCAAACGGTATGAAATAAAACCGCAGGCTTAAAGTCATATCCATTTGCTGAAAGAAATTTTTGAGTCTCTTCGGCTGCAACATCAGAACAGGGGTATAAAAATTTTTCGGATGTATGCTTTTTCAAAAGATCTGCGAGATCTGCTGCAGTTTGTTTTCCAAAAAAGATCTTGCGTTTTCTGTATTGTATGTATTTCTGAAGATAGAGTGCAATTGTTTCCGATATACAGAAATATTTCATGTCAGCAGGTACATCATATCGCATTTCTTCACAGATCCTGAAAAAATGATCAACCGCATTCCTGCTTGTGAATATTACTGCAGTAAAATCAGCTAAATTTATTTTCTCCTTACGGAACTCTTTAGCCGGAACCCCCTCTACATGGATGAAAGATCTGAAGTCTATCTTCAGATTGTATTTTTTAGCCAAATCAAAATAAGGCGACTTTTCCGAATCAGGCTTTGGCAAAGTAACAAGGATACTTTTAACTTTCCTTGGTTTTTCAATTGGACTTACTTGCATATTTCTTAACAACGCTAAAACCCGAGTACTTTAAAAAGGATAATTAAAGGACAAATTTCGAGGGCACAAAGGTAAATAATTAAATATACTTTTGGAAACTTGTAATTTGATAAAATATTTGTCCCCGCTCTGAGAAATTGCACAACGAAAATTCCGAGAACCATCACAATGCCGATATAAGTGTAAATTCCTGCATAGGAGCTGGAGGTTAGACTAAACGCAATTACCACCGGCAAAAAAAGAATCGCAGCATTAAAATAACTTAAATATAATACCGATACATACTCTCTCACAAGCCTTTGAACGTCAAACAGAAATCCCAAAACCCGAAGGACTATAATCTTGAAAGTGAACAAGCCAATAACTAAAGCCGTCAGGAAAAGAAAAAGTTCAAAGCCATCGAAAGGGTAGGTTAACTGCATATACTTGCCTGACAAATACAGGTATAGGCCGATAATGAGTCCGAACAACAAATAGAAAAAAACGAAAGGCCATGAATTAAAAAGACTGTCTTCCTTATTAATTCGGGTCAGGATCTGGTTACTGTAAAAAGCCATAATTATGCTATTCAATTCTGCAGGGAAAAAATACCTGATGAGCGAAAAGAATAAGACCAGAAATAAAATAACACCAATAATCCATGTTTCGCCCCTGGGCCTTACTATCCCATACTTATTGTGACTATCCTTCTTTGGAAACTTTGCCGCCCAGGCAGAAAAATCGAGGTTCTCTACTTTATATAAATTAATAAGGCTGTCAAGGAATGGATTGTTACGACCCGGGTCGGGAGTTTTAATCCAGACAATTGACAATGAATCTCTTATGGCTTGTATAGAATCTCTAAAAGCAGCCCTGCGGGCAAGACCCGCTGAATCATACTTTTGATAAATGGGTGCAACGGGATTTAGTCTGAGACTGTCTGTCTGCGCGTAAGCAAATGAGCTAAATAGAAATAATACAAGAATAATACCATTTAAACGTTTGAACATCCCCATTTAGTACACCTAAGCAAATATCTTCCAGTATCCCAAATTTCTACTTTTTTATGTTTTATTCCTAAATAAAATCAGAATAAGACCAGGGAGCCAATATATACCGGGAAAATACTAACAAATGCTAATCCGAAAAATTTCGAGATTATGGATCTGATTAAATTTAAACGAATTTTATTCAATAAATAGCTAAATATTTTGAATTTTATTCATAATAAAATAATTTTACCGAACAATGCATCAAAAAGAATATCAACTGGATCATGTAGACCGGGAAATCCTGGGCCTTTTGCAGGAAAATGCCAGAATCTCAAATGCTGATATTGCAAGGGAACTGAGTATGGCCCCATCTGCTGTGCTTGAAAGGGTAAAAAAACTTGAGCAAAAAAATACCATACTTCAATATACCATCCGTTTAAATCCTTCGGCATTACAACAAAATCTGCTTGCCTACGTATTTATTAAAGCCTCCGATGGGATTGGTTGTAATGACACGGCCTCTGCACTTGCTGCAATACCTGAGGTTCAGGAAGTGCATCATGTTGCCGGGGATGATTGTTATCTGGTCAAGGTTCGTACTTTTGACTCGGCCTCACTTATGAAACTGATGAGAAACTCAATTGGCAAAATCCCCAATATTTTATCTACCCGAACAACAATTGTTCTTGAAACTGTCAAAGAACAACAGCAATTGGTAATACCTACAAAATAAAAATGTCTAGTTCCACAAAAAAGTCCGCATCTCTTTTAATGGTTATCCTCGCCTTTGCAATTGTCTATATTGTTTGGGGTTCAACTTACTTTTTCATCCAGATTGCCGTTAAGGACTTTCCTCCTTTCATTTTAGGCGCCTTAAGGTTTATAATTGCCGGTATACTGATGGCGGCATGGTGTATTTTTAAGGGTGAAAATATTTTTGCATCCGGCGGAATAAAGCAGGCAGCAATCAGCGGAATATTAATGCTTTTTTGTGGGAATGGTATTATAATCTGGGTTGAACAAGATATGCCCAGCGCAATGGTAGCCATCATGGTGTCATCTGCTCCACTATGGTTTGTACTTCTCGACAGGCCCAAATGGTCAGAGAACTTAAGAAGTAAATCGATTATTGCCGGCATGCTGATCGGACTTGCCGGAGTAATCCTCCTTTTTAGTGAACAGGTTTCTGAGGCACTGTCTCTTCAGGGAAGTGAATCAGTAAAAATGAGCAGTATGGTTATGCTCGTAATTGCGGCAATAACCTGGTCAGGGGGATCACTTTACTCTAAATACAAATCCACAGAAGAACCTATCATCGTAACCAGCACCTGGCAAATGTTAGCTGCAGGAATAGCTTTTATCCCGGGAATTATCATTCGTGATGAATTTAATGACTTTCAGTGGCAGGATGTATCGGGAGATGCCTGGGTGTCGGTTGTTTACCTGGTCTTTATGGGATCTATTGCAGGTTTCAGTGCTTATGTCTGGCTGTTAAAAGAAAGACCGGCAATGCAGGTCAGTACCTATGCTTATGTAAACCCGGTTGTGGCTGTACTTCTCGGAGTATTTTTTGCCAATGAGCAAATCTCCTCAATTCAGATCATTGGGCTGGTTATTATTTTGGGAAGTGTATTTATGATCAATATGGCACGGTATCGGAGAGAAAAACTGGCAGAAAGAAAGATTGCAGAGGCCAAATAAGTATTTTTCAAATCAGAAATCTATAAAAACAAAGGAATACACTATTGTTGTAGATTTGCAGAATGGCCGGAGTTTATATTCATATCCCTTTCTGCAAAAAAGCCTGTCACTATTGCGATTTTCATTTCAGTACTTCTCCTCAGTACAAGGATCAGATGTTGAATGCATTAAGATCTGAAATCAACCTCCGAAAGAATTATCTTGATAAGGAGAAAATTGAAACCATCTATTTTGGTGGTGGCACCCCTTCAATACTGAGTGCTGATGAATTGCAAATCCTTATTAGTGAAATTACCGATCAGTTCGAAGTCTCCTCGAATGCAGAAATAACTCTCGAAGCGAATCCGGATGATCTGATTCCGCAACATGTAAGAGAGTTAAAAGGCACCCTGATCAACCGCTTCAGCATTGGTGTACAGTCGTTTTTTGAGGAAGATTTGAAATGGATGAACCGTGCTCATACTGCCAGTGAAGCCCAAAGTGCAATAAAAAGAGTTCAGGACGCAGGATTTGAGAATATTACCGCTGACCTGATTTATGGATTTCCCCTTCTGAGTAATGAAAAATGGGAATCCAATATTCAGCAGCTTCTGGAATATCAGGTTCCTCATATCTCATCCTATTCCCTCACAGTAGAACCCAAAACTGCATTAGCAGCTTTCATCAATAAAGGGAAAGAGCCTGTTATGAATGAAGGGCAGAGTGCATCCCAGTTTCTGATGCTAATTGACCATTTGACAGAATCTGGTTTTGAGCACTATGAAATTTCAAACTTTGCAAAACCAGGCATGTACTCCCGGCATAATTCAAATTACTGGGATGGTGTTAATTATCTTGGGATCGGGCCTTCTGCACATTCTTTTAATGGAGAAAGCCGGCAATGGAATATTTCAAATAATTCAAAATACATCAATGAGATCGGTTTGAAAAAGATTCCGGCTGAAATTGAAATATTAAGTACCGAAAACAAGGTCAATGAGTACATCATGACCTCCTTGCGTACAAGTAAAGGAATGAATCTGCAATCGATTGAGAAGAATTTTGGTTCCGGCTATTCAAAGGAGATTTACAATAGCCTTGAACCCTTCATCGGGAAAGAATGGATTAATATTAATGAACAATTGGTTACCTTAACAAGAGAAGGAAAACTTTTTGCAGACCATATCGCCTCTGAATTATTCCTCAGTACTAATTAGGTTTCTTTCATATGGAATTAAAAAATAAAATAGTCTGGATAACCGGTGCATCAAGTGGAATAGGTGAGGCTCTTTGCTATAAATTGAATCAGGCCGGTGTTAAACTGATTATCTCATCAAGAAGTTCAGAAGGACTGTATCAGGTAAAGAACAAATGCATGAATAACCAGCTGGACGTACACGTACTTCCCCTTGATCTTGAAAACTCACCCGAATTGGAAGAAAAGGCAAATACAGCCCTTAATATTTTTGGCAGGGTTGATATGATCATTCATTCGGGAGGTGTAAGTCAGCGTTCTCTGGCAATGGACACCGACCTTGATGTTGCTCAAAAAATCATGAATATCAATTTCTGGGGAGCGGTTATCCTGACTAAAGCAGTAATCCCCTCCATGTTATCGAATCAATCGGGGCAAATTGTAATCATTAGTAGTCTGGTTGGAAAATTCGGCACAAAATACCGCTCAGCATATTCAGCTTCTAAACATGCACTGCATGGGTATTTCGACTCCCTGCGTTCAGAAATCGATTCAGGAATCAAGATCAGCATCATATGCCCTGGATTTATTAAAACCAATGTTACAATTAATGCTTTAACTGCCGATGGAACCAGACAAAACACGATGGATGACGCCCAGGCAAATGGAATGTCGGCTGATGAATGTGCAGCGCAGATTATCAAAGCGATAAAATCCAGGAAAGAAGAGGTTTATATTGGCGGAAAAGAGAAATACGCAGTATTAATTAAAAGATTTTTACCGGGGGTATTTTCAAAACTGGTCAGAAAAGCCAAAGTTACCTGAGCCAATTAACTCGAATGATCAGCGATTACCTTCCATTCACCTTTAATTTTCTTTACTATAAGTGTGAAGAAACCCTTGGGTTCATCCTTCTCTCGCTTTAAATGCCAAGCACCTAAAACAAATGCATGATCGGAAGAAATCACTCTGATCTCTTTGATGTCAAAACTTAAAAAGCCCATTGCTTTCTTATCAGGATAAGCTCTTTGGTAATTTGCGAGGGTATTATCCCAGCCATATTTCGGTCCGCTCTTCCCAATGAATACTAATGAATCAGATTTCAGGTAACCCTGCATATATTCCACAATTTCTCCCCTGTTCCATGCCTGTCGCTGATCCTCAAGAAGTTTAAGGATTGAAATCTTGTCATTCTCTTGTGCAAACACCTGCATTGTTCCCATAAAAAACAGGAACATAATCATAACTTTTTTCATACCTAAAAGTAAGAATATTAAATATTCAAGCCTTGTCTTTATTTGACATGTCCATAACATATTTAGGTTCATAAACCTTTAACTTCGTTTTTTCGTAAATCAATTAAAATCAAATCATGCGGGGACATTCATTCTCGAAATTTATTCCAAATGAACTGCCCAAAGGAGGCTTCGAAGAACTCTTAAAGTTATTTCTCGAACTCCTGAATTATACTTCCGGGGATGCAAATGAGGCTTTAGACTGGATGAATGAATTGGATAAGCAATACAAGCTTACCAGCGATGATTACGCAATGGGTGATTTCATTGAAGATCTGAAAAAGAAGGGTTATCTGGGCGATGATGATCAAAATCCTAAAGGTTTTAAAATCACATCAAAAACTGAACAAAGCATCAGGCAATCAGCGCTTGAGGAGATCTTTGGAAAGCTAAAAAAATCCGGAAAAGGTGGACATAACACCAATATTTCAGGGCTGGGAGAAGAGAAAAATGCAGATCGCAGAGAATATCAGTTTGGCGACAGTCTGGATCAGATTGATATGACTGCATCTATCCATAATGCTCAGATAAATCATGGAATCGGCGATTTTTCAATGACCGAAAGAGATCTGGAGGTTGAAGAAAAGGATTATAAGACCATCACTTCAACAGTTCTGATGATCGATATCTCGCACTCCATGATACTTTATGGTGAAGATCGCATTACACCTGCAAAAAAAGTAGCGATGGCCCTCGCTGAGTTAATCCGAACTAAATATCCGAAAGACACTCTTGATATTGTTGTTTTTGGAAATGATGCCTGGCCAATTAGTCTAAAAGAACTTCCCTATCTTCAGGTGGGGCCTTACCATACCAATACTTATGCTGGTCTGGAACTTGCCGTAGACTTGCTGAGGAGGCGGAAAACCCATAACAAGCAGATCTTTATGATTACCGATGGGAAGCCGACCTGTTTAAAGGAAGGTAGCAAATACTATAAAAACAGTATTGGGCTTGACAGAAAAGTAGTTAATAAAACCCTTGGAATGGCTGCGCAATGTAAACGGCTTGGGATACCCATAACTACATTTATGATAGCAAGGGACCCATATCTACAGCAATTTGTCAGACAGTTTACCGAGATAAACGGAGGCAAGGCATTCTACAGTTCGCTAAAAGGACTGGGAGAATACATTTTTGAGGATTATATTAAGAACAGAAAAAGAACGATCAGATAGAAATACGACAGATATTATGCTGCATATCAAAACACTAAAAGAACTAAAAGATTCAGGTTATGTTTCGCGCTCAGTTAAAGAAGAACTCCGTGAAAATCTTATACGCGAATTAAAGAACAAAAACACAGTACTCCAAGGAATTATAGGCTATGAGGATACCGTTATTCCGGATCTGCAGACTGCCATTTTATCTCAGCATAACATCCTGCTCTTAGGCTTACGCGGACAAGCAAAAACGCGTATTGCCCGTTTGATGATCAACCTGCTCGATGAATATGTGCCTTATATTGAAGGCTCAGAATTATTTGAGGATCCCTTAAACCCAATTTCATGGTTTGGACACCATGTTCTGGAAATTAAAGGTGATAATACCCCTATTGCATGGCTGCATCGCTCTGACCGCTATACCGAGAAGTTAGCTACACCAGATGTAACGGTTGCAGATCTTATCGGAGATGTCGATCCGATTAAAGCAGCAACCTTAAAACTAACTTACTCAGATGAAAGGGTTATCCATTTCGGATTGATCCCACGTGCCCACCGTGGTATTTTTGTGATCAATGAACTCCCTGATTTGCAGGCACGAATTCAGGTAGCTCTGTTTAATATCCTTCAGGAAAAAGATATACAGATAAGGGGTTTCAAACTTCGGCTGCCATTGGACATCCAGTTTGTCTTTACTGCTAATCCTGAGGATTATACCAATCGTGGGGCAATTGTAACTCCACTCAAAGACAGAATAGAAAGTCAGATTTTAACCCATTATCCTAAAAGCATCGAGATTTCCCGAAAGATTACACAGCAGGAGGCCAGGCTATCCGCATCTCAAAGAAACACCATTGAAGCTGATGGCTTGGTAAAGGATCTTATTGAGCAGATTGCCTTTGAAGCACGTGAATCAGAATATATTGATAAAAAATCGGGTGTTTCTGCGCGTTTGACTATCTCTGCCTATGAGAATCTGATCAGTAATGCTGAGCGTAGAATGTTACTCAATGGAGAAAGCAGCACATTTGTTCGGATTTCGGATTTCCTCGGAGTAATTCCTGCAATTACCGGTAAGATAGAACTTGTTTATGAAGGTGAACTGGAAGGTCCGGGAAAAGTGGCGAATATTTTACTTGGGAAAGCGATCAAGGCCCTGATGCTCAGCTATTTTCCGGATCCGGAGAAACTTAAGAAAGCAAAAGCAGCAAATCCATATGCGGATATAATTAACTGGTTTGCCGCCGGTAATACCATCAGTCTGGTAGATGACCTGTCGCTGGAAGAATATATTGAAGCTTTGGAATCAGTTCCCGGACTAAAAACTGTAATAAAACAGTTTCATAAGACTCTAAGTAAAAACCAGCAGATTCTCTTAATGGAGTTCTTATTGCATGGCCTGTCTGAATTTTCATTGATCAATAAATCTTTCCTTGACAAAGGATTTGGCTTTAATGATATGTTCAACAGTCTTTTCAATGCCGAGTTTGAGGATGATGATGATTATAACGAGGATCGGGATCAGTTTTAAGTCCTATTCCCAAAGCTTTTTAAGAAATAATGGCGAACCGAATTTTTGGATTAATAATTATCAGCATTCTGCTGATTCTTATTGATATCTACATTTACAGAGCAATCCGCTCTGTCAGTTGGAAATGGAAAGGACAAAAGCATCTGTCATTTACCTATATCTGGTGGGGATATACCTTTTTGCTAATCGCAGGAGTTTTTATAAGTATATTTTTCAATATTAAATTCCTCCTCAGATCAATCATACTGGTAGTTTTCTTTCTGACCTTTGTTTCCAAAATATTTATTCTGCCATTTCTGATCGCTGATGATTTACGCAGATTAATGCTTTGGATAAGCAGGAAGTTAAAAGGACAAAAGATCATAGAACAGAACAAAACTGATGGCATTCCCCGCTCTGAATTTTTGATTAAAGCAGGAACTCTGGTGGCTGCAATTCCCCTTGCATCTCTTACCTATGGTGTTGTTTCAAGTGCTTACGATTATCGGGTAAAACGAAGGACCCTTTATCTTCCGAACCTGCCTAAAGCATTTGATGGAATTAAACTCGGGCAGCTTTCAGACATTCACTCGGGCAGCTTCTACGACCGTAAGGCAGTAATTGGTGGTGTCGATATGTTACTGAAAGAGAAGCCTGACATGGTATTTTTTACCGGAGATCTGGTAAATAATGTTGCCTCAGAAATGTATGAATACCAGGATATTTTCTCAAAAGTGAAAGCTCCTCTTGGCGTATTCTCTGTACTTGGAAACCATGACTATGGAGATTATCACTATGGGCAGGGACCTTCAGCTGCTAAAATCAAAAATCTGGCAGATATCAAGCAGACCCATAAGAACATGGGCTGGAATCTTTTGCTTAACGAAAACCGGAGGTTAAAAATAGACGGCGATGAGCTGGCAATTTTAGGAATAGAAAACTGGGGGGTAGGCCGATTTGCGAAATATGGCCGTATGGATCTGGCAGTAAAAGATACAGATGATGTACCGGTAAAGTTATTGCTATCCCATGATCCATCACACTGGCGGGCACAGGTATTACCTGAATATCCTCAGATTGATGCCATGTTCAGTGGCCACACCCATGGCATGCAGTTTGGTTTAGTAACCGATAAATTTCAGTGGAGCCCTGCACAATACGTTTATAAAGAGTGGGCAGGACACTATAAAGAAGGATTGCAGCAGCTATATGTAAATGTAGGATACGGCTTTTTAGGATATCCTGGCAGGGTTGGAATTTTACCCGAAATTACGATCTTTGAGTTACGCCGGGGGGATTCCTGAAAAGATCCCGGGTTCAATCTATGAACAAATACCTTAGGCAAAGCATAGATCTTCTTTTGTTTAGCAATATTTTTATTGCTCTTTGTGCGGTAGCACAGGGTTTGGTAACCTACCAGTTGCTGAAGGTAAAGCCTGACATGTACGTATTAGGACTCCTCTTCAGCTCAACTTTAGCACTCTATAATTTCAGTATCATCCTCTCCAAACCTAAAAATCCGGAGAATTCAACATCCGCAAGGGTCAGATGGGTATTTTCCCATTACCGACTGATGATCACAATCAGCATCATTTCTGTATTTTCAATAATCCCGCTTAGCTTACTCCTGGGCACTTCCTCAAAGATTTTGCTCTTAACACTTGGCCTGATATCAGTGGCCTACAATCTTCCGCTATTTACTATTCATGATAAAAAATTCGGTTTGAGAAACATTCCTGGAATAAAATTATTCCTCATTGCTTCAGTTTGGGCATTGAGTTGTGTTTTACTCCCGGTCCTTGAAATGGAAAATAAGCAGGCGATTGCAGTTACATTAAATGATACCATCCTGCTCATCGCCAAGAGATTCCTCTTCATTGCGGCCATCACGGTACCTTTCGATATTCGCGATATTTATCAGGATAAATTTTATGAGTTGAAGACTATACCTGTATTATTCGGAGAAAGATGGGCATTATTGATTTGCCAGGGACTGCTTGGAGCATATCTTATTTTGCTGGTTCTTTTCACTGAGCATTTTGATGCCAACTTTTTTGGATTGAGCCTCACAATAATTCTAACCGGATGGTTAATTTTTAAATCGAAATGGGAAAAAAATGAATATTACTACTTCTTGTATCTGGATGGTACAATGATTCTCCAATTTTTAATGCTTCTTATTTGTGGCTCAATCATTTTATGAACGACATCAATATTTCCTCAATCAATGTACTTGGCAAACCTGAACTGCTCATATCTGACCACCAAAAGGCTTATTCCGCATACCGCAAGCAAGCCATTTCAACTGATTCTATTGAACTGGAAATGACCGGTTTTGCAGGTGATATTATTGTCGACACAAAACACCATGGTGGAAATGACAAAGCCATTTGCTGTTACAATTCTGATCATTTTAAAAAATGGAAGGAAGAACTTGGTTTTAATCTGGAATCTGCTGCTTTTGGTGAAAATCTCACGCTCAGTGGCGAAAATGCAAATGAAGAACATGTTTTTATCGGCGACCGCTATCAATTAGGTGAAGCGGTTGTTGAGGTTTCAGAACCTCGTGGCCCTTGTTATATGATCGGGATCAGGTACAACTACAAACAGTTCCCTGTTCATTTACAGCAAACCGGACTTACCGGATATTATTTAAGAACCATCAAAACAGGCCGGGTAAAGAAAACCGACAAGCTGATCCATATTAGCTCCCACCCTGCAAAGATATCAGTGATGAATGTAAATTTTGTAAGATACCATGACCCCGAAAACAAAGAATGGCTTCAGCGGCTGGTTGATCTGAAAGAACTGACATTAGAATGGAGAGAACGGTTTGAGAAAATGCTGAGCAAGTTATAATCTGCTCATTTACTCATACCATACAACTCTATTCAATGATGAATTTGTAACCTACACCTCGGACAGTTTGCATAAAATGTGGTCTGTCGGGATTGCTCTCAATCTTTTTACGTAAACGAACAATGTGCATATCAAGTGTTCGTGTATTGACATCCGAATTATAGCCCCAAACCACCATCATTAATTCATCACGGTTAATAACCGTATTTGCATTTTTCAAAAAGTACAAAAGAATCCTGTTCTCCAATATGGTAAGTTCAATTTTCTTTCCATCACGCATCAGGGAATGAGTATTTGGATGATGCTCCATATTTCCGAATTTATATATTTCGGTCTTCTCATTATTGATAAAGAACTTTACCTTATTTTCAATTAAAGCAACCAGTACATCCATATTAAATGGCTTGGTTACATAATCTGAAACTCCAAAATTATAGGCATCAATTTTATCAATATCCTGTGCCTTGGCCGTCATCATGATGATCAGATTATCAAAACCCAGTTTACGAACATTTTGACAGACTTCAGAACCCTGTTTTGTTGGCAGCATCCAGTCGAGCAACACAATATCAGGTTCCTCATTCATAATTAGCTCTTCTGCAATTTGACCATCTGCAGCCTCAACAACTTTATATCCTTCAGTTTGAAGACGATGTACTACTAAAAACCGAAGATTCTCATCGTCTTCAATAACTGCAATTTTGATTTCTTTTCCCATGTTTATATTTCGTAAGGCAATTCAATTCTAAACTCTGTTCCCTTCCCAACCGCACTTTTTATTGTAATTGTTCCGTTCATAAATTTAATCAGTTCTGCACAAAATGCCAAACCTAATCCGACACTACCTTGCTGATTATATTGATTTTGCACCCTGTAAAACTTTTTAAAAATATTCCGCATATCCTTTTCCGGAATTCCAATCCCCTGATCTGAAAATTTGAATATTATACGATTCTTCACCTTTTCAATACTGATCCTTAATACTTTCTTTTCGGGGCTGGAATATTTAAAAGCATTATCAATCAAATTCTGAAAGATGCTTCCCAAAAGCACAGGATCAGAATTAAAATACTCAACCTCTTTGATCTCACATTCTATATCAAACCCAGGATATTTTAACTGGTAGCTATCGATCATATTCTGACAGAAGACTTCAAGATTAATGCTCTCTGGTTTTAATTTTATGGCTTTATTCTCAATCTGAGCAAAAGACAAAAGCCTGTTCATCAGATCATTCAGCTTATCTGCTTCTTCGTCCAGAATCTTGCCATAATGCTGCCGTTCACGATCTGACAGTTTGGAAGCACTCCGGATATTGTTGCCGGCAATTTTTATAACGCTGACGGGCGTCTTAAATTCATGAGTAAGATTATTGATAAAATCATACTGCAGCTTGAATAGCTTGCTGTTGATATTCAGGTTTCTGAAGATCAGATATGCGATAAGACCCAGTACAAAATAGATCACAAATAAACCGGCGGCAATAGGTCTGAAGCGGGAATTGACTTCTTTTCTTATAAAATCCTTTCCTGAGCTGAAGTATAACTTATAGTCGGAGAAAGGACCGGATAAGGGCAGATCATTTTCCATAAAACCTGAGTCATTTTCGAGCGATTCATAAACCAGAGGCTTAATACTGATATTCTGATACAGTTCGGGATGTGAATTTATAATTTCTAACTTCAGCGGATTCAGATAAAATGTAAGCATATCCATTTCATAGACCGGAGAGTTAGGTTTCTTCTTAAACATCAAATCCTTATAGACCTTTATTTCCTCTCGTCTGGGAATATTCATAAAGGTGATTCTATTTGATCTGATGCTATAAAAAACACTAAAACGCACATCATCGTTCAGGGCTTGTGCAGTATCAGCCAACTCAATAAAGCCGCTGAACTTAATCGCCATTTTGTTGAACTCATCCGCTGTTTTTAAGATAAATAAGGAGTCCGGACGATCATTATTATAAAGCAAAATAGAATCCCTCTGGATGTTCCTGCCAAACTGATAGACTGACTTTGGTCCCATAGAAAAATTGTTCACCCTGATTCCATCCGGTATTTTATGATTACCTATTTCTGCATCATAAAATATAACCCGCTCAACAAAATGAAATTTTCTGAAGATGGTATCGATATACTTGGAGGCCTGAGCCGAATCCAAATAACCCTGGTAAAAAGATATTTCAGGTATTTTATTTTGGAAGAAATCATTATAAGGTTTCACCGTTTCTTCGAGCACATCAATTTTCTGAGAGGCAAATTCATTCTCTACATATTTTGAAGTCAGATTATAGGCGAGAAAAAAGGCCCCGGCCATGGCAGAAGTGATGAGGAAAAGGAAGATTACAACCAGCGTGAAATTTTTGCGGTATATATATTGATACTCCTGCATCCCGCTATTCCCTGCTTAGGTTCTGATCGAGGAATATTTCAAGCTTCTTGTAAAATTCAAGCCGGTTTTCATTATTCCTAAAAACATGGCCTTCTCCCTCTTTAAAGATATATGTAACAGGTACTTTCCTCTTTTTTAATTCTTTAACAAACTGATGGGTTTCATTCATATTAACCCGGGGATCCCTCCCGCCCTGTGCAATTAAAACAGGTACTTTTATTTTATCCGTATGGAAAACAGGTGATACAGCTCTGAAATAATCTGCATCAGTTTCAGGATTACCCACAGTTTCGTAATACATCTGCAAATAAGGCCTGAAATAAGGTGGTATATCCTTAAAATAGGTGAATAAATTAGTGAAGCCTGAATAAGAGGCTCCGCACCTGTAAAGGTCAGGAACCGACATAAGCCCGTGAAGTGCTGAGAATCCTCCAAAACTGAAACCATAAATCCCAATCCTTGATGGATCTGCAATCTTTTGTTCAATCAGCCACTGAACCCCATCCGTTATATCATCCTGCATTCTGGCACCCCATTCCTTAAACCCTGCTATCCAGAATTCCTTTCCATAGCCTTTTGAACCCCTGAAATTAACCTGAAACACTGCATATCCGCGGCTTGCAAGAAATTGAACTTCAGAGTTATAACCCCAGCTATTCCTTGTATCAGGTCCGCCATGAGGCATGACAACTACCGGTAGATTTTTTGATGGCATCCCCCTGGGAAGGGTTAAATACCCATATACAGTCAGACCATCTCTGGTTTTATAACTAATGGGTTTCATTTCTGCCATATTCTCTACTTTCAGGGATGAGTTTACATCACTTAGTTTAACCAGCTTATCATCTTCAATTGAATATAAGTAGAAGGATCCCGGATTACGGTCTGTATAGGTTCTGACTATAAATTTCCTTTCTGAGGAATCTGAGCTTGCAATCACAATTTCAGTATTGGGCAGCAACTTCTCAAGCTTCTTAAAAGTGGCCTTAAATGAATCATCAAGATAGTGGCGTTCCTTTTTCCAGGTCTCGAAGCCTGCGTAAATCAGCTTATCTTTGTTGACAGAGTAAATCGCTTCAGAGACATCAACCTGAGGATTGCTGTAAATAACACGGTGTTCCTTCCCCGTCACACAATCCAACTCTACCAATGCCATCTTATCCCGATTTTTATTTGACAGGGCATAAATACAACTATTGTCGGCACTGAAACTAATAGGTAATATACTCGTCTTAAAATTATTCGTTAGAACATTTCTGAAATTCTGGCTCTCCTTATCACGATATAACAAGGTCTCATTAACTCCATCACTGGCAATAGCCATTCTTAACTTTCCTGCAGGATCAGAGTACCATTTGGTGATGTTTCCCGGGTTCTGGAATAATAATGACAGATCTCCGGTTTTCATGTTCAACCGGTAGGCATCAAAAACAGTTGAATCACGCTTGTTTAGTGAGACAAGAACCTTACCATCACTAACAGGGCCAGAAGAAATTAGTCTGATTTTTGTATTTGGGAATGAAAGCAGTTCCCGCTTATTGTTTCCGTCAATATTTACTGCAAACAGACCCGGTTCCTTATTTTCAGAGGCTCCCTTTAAATATAGAATCTCATTATTACTAGCCCAGAAATAGTTGACGATACTTCTGTTTGAATCACAGGTTAACTGAGTAGTAGTCTTTCCGTCAAGCGTTTCAACATAAATATGAATTCTGTTATTATCAGGTTTTAGATAGGATATATATTTGCCATCAGGAGAAATCAGATAGGAGGTATTGATGGGAACATTGAAAAAATTCTCAATCGGTATCCGTTTTGTTGCTTTTTCCATGGAGCAGGACACCAAAGTGGCTAGAACAAAACAAAAGAAATAAATTTTAGATCCCGGCATTCTATTATAAAATTAACCTCAACTTTTTGTTGCAACATTTATAATCACGCAACAAAACTGAAAAAATATGGGTTTTTAAGGCTCTCAAATAAGCGAAAGACTAATTACTCTACTAATCAGTCAAGTTAATAAATACATCTTTAAGTAATTGAATGGAATCGTAACATTTAAACTACAAGGGAATTTTCGCTGAAATTTTACCTTTAGAAAACGAAATTAAATGCAAACCAGGAAATGTTATCTCTCAAAATGCTTATATTGAGAATGAGCAAAAAACACTAACAAACCTAATCTGATGAAGAGAATTCTGCTTCTGTTACTGATTCTATCTGTCACTTCAGAAGTGAAAGCCCAGCTAAATACTGATGAAGCTATGGCTGTACAATATTTCCAATCCGGGGATTATGAAAAGGCTGCCATACTTTATGAAAAACTGTTCAACAGAACAAAAAATGCAAGTTATTATGACCCTTATTTCAGCTGTCTGCTTCGATTAAAAAAGTTTGACGAAGCAGAAAAGCTGGCTCGCATCCTTCAGAAGAATAACCCGGAAAATTTCAACTATCCTGTAGATCTGGGCAGGGTTTTTCAGGAACGAGGTGAACAGGAGAAATCAAATGCATTATATAATAATCTGATAAAAAATCTACCCGCTAATGAATTTGCGATAAAAGATCTGGCCATAACTTTTTACAGGGCAGAGGCTTACGATTTTTCAATCAAGACTTTTTTAAACGGCCGAAAAATACTGAATGATGAAAAATCATTTATTTATGACCTTTTAAGTCTATATCGTTACAGAAAGGATAAGGTCATGCTTATTCAGGAGTACATATTACTCTTGAGTATCAATCCTGAAGCATTACAGCAGGCACAAAATGTTTTGGGTAATATTCTGGAAAATAAAGATGACTATGATCTGCTTAAATCAGCAATCTTACGTCGACTGCAAAAAGATGCTCAAAATGTAGTGTTAACTGAGTTTCTGGCCTGGCAATATGTCCAGCAGAAAGACTTTGATATGGCATTGCGTCAAACTCTGGCACTCGATCGCAGACTTAAAGAAGATGGTGCAAGAGTGTTTGATCTCTCAAAATTACTGGTTGCAAATCAGGCTAATGAACAGGGAATTGAAGCCCTGAATTATCTGGTTGCAAAAGGGGAAAAAAGCAGGTACTATATTGCCGCAAAAATTGACCTGCTGAATCTAAAGGCCAAACAATTGTACAGTGGCAAGTTAGACAAAGCCAATTTGCTGACTCTTGAAAGTGATTACGAATCCTTGTTAAAGGAATTCGGCAGAAGTTCGGGGACTGCCTTCGCAATACGGCAACTTGCGAATTTGCAGGCATTTTACCTCAGGAAACCTGAAGAATCGGCCATACAGCTCCAAAAACTTCTGGAATTACCCGGAATAACACCAGCAGTAATTGCACAAACCAAATTAGAACTCGGGGATATCTATACTTTGTCGGGAGAGGTCTGGGAAGCAGCTCTGATTTTTGGTCAGGTAGAAAAGTCTTTCCCAAATGAAATTTACGGGCAGGAAGCCAGGTATAAAAATGCCAGATTAGCCTATTTTCAGGGAGACTTTCCATGGGCAAAGGCACAGCTTGACGTATTAAAAAGTTCAACTTCGCAATTAATTGCAAATGATGCCCTGAATTTAAGTCTGCTCATCTCTGATAATTTACAAAATGAGAATGACACCGCCGCACTGAAAAAATACGCTGAAGCAGAGCTCAGCATCTTTAAAAATCAGCCTGAAAAAGCCCTGGGAATTCTAGATAGCATCAATACTCTTTACCCTTCAAATTCACTTGCTGATGATATTTTAATTGCAAAATCAAAAATATTTATAAGTTCCAATGACCTTGAACAGGCTGTCATTCAATTACAGTCTATCATAGACAATTTTAGCACAGAACTTTGGGGTGATGACGCAATTTTCATGCTCGCCGATATTTACGAAACAAAGCTGAACCAGCCTGAAAAAGCAATCGTGCTTTATCAGAAAATAATAAATGATTATTCGGGCAGTTTGTATATCATCGAGGCAAGAAAACGCTTTCGTCAACTCAGAGGAGATAAACTGGGTTAAGTCTTGGGCTAAACTATTCAAAACTCAATTCCTATCTTCGCAGTATGATCTTATACAATGTTACAATTATTCTGGAAGAGCAAATTCAAAAAGATTGGCTCAAATGGCTGAAGAACGAACATTTGAAGCAAATAATGAGCACCGGATATTTTATTTCCTACAGGGTTTTGAAAGTTTTGGACTCACCAAATGAAGGGGTTACTTATTGTGTTCAGTACATTGCTGACTCAGTTGAAAAATACAACGAATACATGCGGACACACCCCAATCAACTGCAAAACAATGCTCCGGCAGAATTCCTGAATAAATTTGTAGTATTTAGTACTTTAATGGAATTTATTGAAGCTGAATGAACTTTATAAAAACAAAAATCAAGGATCTATTTATTTTAGAACCTAAGATCTGGAAGGATGACCGGGGATATTTTTACGAAAGTTACAGTAAGCGGTATTTTGACGAAGCAGGAATTGAGGCAGATTTTGTACAGGACAATCAGTCCCTCTCACAAAAGGGAACTTTAAGAGGTCTCCATGCGCAATCCAATCCACATGCTCAGGGAAAACTGGTAAGAGTAATAAAAGGCAGGGTTATTGATGTTGCTGTGGATATCCGTAAAGAATCTGAAAGCTATGGGCAGCATGTTGCAGTCGAATTAAATGAGGACAATCACCTGATGCTATGGGTGCCACCAGGATTTTTACATGGCTTTGTTACCCTTGAAGATGACACCATATTTACTTATAAGGTAACGAGCCTGTACAATAAGAATTCAGAGTTTGGTGTGGTATGGAATGATCCGGAACTAAATATTGACTGGGGTATTGCAGCGGAAGAAATAATTCTTTCAGAAAAAGATAAAGTACTGCCCCGCTTTAAAGATCTGAATAGTCCGTTTTAATTCTTAAAATAAAAAGCCGGAGTTTATTGCTCCGGCTGAATAAAATCTCAAATTCTACTTGATCAGATTGTACAATTCATCAAGTTTGGGTGAAAGTACAATTTCAATCCTTCTGTTACGGCTCCTGACTTCGGGACTTGATCCTTCCTCAATGGGCTGATATTCCCCTTTACCTGTTGCAGTGATCCTGCCGTTTTCAATTTTTTCTGTTTCAGTTAAAAATCTAACTACTGAAGTTGCACGCAATACGCTCAGATCCCAGTTATCTTTTATCTGCCCAAGATTAACAACCCGCTGATTGTCTGTATGCCCCTCCACTGAAATATTGATCTCAGGTTGTGTTTTCAGAACCTTGGCAAGTTCCCGCAATGCAAGCTTTCCCTTTTCATCAATTACTATACTGCCACTGCTGAACAATAA
>Ga0209480_10000477_pt1 | contig 33286 bp, 26 predicted proteins | sample JI61114C2DNA_FD_187501 | JGI IMG/M metagenome (GOLD analysis project Ga0209480, IMG submission 187501) | Wastewater effluent complex algal communities from Wisconsin, to seasonally profile nutrient transformation and Carbon sequestration -... | ecosystem: Engineered > WWTP > Effluent > Algae... | reverse complement strand
GAAAAGGCCTCAGTGGCTGGAAGGACGCGAAACAGCGCGTGCTGTGGTTTGGCGAGATCAAAACGCCGGGCAAGCTCACCGCCGCACTTTGCGTGCAGGGCGATGAAGGTCGCGTTTTGAGCCTCAAAGTCGGCGAAACGAGCCGCGAAGCCACCGTGACGAACGGAACGGCTTTGTTTGGCGAATTCGACATCGCGAAGGTCGGCTATGTGAAGTTTGAACTGACCTCCAAAGAGGGCTGCAAAGGCATCATCGAAGCCCTCGCGCTCGATGGACCCGCGACGCAGGACGCGCATTTCAATTTCGAACCGCGTCGCAATGCCTCTTCGGTGCATTTGATGTATCCGACGCCGAAGGACGAGAAGATCGCGCTTTTCTACAATGAGGTCACCGCCGTCGAGGAGCCGCTTTACACCTTCTACATGGCCTGCGGCTTCTCACGCGGCTACTTCGGCATGCAGGTCAATTCGGAGAGCGAGCGACGCATCATCTTCTCCGTGTGGGACGCGGGCAATGGCACCAACGCTATCGACCGCTCCACTGTCTCGAAGGACGATCAAACGCAACTCCTCGCGAAGGGTGAAGGCGTCGAGGCGAGCGTCTTTGGCCACGAAGGCACCGGCGGGCACTCGCATCTCGTGTATCCGTGGAAAACTGGCCAGGCGCAGAAGTTTGTTGTCGCCGTGAAGCCCGAGGGCGATCACACGACCTACAGCGGCTACTGGTTTCATCCGGAAAAACAAAGCTGGATGCTCATCGCGAGCTTCCGTGCACCGAAGGACGGCCAATACCTGCGCGGCCTGCATTCCTTCAGCGAAAACTTCGGCGGCCAAAACGGCCACCAGCAGCGCAAAGCCCTCTACGGCCCGCAATGGATCGCCAACGCCGATGGCAAGTGGACCGAACTCACCACCGCGAAGTTCAGCCACGATCCCACCGGCAAGGCGCATCGCCTCGACCGCTTCATGGGCGTCGAAGCCGGTAAATTCTTCCTCTCCCACGGCGGCTTCGTCGAAGGCTTCACCAAATTCGGCGAGCCCTTCAACCGCGCCGCCACGAACACGCCACCCGATTTCAAGCTGCCATGATGCTGCCGCCAATGTAATCCAGAGCTTCAGCTCGCCACACCCACGCTGCGTCACTCGTCTCCGTTTCACCTGACCACCTCTCTGCGGGCTAAAGCCCGTGACTACTCTCCATGAATGCCGCTTTCCAAGCTCATCTCACGACTCAACTCGACGCCATCCGCGCCGCGGGCACCTACAAACGCGAGCGCGTGCTCAGCACACCGCAAGGCACGCTCGTCCGTGCGAACGGCGGCGCGGCCGTGCTCAACATGTGCGCGAACAATTACCTCGGCCTCGCGCAGCATCCGAAGTTGCGGCAGGCGGCGCATGAGGCGCTGGAGCACTGGGGCTACGGCCTCGCCAGCGTGCGCTTCATCTGCGGCACTCAGGGCGTTCACAAGGAGCTGGAGGCCAGCTTGACCGACTTCCTCGGCACCGAGGACACGATTCTCTACGGCTCCTGCTTCGACGCGAACGGCGGCCTCTTTGAAACCATCCTCGGCCCCGAGGACGCCATCATCAGCGACGAACTCAACCACGCGTCGATCATCGACGGCGTGCGTTTGTGCAAAGCGCAGCGCTATCGCTACAAAAACTGCGACATGGCCGATCTGGAGGCTCAACTCGTCGCCGCCGATGCCAAAGGCGTGCGCTTCAAGCTCATCGCCACCGACGGTGTGTTCTCGATGGACGGCTACATCGCGCCGCTGAAGGCGATTTGCGATCTCGCGGACAAATACAACGCGCTCGTGATGGTCGATGACTCCCACGCCGTCGGCTTCATGGGAAAAACCGGGCGCGGCACGCACGAGCACTGCGACGTGATGGGCCGCATCGACATTTTGACCGGCACGCTCGGCAAAGCCCTCGGCGGCGCGAGCGGCGGCTACACCAGCGGGCGAAAGGAAATCATCGAACTGCTGCGGCAGAGATCGCGGCCGTATTTGTTCAGCAACACGCTTTGTCCTTCGATTGCGGGAGCGTCCATCGCGGCTTTGTGCCTGCTCAAGCAGAGCACGACTTTGCGTGATACGCTGGAGGCCAACACCCGCTGGTTTCGCGCCGCGATGACCGAGGCCGGTTTCCTCATCGTCCCCGGCGAGCATCCCATCGTCCCCGTCATGCTCGGCGATGCCGCGCTCGCGTCGAAATTCGCCGACGCCATGCTCGAGCGCGGCGTTTACGTCATTGGCTTCAGCTACCCCGTCGTCCCGCAGGGGAAGGCCCGCATTCGCACGCAGATCAGCGCCGCACACACGCGCGAGGACCTGGAAAAGGCGGTGAAGGCATTCGCGGACGTGAAGCGGGAGCTTGGGGTATGATTCCGATGCTCGCGATAGCGTCCTGGAGTGCTCCAGCCCTCTGGAGCTTTTCGAAGTCCTGGAGACGCTCGAAAGCGCCGGAGGCCCGGCGCACTCCAAAACGCTATCGCGACTAAATCACCCGCCACCTGACGTTCCATGCGCTCGTTTATGAAGAAACTCCTCCTGCTCCTCCTCCCCGCACTCGCTTTCGCTGAGCCTGTCCGCCTCGTGCATGAGCCTGCGCTTTCGCCTGATGGCAAAACGGTCGCGTTTGGGTGGCAGGGAGATCTTTGGACCGCTCCGACGGACGGCGGACGCGCCACGCGGCTCACCACGCATCCGGCGCTTGATTCAGGCGCGGCGTTTTCGCCGGATGGGAAGCAAATCGCCTTCAACAGCGAGCGTGAGGGCTTCAAACTGCTCTACTCGATGCCAGCCAGCGGCGGCGAGCCGAAGCAGCTCAGCTTTCACACGGACGGCAGCGATCTGCGCGAATGGACGCCCGATGGCAAAGGCCTGCTGGTCACGCTGGCGCGGGATTTGTCGTGGTTGCGCGAGTCGCGTTCGGCGCGGCATGCGATCATCGACGCGAACGAGCGCAAAGCCGAAAGCGTGCTCTTTGATGACTACGGATTCGACGGCGTGCTGTCGCCGGACGGTCAGAAACTGCTCTTCATGCGCGAGGGCTCGGAGTCGTGGTGGCGACAGGGCTTCAAGGGGTCGCGTGCGGGGCAGATCTGGCTCTTCAATCGCGCGGATGGCAGCTTCAAGCAGGTCATCAGCGATGAAAACGAGAACCGCTGGCCACTCTGGAAGCCGGACGGCAAAGGCTTCTACTTCGTCCGCAATGGCAACCTCTGGCAGCACGATCTGACGAGCGGCAAGCACACCGCGATCACGAATTTCAAAGACGACCTCGTCGTCTTCCCCGCGATCTCGCGGGATGGCAAGACGCTCGTCTTTCGCGTGCGCTTCGATCTCTACCGCTGGCATCCCGGCGACAAAGAGCCGGTGAAGATCGCCATCGAAGCCGTCACCGATGCCTCACTGGACATCACGCGCGTGGTTCTCGACAAGGCGACGGACATTCACTTCACGCCGGATGGTTTGCAGATGGCCTTCATCAGCAGCGGCGATGTGTGGGTGATGGACACGGAGCTCAAAGAGCCGCGCCGCGTGACGCAAACGGCGGAAGAAGAGCGTGGCGTGCTGTTTGCGCCGGATGCGAAGTCGCTCGTGTTTGTGAGTGATGCGGGCGGGCAGACGGATTTGTGGAAGGCGGTGCCTGCGGATGAGAAGAAGGCGTGGTTTGAGAGCGCGGGCTTCACGCTCACGAAGCTGACGAATGATCCGGAGGCCGATTCGAGCCCGCGCTTCACGCAAGATGGCAAAAAGCTCGCGTGGTTGCGTGAGCGGGGGGATTTGATGCTGGCGGATGCGGATGGGAAGAACGTGAAACGGCTCATCGAATCTTGGAACGAGCCTGCGTTTGAGTTTTCGCCGGATGGGAAATGGCTGGCGTATTCAAAGGAGGATGAATTCTTCAATGATGACATCTGGCTGATGCCCGTGGATGGCTCGAAACCGGCTTTCAACGTCTCGCAGCATCCCGATGACGATGCGTGGCCCCATTGGTCGCCAGATGGCAAAATGCTCGCGTGGACCGGCACGCGGGAGATTGACGAGCAGGATGTGTTTTATGTGCATCTGCTGGCCGAGGAGGATGAAAAGACCAAACGCGAGCGCACCCTGGTGAAAGCCCGCGAAAAGATCACCAAGGCGAAAAAGTCCGAGCCGAAGAAAGAAGCTCCCAAAGCTGAAAAACCCGCCGAACCGGCCCCAGTGGTCGCTGAGCCAAAAAAAGCCGAAGAAGCGAAAAAGGCTGAAGAACCGAAGAAGGTGGCCAAGAAGCCCGAACCGCTGAAAATCGACTTCGAGGGCCTGCATGAGCGTGTTCAGCGCGTGAAGTTACCGAACTCCGCCGAGTATTCGCTCGTGTGGTCGCCGGACTCGAAGAAGCTGGTGTTTCAATCGCGGCTGGAAGAGCAAAAGCGGACGATGAGCATCGAATTCCCCGATGACTTGAAGCCGAAGATGCTCAGCAGCGCGGTTTTGACGAACGCGGTGTGGCTCAAGGAAGGCGATCAGCTCATGGGCTTGCTCGATGGCAAACCGGCGATGCTTTCCGGCAAGGGCGGTGATGCGAAGACTTACGCCTTCAAAGCGCAGCAGAGCTACTCGCGGGCGGAAAAGCAGCGCGCGGTGTTTGACCAGTGTTGGCAGGTCATGCGCGATCATTTTTATGACGAGAAGCTCGGAAATCGCGACTGGAACGCGGTGCGCACGAAGTATCGCGACATGGCTGCCGAGGCTCCGGACATGAAAGGCGCGGCGGAGTGCGTGTGGCTGATGCTGGGCGAGCTAAATGGCTCGCACCTCGGCTTCATGATCGGCTCTGCAACGAACACGAGCGGCTGGACGGAAGAAACGGCGCATCTGGGCCTGCGATTTGATGCGAGCTTTGCCGGACCGGGCTGGAAGGTGCGTGACGTGATACCGAAATCGCCCGCGAGTCGCAAGGAGAGCCGCGTGGAGGCTGGCGAGATCGTTTTGAAGGTGGATGGCAGGGACGTGCAGCCAGCGATGGATGTCAGCAGCGTGCTGAACGGCCCGATGGAGCGCGACATCGTGCTCACCGTGAAGAATGGCGACAAAACTCGCGAGGTGACGCTGCGCCCGATCAGCTACATCACCGCGCGTCGTTTGCTTTACGATGACTGGATCGCGGAGAACCGCAAAGTGGTCGAGAAGGCCTCCGGTGGCACGCTTGGCTACCTGCACATCAGCGCGATGGATGATGCGAGCTTCCAAAAATTCCAAGAGGAGCTTTATCACGCCGGTGCGGGCAAAGATGGCCTCATCATCGACGTGCGTGAGAACGGCGGTGGCTCCACGACGGATCATCTGCTCACCGCGCTCACGCAGCCGCGTCATGCCATCGCCATTCCACGCGGCAGCCAGACGCCTGGCTATCCGCAGGATCGCATGATTTACGCGACGTGGCCGAAGCCCATCGTCGTGCTCTGCAATCAGAACAGCTACAGCAACGCGGAGGTCTTCAGCCATGCGATCAAGACGCTGAAACGCGGTCAAGTCATCGGTGTGCAGACCGCTGGCGGCGTCATCAGCACCGGCTCGACGGCGATCATGGACGTGGGCACGCTGCGCCTGCCTTTCCGCGGCTGGTATGTGCTCTCCAACGGTCAGGACATGGAGCTGATGGGCGCGAAGCCCGATCACATCGTCTGGCCGCTGCCCGGTGACAAAGCCGACCGCCAGCTCAACAAAGCCGTCGAGGTGCTCAAGGCCGATGTGGAGACATGGAAGAAGCGTCCGCAGCCAAATTTGATCAAGGCAACGGAGAGGAAACCATGAAACACCTTCTTTTACTCACTGCCGCCGTCACAGCTCTTCACGCGGACGATTTGTGCCAACAACCTTCGCCCGAAGACATGGCGAAAGCAGCGGGCGTCACGCTGCCGCCGCTGCCGTGGCATGTGGCGAATGTGTGGTGGGACTTTGAGAAGCCGGTGGAGCATTTCACGTCGTTGGAGGTCGATGTGACGATCGACCGCGATGTGCCGAGTGATTACAACTTGTACATCTCGCCGTGTGGAATCGCGAAGATCAATGGCTTGCAGTTCTACGGCGGCATCCAGACGAACATCAACGGCTGGGCCACCAAAGAGAGCCGTGAGCGCGTGCATCGCGGCAAGGGCGGCATTTTTTCCCGCTGGTCGAGCGACAAGACGACGCCCATCGGGCTCGATCATGTGCGCACTGCGGCGGAGGATTGTCTGGTGGAGAGCGCGGGCTATGAAGGCGAGTTCGCCAGCGTGCGGCGGCCCTTTGCGTGGACGAAGGGGACTTACACGTGGTGCATCACGAAAGGTGGGAGCGAAGGCGGCAGCACTTGGTTCACCTGCACGATTCGAGATGCGAAGGGAAGCGTGCATGAAGTCGGCAGCCTGCGCTTTGAAGGCACGGATTTCACGTTTTGGGAGAGGCACAGCGCCTTCGTGGAGGTTTACAGCACGGCAAAAATCCCGAAGTCGGGCATTCCGAAGGTGAATGTGACGTTTGGATGGCCGCGGCTGAACGGGAAGAAGGTGCCGCTGAAGAAAGCGCATGCCTATTATCCTGACAAAGGTGGGCCTGATTCGCCGGATTGCGCCTGGGTGAAGGCGGCGGGCGAAAACTGCGTGGTGGAAGTCGGCCCCATCTTCAAACGCGATGAAGCGAAGCGGCGGCATGATCTCGTTTTGGGTGCCCAAACGCGCACGGTGTCGAAAATCGCGTCGAAAGAGGCTGTGGCGCTCGTGGACACGAATGACGCACCGGATCTGAAGGAATGGGGAAACAAGGCTGGCACGCTGTGTGTCGAGTGGTTCCCGAAAATCGCTGCGTTGCTGCCCAGCGAAGGTTTCACCGCGCCGAAGCAGGTGACGCTATACTTTGATCCAGCGATGAAAGGCGTGGCTCATGCTGCGAATGGCAAGATCACGATCTCGGCGGCCTTTGTGCGGTCAAATCCCGAGGACTGGGGCATGGTGGTGCATGAGCTGACGCATGTGGTGCAGGCGTATCCGCCCGGCGGGCCGGGATGGCTCGTGGAGGGCATCGCGGACTACATCCGCATCGTGCATTTTGAGCCGCAGGCTCCGAGGCCGAAGCTGACGCGGTTGGCGAATTACAAAGACGCCTACAAGACTGCGGCGATGTTTCTGGAGTGGATCGAAAAGCAGCATGCGCCCGGCCTTGTCGTGAAACTGAACGCCGCGCTGCGTGCGGGGAAGTATCGCGATGAATTGTGGAAGGAATTCACCGGCAAGACGGTCGATGAGCTGTGGACTGCGTTCGTCGATACGTTGAATCTGTGAATCATGGACACGCTCTCCGCCACACTGCTGCTACTGACAATCATGGACCCGCTGGGGAACGTGGCGACGTTTGTGTCCGGGCTGCGTCCGGTGCCGCCGGAGCGGCGTCTGCGGGTGATTGCGCGGGAGTTGATCATCGCGCTGGTGATACTGATCGTTTTTTTGTTCGCGGGGCCGTGGCTGCTGGGGCTGTTGCACTTGAAGCAAGAGGCGCTGTTTATCAGTGGTGGCATTGTGCTGTTTTTGATCGCGCTGAAGATGATTTTTCCACCTGCACGACGTGATGAGGAGCCGAATGAGGAGCCTTTCATCGTGCCTCTGGCCACACCGATGATCGCCGGACCTTCTGTACTGGCGACTCTGCTGGTGCTGGTCAGCACGCAGCCGGAGCAGATTTGGAACTGGTTTGCCGCGCTGCTCATCGCCTGGAGCATCACGGCGGCAGTTCTGCTGTGTGCGCCGGCCATCGCCCGTGTGCTCAAAGAGAAAGGTTCCATGGCCGTGGAGCGGCTGATGGGCATGCTGCTGGTCATGGTGGCCGTGCAGATGCTTCTCAACGGCATCGAGCATTATTTGAAGCATTGAGCGGACTGGCGGGCGAAACGGGGATGGTAAATGACGAATGAGTAAATCTGAATGACGAAGCGGTTTTTTGGACATTCGTGCTTCGACATTTCTTCGGCATTCGGTAATTCGTCCTTCGTCATTTCCCTCTCATGCCTCCCTGGATCGAATACTTCGCCGTCGCAGTATGCGCGATCTCTGCCGTGCTCGCTGCCGAGGGGAAGCGGATGGACTTGTTTGGCGTGATGGTGCTGGCACTGGTGACAGCAGTGGGTGGCGGGACCATTCGTGATTTGTGCCTCGGAGCGGAACCAGTGTTTTGGATTCAACAGCCGCATCATGTCTGGACGGCGCTGATCGCGGCTGCGGTGACCTTTGTCGTGGTTCGGTTTGTTCACCTGCCGCAGAGACTGCTCGCCATCGCGGATGCGTTTGGGCTGGCCTTGTTCGGCATCGCTGGAACGGAGAAGGCCCTGGCGTTTGGAACGCCGGGCATTGTTGCGATCCTGCTGGGTATCGTCACCGGCGTTGCGGGCGGCATTCTGCGAGATGTGCTGCGCCGTGAAATCCCGTGGGTATTCCAGGCGGAGGTCGATCTGTATGCCACGGCCGTGTTTGCCGGCGCACTGGTGTTTGTGATGCTGCGTGAGTGGCTGCCGCCTTCGGAAACACATCGTTACATCGGCATGGCGGTGATTTTGCTGCTACGACTGGCTGCGATGAAGTGGAGGTTGCGGCTGCCGACGCTCAAGACTCGGGGCTCATGATTTTCATGGGACGCCGGTTGCCAGCCAGAGAGGCAGCGCTTTAATCACCGGGTATGAATCGTGATGTCATTGAGACCCAGGTGCGCGCCGTCCTTCCTTTGGATGGCAGCTTTGCCGTTTTTCTCGGCAATGAAGAGAAGACCTTCGTCATCTATGTGGATGAGTCGGTCGGCTCGGCGATTTCCATGTTCATGCGCGGCGTGTCCAAAGAACGCCCGCTGACACACGATCTGCTGGCGACAGTGCTCCTGGCCTTCGGAGCCAAAGTGGACCGAGTGATCATCAACAATGTTCAGGGTAGTGTGTTCTTCGCCCGCATCATCGTTTCCGCAGAGAATGAACTGCACGCAAGGAAGGTCATTGAGCTCGATGCGCGGCCCAGCGATAGCCTGGCGCTGGCTCTTCAGCAAAGCGCGCCCATTTTTGTGGCGAAGCATGTGCTGGACAGCGTGGAGGACGTCACGAACACCCTGGCTGAGATCGAAAAACGCAGCGCCGAACAGACAGCAAGTGAAGCCGCTGGTGAGACGGATGAAACTGGTGAGGACGATGATGATTTAGAAGAGATCGATCCTGACGACCTTGATCTGGAGGCGCTGGAAGGGCTGAATCTCGAAAACATCGACGAGGATGAGGATGATGGTAAAAAAGGTTACGATGATGGCTATGGTCAGGGTGACGACGATGATGAAGGGGAGGAGTGGAAAAAGGGCAATTAACCTCGTGCATCCTTCTGTCTGATCTTACCCAGAAGATGTCCGAACAATGAACCAATGGATCGCGTTTTGATGCGCATCATGAATCGTCGCTCATCGCTCAAGACCATCCTCGCCACGGGCATCGCGCCCATGTTTGTGCCAGCGCGTCTGCTGCGCTCGCAGACGGCACCCTCAAACAAGATCACGCTCGGCGTCATCGGCGTCGGTGCCCAGGGCACGGGAGATATGCGGGCCTTTTTAAACCATGAGGATCTCCGCGTGGTGGCGCTCTGTGATGTGAATCAAAAGCGCATCGAGAACGCTCAGGGCATTATCAAAGACGCCTACGGCAGCGCTGATGCGAAGGTGTACAGCGACTTCCGTGAGCTGAATCGCGACCCGAGTATCGACGCGGTGCTCATGGCGCTGCCGGTGCATTGGCACAGCATTCCATCGGCAGATGCGGTGCTGAATGGGAAGCACCTTTATCACGAGAAACCGATGGGCATGTCGATCGAGGAAGCGCAGCTCGTGCGTGCTGCGGTGCGGAAAAAGGGCGTCGTGTTTCAGTTCGGCACGCAGCAGCGCTCAGACATGAAATTTCGCTGGGCGGCGGAGCTGGCGCAGAATGGTCGGCTTGGGAAGCTGAAGGAGATCCAGGTCGGCGTTCCCGGCGGCATCACGGCGGAGCTTTTTCCCAAACAGCCCGTGCCCGCCAGCATCGACTGGGATCTCTGGGTCGGTCCCGCACCCTTCACGGACTACAATGTCGAGAAGACGAAGCGTCATTTTCACGAAAACATCACGAACTTCTCCCTCGGCATGATTTCATGCTGGGGCATCCATCACCTCGATATCGCCCAGTGGGGCAATGGCACGGATGCGACTGGTCCCGTGAGCATCGAAGGCGCTGGCGAGTATCCAAAGCAAGGCACCTGCGATGCCGTGCAGAGCTGGAAACTGCGCTTCGAGTATGCCGCCGCTGCCCCCGTGACCTTTGCCAATGAGGGAGCTGAGATCGGTCATGGGGCGCGCTTCATCGGCGAGAACGGCTGGGTGCATGTGGTGCGTGGAAAAATCACCGCCAGTGACGAAGCCATCCTACGTGACCCGCAAAACAAGGTCGGCACCATGCCCATCAATCTTCAGGAAAGTCTCGAACACACCCGCAACTTCCTCGATGCCATCCAGGGCAAGGCCAAGGCTGTCTGTGACATCGAGACCGCCGTGCGCAGTGACACGCTGCCTCAACTCGCCTCAGCTTGTTTGAAGGCGAAACGCAAGCTCACCTGGGACCCGGCGGCTGAAAACTTCGGCTCTGATGCCGAAGCGAACGCGCTGATGAAACATCGACCCATGCGTGGCGAATGGAAGCTGCCCGTCGTATGATCCACCGACATGACTGACTGGGAACAACACTACCTCGAAGGCAACACCCCCTGGAACAAAGGCCAGCCATCACCGCCGATGCTGGAATGGGTGGCCAGCAACAAACCCATCGGAAGAGCTCTCGTTCCCGGCTGCGGAGTCGGGCACGATGTGGCGATGCTCGCCCATCATGGCCTTGAAGCCTACGGCCTAGACATCGCGCCCACCGCCGTCACGATGGCACGGCAGACTTACCCCCAGCTTTCTGACTGTTTTCTGCTCGCAGACCTCTTCGATCCGCCAGCCGATTTGATGGGGAGCTTTGATTTCATCTTTGAGCACACCTGTCTCTGCGCCCTGCCACCGGAGTGGCGGGTGCGTTATGAAAAAGCCGCCCACGAGCTGCTGAAGCCCGGCGGACTGCTCGTCGGCGTCTGGTTCATGAATCCCGAGATGGACCCTGGTGAACAAGGACCGCCCTTCGGCATCGAGGTCTCAGAACTCGGCACGCTCTTCGATGAATCCCGCTGGGAGATCGCCGAAGATCGAGTGCCTGAAGTGGGCTATGATGGCCGTGTCGGCCGCGAGCGACTGCGGGTGCTGCGGAAACGCTGATCAAAGATACGGCTCGATCGGCAGCTTGCCGTTCGAGGCGCAGATGAACATCGTTCCAGGCTTCACCGTGCTCGGTGAGGTGCTGACTTTTCCACCTGCTGCTTCCACGAGCATGACACCTGCGGCGATGTCCCAAAGGCTGATCTGTTCTTCGACATACGCATCGAGTCGGCCACAGGCGATGTAGGCCAGAGCCAGCGCTGCACTGCCGAGCATGCGTGTTTTGCGCACATCATAGGCGATGCGTTTGTAGCGCTCGAATCCGGCATCGAGCGCGGATTTGCTTTTCGAGAATCCGACGGTGACGACGGCTTCGGCCATCGTCGCACGCGGGCTGACGGCGATGGGCTTGCCATTCAGCATGGGCTGGCCGCCTTTGACCACGCTCCAGGTTTCATTCTGCATCGGGTCATGGATCACGCCGAGCAGCATCTCTTTCGTGTGGCGATTCCGCGCGGCGATGGATACGCAGAAGTGCGGGATATTGAAATAGTAGTTCACCGTGCCGTCGATGGGATCGACGATCCACTCGACATCGCCATCACCGCCGAGGTCGCCTTCTTCCTCGCCGAGGATGGCGTGGGTGGAATCGTTTTTCAGGATGATCTCAGTGATGAGCTTCTGGCTGCGCACATCCAGCTCCAGCTTGATGTCATGGCGCTGCATCTCATTGACCGTGAGATCGGAGCCGAAGTTGCTTTTGATGAGCTGGCCCGCCTGGGTGGCGGCGTCGAGGGCGATGGGAAGAAGATCAGACATGAGGAGTTTTTGAGGATGCAGCCAGGCGGGTGATGAACTGGATCAGCTCATGAGCGAGTGCCGTCTTGCATTGCTGTGGCAAAGACTGCGTTTGGCCGCCGGGGAGGCAGAGAGTGATGGCGTTTTCTGCACTGTCAAACCCGATGCCCGGCTGCGCGACATCGTTGGCGATGATGAGGTCGCAGCCTTTACGCACGAGCTTGTCCTGCGCGTGCTCGACGAGCTTCTCTGTCTCTGCTGCGAAGCCGACGAGGCAGCCCTTGAAGCCAAACACGCTGCGGGCCGAGCCGAGGATGTCTTCGGTGCGCTCCAGTTCCAGCGTCAGCGTGTCAGCACTCTTCTTGATCTTCTGCTTCGCTTTCACCACAGGCCGATAGTCCGCCACAGCAGCCGCAAAGATGGCCACGTCCGCGCTGGCGATGTGCTTTTGAACCGCCTCAAACATCTCACGCGCCGTCTCCACCTTGATCAAAGTGATGCCGCTGGGTGCAGGCAGAAAAACCGGCCCCGAGATCAAAGTCACCTCGTGCCCGGCATCGCGCGCTGCCTCTGCCAGAGCATAACCCATGCGGCCGGAGGAACGGTTCGTGAGATACCGCACCGGATCGAGCGGCTCCCGAGTCGGGCCAGCGGTGATGAGGTAGTGCATGGTGGCATCTTCCGTCGCTCAGGGCAGTGGTCAAACGCACGTCTCGGACGGACGCATTTGCATTTGCCCTCACTGGAGCGCCCCGCCATCATCGCGACCACTTCACTCAACCTTTTCACTATGTATTTCCTCGGCATCGACAGCGGCACCCAGAGCACGAAGGCCATCGTGCTTGACCTCGACAGCGGCAAGATACTCGCCTCCGGGCACAGCGCCTATGATTTGATCGAAGGGCTGCCCGCTGGGCATCTCGAACAACATCCGCAGAGCTGGATCGACGCGGTGGAGAGCAGTGTGAAGCAGTGCCTGGAGAAGATCGGAGCCGAAAAATCGAAGATCGCTGGCATCGGCGTGAGCGGTCAGCAGCATGGACTCGTGGCTCTCGGAGCCGATGACAAACCTGTGCGGCCTGCGAAGCTGTGGTGCGATACTTCCACGCAGGCTCAGTGCGCTGAGATCGCGCATGAGTTCGGCGGTCAGCCCGGTGTGATCGCTTTGGCGGGGAATGCTATGCTGCCCGGCTACACGATCCCGAAGCTGCTTTGGATCAAACAAAACGAGCCCGAGAACTTCGCCAAAATCACCTCCATCTTGCTGCCGCATGATTACATCAACTTCTGGCTCAGCGGCGTGAAGCGCATGGAATACGGTGATGCCTCCGGCATGGGCATCCTGAACGTGAACACGCGTCAGTGGTGCTACGAGTTGTGTGACTACATCGACCCACGCGTCCGCTCCATGCTGCCTGAGCTTGGCTCCAGCCGCAGCGTGCATGGCCGTCTCCGTCATGAATTGGCGAAGGCCTGGGGACTCGGCGACAACGTTATCATCTCCGCCGGTGGTGGCGACAACATGATGGGTGCAATCGGCACGGGAAACATCAAGCCCGGTGTCATCACCGCCAGCTTCGGCACCAGCGGCACGCTTTACGGCGTGGCAGGATCACCCGTGGTCGATGGGCAGGGTGAAGTGGCCGCGTTTTGCGACAGCACCGACCAGTGGCTGCCGCTCGTCTGCACCATGAATGTCACCGTCGTCACCGAGCAGGTGCGCGACATGTATGGCTGGGATTTGAAGCAGCTCGAAGCTGCCGTGGCCTCCGCACCTGTGGGTGCCGATGGCGTGATGTTCCTGCCTTACCTCAATGGCGAGCGCACCCCGAACCTGCCGAACGGCACTGGTGTGCTCCACGGCCTGCGCCCGACAAACATGACGCCTGCGAACATCGCCCGTGCGGCGGTAGAAGGTGCCACGCTGGGCCTCGCGTATGGTTTGAAGCGCTTCCGTGATCTTGGCATGAACCCCACCGAGATCCGCCTCACCGGCGGTGGCAGCAAAAGCAGCGTCTGGCGTCAGATCGCCGCCGATATCTTTAATGCAGAAGTCGTCACGCTCAGCACCAGCGAAGGGGCCGCCCTTGGCGGAGCCATCCAGGCGGCCTACGCGCAAGCCAACGAGCACGGTGAAACCATCAGCTACGAGGCACTTTGCGCCAAACTGGTCACGCTGGATGAATCCACCCGCTGCAAGCCGAACGCTGAAAATGCCGCCAAGTATGCTCAGCAGCTTGATCGCCAGATGGAACTCACGGGCCGCCTCCAGCAGACGGGCTGGCTTTGATTGCTGCTGCATAGGCATGGCATGAAAGCGGGTCGGTAACGCCGTATGAATGGCCATGCGATTTTTTTGCTTCATTTCCCTCACCGCCACTCCCGTCCTCGCGGTGGATTTCGTGCGCGAGGTGCGGCCGATCTTTGAAAAGCACTGCTATGAGTGCCATGGAGCCGAAAAGCAGAAGAACGACTACCGGCTCGACATCAAGGCCGTGGCTTTGAAAAACATCGTTGTTGGCAAGAGCGTGGAGAGTCCGTTGTTTCGTTTCGTCAGCGGCTTGGAGAAAGACTTGGCGATGCCGCCAAAGTCGAAGCTCAGCAGGGCGGAGATCGATACGCTGAAACGCTGGATTGATGAGGGTGCTGTGTGGCCCGATGGCGTGGATGTCGCGAAACTGGAGGACAAAACAGACTGGTGGGCTTTCAAGCCGCTCTCTAAACCTTCGGGGCAGAGCTTGGATGTCTTCATCCAAGGGAAGCTGAAAGAGAAAGACCTTACACCGGCTCCTCGTGCGGATGCACGCACACTCATTCGGCGTCTTTTTCTCGATCTGACCGGCCTCCCGCCCACACCGTCGGACTTGTCTGAATGGTCGGACCTGTCCGACGAGCGTTACGAAAAGCTCGTGGACACGCTTCTGGCCTCCCCGCGCCACGGCGAGCGCTGGGCGCGGCACTGGCTCGATCTCGTGCATTACGGCGAAACGCACGGCTATGACAAAGACAAGCCACGCATGAATGCCTGGCCTTACCGGGACTACGTCATCCGTGCCTTCAACAACGACAAGCCTTACACTCGCTTCATCGAGGAGCAGATTGCCGGAGATGCGCTCTATCCAGGCACCACGGATGGCATCACGGCGCTGGGATTCATTGCGGCGGGGCCGTGGGATTACATCGGGCATGCCGAGGTGCCGGAGACGAAGCTCGATGGCAAGATCGCCCGGCATCTGGATCGCGATGACATGGTGCAGAATGCCGTCGGCAGCTTTTGCAGCCTGACGGTGCAGTGTGCTCAGTGCCACTATCACAAGTTCGATCCCATCTCGCAGGAGGACTACTATTCGCTTCAGGCAGTGTTCGCCGGCATCGACCGCACCGACGTGGATTATTATCCCGACGACGCTTTGATGCAGAAGTTTGCCGCGCTTCAAAAACAGAAGAAGCAGCTCACCGACGTGATCGCCGCACTGGAGGAGCCTTTGAAGAAAAAAGCCGGTGAAGCCTACGCCGCGCTCAGCAAGCGCATCGACGGTGCCGATGAAAAAGGCGCGAATCCGAACGCGAAACCCGACTTTGGCTATCACAGCGCCATTTCGCCGACTCAAGACGCGGTGAAGTGGGTGCAGGTCGATCTCGGCAAGAGCGTGCAGGTCGAGCGCATCGTGCTGAAGCCCTGCTACGATGACTTTGGCAAGATCGGCGGTGGTTTCGGCTTCCCCGTGCGCTTCAAGATCGAAGTCAGTGATGATCCCACCTTCAAGACCGGTGTTACGCTCGTGTGGCGGAAGCACGATGTCACTTTCATGAACGACTTCGCCAATCCGGGGCTCAAGCCCTTGGAAACCGGCACAGCGGGCGATGACGGCGTCACGGGCCGCTTTGTGCGCGTCACTGCCGTGAAGCTCGCACCGCGCAAAGACGACTACATTTTCGCGCTGGCGGAGATGGAGGTCTATGACAGCAAAACCGGACCCAACCTCGCCGTAGGCCGCCCCGTGACATCGCTCGACAGCATCGAAGCCGCGCCGCGCTGGCGCAAAGCGAATCTCACGGATGGCATCGCTCCCGAAAGCCGCACCGAGGAGGACAAACTGAAGCTCATTCGTGAACGCGATGCTCTCATGCTCGCGCAGGCCGACGAAGCCACGAAGAAGAAGCTCCGCGATGCCCGCAAGCAGCGCGATGCCTTGCCGCAACTGCCCGCGCCGCAGAAAGTCTATGCCGGGGCCGTCCACTACGGCAGCGGCGCTTTCAAAGGCACGCATGGCATTCCACGCACGATCCAGGTGCTCAAACGCGGCGACATGAAGCAACCCGCGCAGGAAGTCAGCGCAGGCACGGTGACAGCACTGAGCGAACTGCTCAAAGTGCCGTTCAAGGTGACCGGGGATCATGAATCCGCCCGCCGCGCCGCATTGGCGAAGTGGATCACTGACAAGAACAACGCCCTTACCTGGCGCAGCATCGTGAATCGTGTGTGGCAGCATCATTTCGGTCGTGGTTTGGTCGATACCGCGAATGACTTCGGACGCATGGGCGGAAAGCCGAGCCACCCCGAGTTGCTGGACTGGCTGGCGGTAACGTTTCGAGATGATTTTGGCGGCAGTTTGAAGAAGCTACACAAGCTCATTGTGATGTCGAAAACCTACCGCCAGCAGTCAGACTCGTCTGACCTGTCTGACAAGTCCGACGCCGCGAACATGTGGCTCTCCCATCAAAACCGCCGCAAGCTCGATGCGGAGTCCATCCGCGACTCCATCCTCGCGGTGAGCGGCAAACTCGACCTCGCCATGGGTGGGCCGAGCTTTCAGGACTTCATCATCGACAAGCCGCAGCACTCGCCGCACTACGAATACCATCTTCACGATCCCGAGGACCCGAAGAGCCACCGACGCAGCATCTACCGCTTCATCGTGCGCAGCCAGCAGCAGCCTTTCATGACCGTGCTCGACTGCGCGGACCCATCCATGCGCGTGGACAAGCGCAACGAATCCCTCAGCCCGCTGCAAGCGCTCGCGATGATGAACAATGGCCTCACCGTGACGATGGCGAAGCACTTCGCCGCTCATGCTGGAAGTGTGAAACGTGCCTTCCAACTCGCCCTCGCCCGCGAACCCACGGCGGAAGAACTCGCCGCGTTGGAAGATTACGCGAAGCGCGAAGGCCTCGAAAACACCTGCCGCGTCATTTTGAACCTGAACGAGTTCACGTTTGTAGATTGAAGCCGGAGAGTGGTTGCAAGTTTGGTGTCATGCAGACGCTTTAGAACCATGACTTGGTCCCAAAACTATGATCCTCTCGGCAATCTGATCTTCTCTTCGCTCGTGGCGGCGGTGCCGGTGGTGGTTTTGCTCGGGTTGCTGGCGTTCTGGCATGTTCGGGCGCATTTCGCGGCGCTGGCGGGACTCGTGGCAGCCGCGCTGATCGCTGTTTTTGTTTATCACATGCCAGCACAGCTCGCAGGCATGGCGGCGGTGAACGGAGCAGTGTTTGGCCTCTTCCCCATCGGCTGGATCGTGCTGAATGCGATGTTCGTCTATAACCTGAGCGTGGAGACGAATCAGTTCGCCGTGTTGCAACGGCAGATCGCGGGCGTCTCGGGTGATCGACGCATCCAAGCGCTGATGATCGCGTTTTGCTTCGGAGCTTTCATCGAAGGCGCGGCGGGTTTTGGGGCGCCGGTGGCGATCACTGGCGCACTCATGATCGGGCTCGGCTTCAAACCGCTCGAAGCGGCCAAGCTGGCTCTCATCGGCAACACAGCACCCGTGGCTTTTGGATCGCTCGGCATCCCGCTGACGACGATGGCAGACATCACGGGTCTCGACCTCATGAAGCTGAGCGCGATGGTCGGCAGGCAGTTGCCCGTCTTCTCATTGCTCGTGCCCTTCTGGCTGGTGGCGGCGCAGGTGGGCTGGCGCGGCATGATGGCGATCTGGCCCGCGTGTTTCGTCACCGGAGCGAGCTTTGCCGTGATGCAGTTTCTGATGAGCAACTATCATGGACCGTGGTTGGTCGATATTGTCAGCGCGGTGGTGGCGATGGCTTCGCTGGTGCTCTTCATGAAGGTGTGGAAGCCGCGTGATGTGGCGGATGAGCCGACGGGCGACACGACCAGCACCGCCGGTGCTTGGAAAGCCTGGCTGCCGTGGGTTTTTCTCACCGTCTTCGTTTTTGTCTGGGGCACGCCGCAGGTGAAGTCCGCGCTGAATACGCTCTTCAATCGCGAGATCGAGGTGCCGATGCTGCACCTCGCGGTCGAGCGCGTGCCGCCGGTGGTGATTCATGCGGAGATGGAGAAGGCGCTCTTTAAACTGAACCTGCTGAGCTCTGCTGGAACGTCGGCGATGCTGGCGGGAATGCTCGCGGGTCTTTGCCTTGGCGTGTCGCCGCGTGATCTGCTCGGCATCTACGGACGCACGATTTGGAAGCTGCGTGTCTCGTTGCTCACCATCTCGCTCATGCTCGCGATGGGTTACGTCACGCGCTACAGCGGCACGGATACCACGATGGGGCTGATGATGGCCTCCACCGGTGTGCTGTTTCCCTTCTTCTCGCCGATCATCGGCTGGCTGGGAGTGGCACTGACAGGCAGCGACACGGCGTCGAACGTGCTCTTTGGCAATCTCCAGCAGGTCACGGCGAACCAACTGGATCTTTCGCCGATTCACATGGCGGCCTCAAACAGCTCCGGCGGCGTGATGGGCAAGATGATCGATGCGCAGAGCATCGTCGTCGCCGCCGTGGCAACAGGTGGCCGTGAAGACAGTCCCGACGCGGGCACGGTGTTGCGCAGCGTCTTCTGGCACAGCGTGGCGCTGGCGCTGCTCATGGGCCTGCTGGTGATGGCGCAGGCCTACTGGCTGCCGTGGATGGTGGTGAAGTGAGATTTCCTCATGCCTCAAACAGCCGCTCGAAGGGCACGAGATAATCGAAGAAGTCCTCGTCAGGGATGCTGGCATCCAGCTCGCCGTGATAGACGAGCACGGTGCGGCAGGGCGTGCCTTTGGGAAGCTTCAGGCGGCGGATTTTCTCCTGCACATCGGTGATGCAGGAAGCTGGGATTTTTTCGCGCAGCTTGATCTCGATGACGTAGAGCGACTTCTTCGTGCGCAGCAGCATGTCGATCTGGCAGGCCTCGGTGCGCAGAGTTTTGGCCTGGAAATACGGCCCGGCATTGAGGATGGGCATGTTGGCGAGGTCGATATGGCGCAGCAGCGGATCACGGTTGCCGAGCACGAGGTTTTCAAACTGCAGGCCCATGAGCGTGTCCCACTGCGACAGTGTTTCGAGCGGGCGCGTGCGGTAGAGCCCCTTCTCGATCCGCTTTTTCTCCGGCTCGATGTAGCGGAGGTAAAAGCGCGAGTAGTTGTCGCTGAGGCGGTATTTGGCGGTGCGTTTCTCCGTGCCGCCGAGCGGTGAAAACGGCAGATCGACGGTGATGAAGCCCGCGCTCTCCAGCTCCGTCAGCGCCTCGGTGATGATGCCGCCGCGTCCGACTTGCAGTTCCTTCGTGATCTCGGTCATCGTGCGGGCCGGACCGCTCAAAACGCGGCAGATGTCGCGGTAACGATCCGCGCGGCGGTTGAAGACGCTGCTGAATAGATCCTCAAATTCGCGGAAGAGAAGCCCGCCCGCGTCAAAGCACAGGCGGTGGATGTTTTGTTCGGCGGTCTGTGAGGGATCGATCTCCTCCAGGTAGCGCGGAACGCCGCCGGTGACGGCGAGAGTCTTGATTTTCTCCAGCACGGGGATGCGCGGGGCTTTGGCACGCCAAAACGGCACGCACTCCGGCAGCGGCATGGGCGGCATGGTGAAGACCCAGCTCGTGCGGCCGACGAAGCCGGCGCTTTTGAGCAGGTTCGCCTCGATCCACGAGGAGACGGAACCGCAAAGCACGACGACGAGGTGGTTGCGCGCGCTGAAGAGATTGTCCCACGCCACCTTGAGGTGCCCGGCGAAATCCGGCGATCCAGCAGCCATCCACGAGATCTCATCCAGCAGCAGCACGACCTTGCCTTTGGCCGGGAGGGCCTGCGCGAGCATCTGAAAGGCCTGCGGCCAGGATTCGAGCGTGACGCGCGGCATCTTCGTCTGCGCGGCGAGCTGTTCCGCGAAGGCTCCGAGCTGCTCCGCAGCCGTGCCACCCTCACGCGGACCGAGTCCTTCGAGCTTGATGAAGTGATCCGCAAACGTGCGCCCGCAGTGCGTGACGAAGGCGCTCTTGCCGATGCGTCGCCGCCCCTGCACGACGACGAGGGATGCCTTCGGCTTGCGGAAGAGCCGCTCAAACTGGTCCGCAAAGAACCGCCGACCATGGAATGGGGACAGGAATGGCATGGCGGAAAAGGAGCACGAAATCGACATTTCGTCAATTTGGTGCTCCTTTTTGGATGAGAAAAGAGAGCACGAAATCGACATAATGTCGTTTCGGTGCTCCCAAATGAGACAAAACCGGGAGCACGAAATCGACAGCGCCCAGTATCTGAACCCTGGGATGATCGTCCCGCAAAGACGTGACTGGCATGGGCGTAGTCTGTGCCGCACGTTTAACCATGCTTACTCGCCGCCAGCTTCTTCAAACCACCGGACAAGGTTTCGGCGCGCTCGCCTTTGCCTCAATGCAGGCGGCGGAGACGTCGCATCGCTCGCAAATCATTGCACCGAAGGCGAAGCGAGTCGTGCAGCTCTTTATGGGCGGCGCGGCGAGCCATATCGACCTCTTCGACTTCAAACCGGCGCTGGTGAAGCATCACGGCGAGGAGTCGAACTTCGGCGAAGCCGTGGAGGCCTTCCAAAATGGCCTCGGACCTTGGAAGAAGCCGGTGTGGGACTTCAAAGCCTACGGCCAGAGCGGGAAGATGCTCAGCGATGCCGTCGCGCCGCTCGGAGCTTGCGCGGATGACATGGCTTTCGTGCATAACATGGTCGGCAAGACCGGCGTGCATTCGCAGGGCACGCTGCTGCAAGCCACAGGCTTCAACTTGCCGGGCTTTCCAGGCATGGGCTGCTGGGTGAGTTACGCGCTTGGCTCGTTGAGCGACAATCTGCCCACCTTCGTCGTGCTGCCGGATCATCGCGGCTTTGCCTCCAACGGGCCGAAGAACTGGGATTCGGCGTTTTTGCCCTCGCAGCATGCTGGGACGATCATTTATCCCGGTGCGGAGACGCCCATTGCAGATTTGTTTCCGCACAAAGCTGGCCGCTACATCAGCGCGAGGTCGGATCGCGGCGGTTTCGACCTTTTGGAGCAGTTGAATCGAAAACATGCCGCCTTGCGTGAAGAAGACTCGCGCCTCGAAAGCCGCATCCAGAGCTATGAACTGGCCGCGAAGATGCAGCTCGCCGCGCCAGAGGCTTTGGACATCTCGAAGGAGTCCGACGCGATGAAAACGATGTATGGCATCCAGGAACATCGCAAAGTGTGGCCCACGGAGATCAATGCCGAGGAAGAGGCCGACTACATGGGCCGCAAGTGCCTCGCCGCGCGGCGTTTGCTCGAACGAGGCGTGCGTTTCGTGCAAATCTGGAGCGGCAACGACAACGGCTTTCCACGCCGCAACTGGGACAGCCACGAGGATGTCGAGCGCGACCACGGACCGCTCGCCTGGGGCATGGCGAAGGCCGTTTCGGCGCTCATCCTCGATCTCAAACAGCGCGGCATGCTCGAAGACACGATCATTCTCTGGACCACCGAGTTTGGACGCATGCCGAGCACGCAGGGCGGCAAGGGTCGCGACCACAATCCGTATGTCTTCACCAACTGGCTCTGCGGTGGCGGCATCAAGGGCGGCGTCACCGCAGGCGAGAGCGATCAGTGGGGCTACAAGCCCCTCGACCGCGCCAATCCGACGACGTGCTACGACATTCACGCCACGATGATGCATCTGCTCGGCATCGATCATGAAAAACTGACTGTCCGCCACAACGGCATCGACCGCCGCCTCACGGATGTGCATGGGCATGTGATTCGGGATTTGGTGGCATGAGCAGATGAAGCTTTTCATGGCAGTGTCGAGCTGTCAGCATGGCGGTCTTATGTTCACACTCTGCCGTACTGTTGTTTTAGGAATCATCGCCTGCCTGCCTTTTGGAGCTTGGGCGCAAAAGAACGGTCCTTTGATCTCTCCTGAGATCGGAAAGGCGGGGGAAGTCGTCTTCCGTGTGAAAGCTGGAAAGGCACAGGAGGTGGCGCTGCGTGGACAGTGGGATCGTGAGCAGGTGGCGATGAGTAAAGATGCTGACGGCGTATGGTCGATCACAGTGCCGACAATCAAGCCTGGCGTATGGGAGTATAGTTTCGTCGTCGATGGCATGGCGATGATTGACCCGGCGAATCCGGCGCAGAAGCCTCAGCGCACCTCGACCTCCAGCATCCTGCACATCCCAGGCTCGCCAGCACTCATTTGGGACTTTCAGGAGGTGCCACATGGCACGGTGCATCAGCACAGCTACCTCTCGAAGTCGCTCGGACGCCGTCGCGAGATGTGGGTCTATACGCCACCGGGTTATGAGACCGATCTGAAGGCCAGCTATCCCCTGCTCGTGCTCCAGCATGGCTCGGGAGACCGCCATGATGGCTGGGTCACACATGGGAAGGCTCACTGGATTTTGGACAACCTCATCCATGAGCGCAAAGCCCTGCCTATGATTGTGGTCATGATCGACGGACATCCGCTGGGCATGGTGCCGCGTGAGATGGCGGACATGCGGGCGAAGTCTCTGGAGGCCTTCAAAACGGAACTCATGGGCGAGGCACTACCCATTGTGCAGGGCACCTATCGGGTGAGTCCGAAGCGTGAGGATCGAGCCATCGCCGGACTCAGCATGGGCGGCTGGCAGTCACTCAGCACGGGCATGACAAATCTGAATCAGTTCGCCGCCATCGGCTCCTTCAGCGGTGCGGTGGATGAAAAGGAAATCCAGCCTGCTTTGGATGACCCGCAGGGCACGAACTCGAAGCTCAAACTCCTGTGGATTGCCTGCGGTGAGAAGGACTTTCTTTTGGAGCGGAACGAGCAGCTCATTTCCACACTGAAAGCCAAGGGCATCCAGCACGAATGGCGGTTGACGTCGGGAGACCATTCCTGGCCGGTGTGGCGTGATTATCTGGCTGAGTTCGCACCGAAGCTCTTCCGCTAGCGCAGGCTGCTCACGCCTTCTTTGAGTTCGAAGAGTTGGGTGATTTCAGCATCGCTCAGAGCTCGATTGAAGACGGCGAGATCGTCCTGATGGCCGACATACGAGGCTCCGAGCACGAGAGCGACAGATTCGGGATTCCAGCCGAAACGAAGGTCCCAGTTTTCGATGCTGCCCTGCTTCTTTCCATTGAGATAAAGGCTGCCGGAAGGCTTGCCGGACTTGCTGTTCACGTTTGCGATGGTGAAGGCGACATGCGTCCAGGCATCTCGTGAGAAGGGCGCCTTGGCGAGCTGCACCATGGGACGTTTTTCAAAGGGGATGTCTCCCCACTGCACGTTGGTCGGGTTCCAGATCTCAAACAAAGGCCGGATGGCATAGCGGAAGAAGCGCGGGGTTTCGTCCTTCGACCACTCGAGGAAGATGAATCCCTTTTTCCCGTCATCGCCCACGATTTGGACAGGGTCGCAGTAGCCGGGCTCCAGATCTTCATCCGGCGTGAGTCGCAGCCAGATGGAGACGGTGGCGTTCCAGCCCTGGTCATTGTAGCCGAGCATGTCCACACCGCTGAAAAGGGGACGTGTGACGCCTTTTTTCGGGAAGTGCAGGCATCCGCCAAATTTGCCACCAGTGGCGACGAGCTTCACTTCTTCATTGGGAGTACAAGGAACTCCTTTTTTGCTGTAGCAGGTTTTGTCACCTTTGCTGAAGTCTGCATTGAGAGAGCTGTCAAAGGAGGCGTGGAAGACAAGGGAGGGTTTGAGTGCATCCTGAGCCAGGAGCGGTGAGGCAAGGATGAAAAGCAGGGCGAGTGGTTTCATGGTGTGTGAAGGTCAAACAAGTGTCTCAGTGCTAAATCAGCTCTGCCAGTGGCCTGCCCTGATCAACGATGAAGTTCGGGCGGCCTTGGTGATCCATGTAGGTCGCATCAAGCGGCACGCCCATGTGGTGGTAGATCGTGGCAGCGAGGTCGCCGGGGGTGACGGGGCGTTCGGAGATCTCGGCACCGTCTTTGGTGCTCGCGCCGATGACCTGGCCGTGACGGAAGCCACCACCAGCTAGGCTCATGCTCATCACAACGGGCCAGTGATTGCGGCCATCCGTGCTGCCTTGCGTGCCGAGATTTGGCGTGCGGCCAAACTCACCCATGGCGATGACGAGGGTGTCGTCCAACATGCCGCGATCCCCGAGATCGCTGACGAGCGTGGTGATGACGTGATCGAAGACGGGCAGTAGCGGGCGAAGGCCGTTCCAAATGCCGCCGTAGGGCGGGATGTTGTCGCCGTGATTGTCCCAGGTGCCGGAGGCGCTGTGATTGCTGAGATCGATGGTGACGAATGATGAGCCGCGCTCGACGAGACGACGTGCAAGCAGCGTCTGCTTTGCCCAATCATGATCACCATAGCGGTCGCGGACTTTTTGCGGCTCCTGGCTGAGATCGAAGGCTTCCTGCGCGCGTCCTCCGGCGACGATGTCGAAGGCCTTTTGGCCGAAGCTATCCATCGCTGTCATCATGCCGCTGGAGTCGATCTCCGCCCGCAGGCCATCCATCTGTCGGCTCAGCGTCTGACGGGCGTGGAGACGATCCATGCTGAGGCCGGAGGGCAGTTGGAAGAGCTTGGTGGCGTTGTTGCCATCGAAGGGATCATACTGCGTGCCGAGGTAGCCGCCCCAGCCCACATGCGAGCGCGACTTCATGTTCAGCACGACGTAGGGCGGCATGGCCGGATGGTTCGCACCATGATGCTTTGCCACGATGCTGCCGAAGGAGGGAAAATACTTGGCCTTCGGATTGGTGCGTGGCTCGTTGGCAAGGTTCGCGGTTTGCATGACCATGTTCGGTTCATGATTGCTGAAACGGCAATCGACGGAACGGATGATCGTGAACTTGTCGAGCATCGCCGCCTGCTTCGGCAGAAACTCGCAGATACGCACACCTGGAAGCTTGGTTTTGATCGTCTTGAAGGGGCCACGGTTTTCGATAGGCCGGTCGGGCTTTGGATCCCAGGTGTCGATGTGCGACGGGCCGCCAGTCATCCAGAGTAGTATGACGGATTTGCCGCTCTTCGTGGCCGTTCCCTCGGCCTTCAGCTTCATCAGGCCGGGCAAAGTAAGCCCGCCGAGACCTGCGAGGCTTGTCTTCAAAACGGAGCGCCGACCATGCACGACCACGCCATCGCGCAGGCGCGGGTTCATGAAGGTGAAAGCGTGACCGTGATCGTGGGAGGCCATGCACACACCTACGCTGGCGAAGGCGCTATCTTCTCAGCATGAGTTCACTCACCTTCGTTGGCGGGCTGGAAGATCGCGGCTTCCAGCGTGGTCTTGAGCGTTTCGATCTGCTCTTTGTCGCGGAGTTTGTCGCCGTTTTCGGTCTGGATGTAGATGGCGTCGATGGCGACGCCTTTTTCCGTGCTGATGCGGGCGTGGGTGATGCTGTGGCCGAGTTTGCCGATGGCCATGAAGAGATCGTAGAGGAGGCCGAGCCGGTCCACCACTTGCAGTTCAGCCACGGTCTGGTCATGCGAGACGTCGTTGTTGATGAAGACACGCTGCGGGATCTCGGCCATGACTTCATCGAAGCCGGGGATCTCTTTGCGGCTGGCGGCGATGGAGGGACCGAAGTCGAATTTTTGCTGAAGGAAGGCGGCACGCACGGCCTGCTCGACACGTTGTTTGGCGCTCTTGCTGGTGACGGCGGCGAAGTTCGTGTTGCAGACGCGGAAGATGTCGAGAACGAGGTTGTCGCTGCGCTGGTAGAGGTCGGCGCTGAGAATGTTGATGCTCTGCGCGGCGAGCGCGCCGGAGATACGGGCGAGCAGCAGACGGCGATCCCAGCAAGTGACGACGAGCTCGCTGTAGCCCTGCTCGGCATGGTCTTCCCAGCTCATGACGGGCATGAGTCCGGCATCGGCATCTTCTTGAGTGAGCTGGACGAAGAACTGCCTGAACTGGCGGATGTGGGCGGCGATCTGGGCTGACTCGCGGTAGTTGAAGTAACTTCGCGGCATGTGCTGGAAGTGCGCACTGATTTCGAGGCCGTAGTCGGCTTCGAGTTCTTTTTTCACGGCTTCGCGGACATCATCCAGCGGCACGGCGACACGGCGCATGAAGTCGGCAGGCGCATCGAGGTAAGCGACGGTGCTGTGGTAAAGTTGGAGGATGGAGGCTTCCTTGTAGCCTGACCAACTGGCCTCACTCGTGCCCTTCGAGTCGGCGTAGGTCATGACGAGCAGTGTATCGAGATACTCCTTCGTTTTCACGATGGCGGCCACTTCGCCGATGACCTGGGGATCATCCAGGTTCGCGGTGGTGGCGGTGCGATACATGAGCAGGTGGTTGTCCACGAGGAAGAGCAGCAGCTTTCGACGCTCGCCTTTGATCAAAAGGCGGCGGCAGACGGCATCAGCCATGATGGTGCTTTCAGCATCGTGCGCTTTGGCGTTTGCCGCGCGCCCGGCATCGTGAAGCAGGAGCGCGAGGTAGAGGATCTCGGGCTGGTGCAGATCATGAAACAACTGCTGGTAGAGCGGTCGCACCTTGATGCGGGCATCGCTGAGTTCATCGAGCATGTCGATGGTGCGCAGCGTGTGCTCGTCGGCGGTGTAGCGGTGGAAGAACTCGTGCTGCACGAGGTTTGTCATGGCACCAAACTCGGGCATGTAACGCCCGATGAAACCGACGCGGTGCATCTGTCGCAGCACACGGGCGACATCGCCCTTTTTGGCAAGGATAGCGAGGAAGGTTTCGCGGACGCTTTTGTTGTAGCGGTAGCTCACGTTCACGAGGCGGAAGCTTTCCTGCATGATCTGGAATAGTTCCGGACTCATGCGCAGATGGCGCTGCTGCGTGTACAGGAAGGTGCGCATGAGGCGCGTGGGATCTTCTTTGAAAACGGTGCGCGCTTCGGGGTAGAGGCGCTCGTTCTTGACGATGAAGCCATCCAGCTTTTCCGCGCGCTTCTGTGCTGCTTTGCGACGCGCCATGAAGCTGAGCAAACCACGCTTGGTCTCCTGACCTTCGAGTGCGGCGAGGTGGAAGCGATCCATGACCTCGCTGCTGCGCTGGAGGATGTTGCGCGTGGCGGTGTAGTAGTCGCGCATGAAGGCTTCGATGCGGCGCAGGATGCGTTTGTGACGGTAGCCGAGATTCGAGGCGACGAGGCCCTGCAAGCGGAGTGTGAGGATGTCACTGGCGCGGCGCTCGGTGTAGTGCATCTCATTGCGAGCGCGGAGGATGAAGTCGTACGCTTCCTCCAGCTCACGCCATCCAGCCGGGGTCATGAGGCCTTTCTGAACGAGCTCCTTTGGGTTCAGCGTGCGCAGTTTGGCATAGGACATCCAGATGAGGTTCTGGTAGTCACGCAACCCCCCGCAGCCGCTTTTCACGTTAGGCTCTTGCACACAGTGGGTGCTGCCATGCTTGGCATGTCGGCTGGCGAGATCTTCCTGACGTTGTTTGAGAAATTCTTCCTCGCGCCCGGTCATGCATTCCTTGTCAAAGCGGGCGAGGAAGTCCTTGAAGGGCTTTTCATCGCCGCAGAGGAATCGTGCCTCCATGAGCGCGGTCTTTGTCTGCATGTCTTCATTGGCCAGATCGATGCAGCCGCCAACAGAGCGTGTGGCACGGCCTACTTTGAATTTTAGATCGTAAAAAAAGAGCAGGTAGTCTGCGATGAGTTTGGCCGTGTCAGCAGGGACCTGGGCTCCGTTCCCTGGCAGCATGAAGGTGAGATCGACATCGCTGAACGGGCTCATGATGCGGCGGCCATAGCCACCATGGGCGACGACGCTGAAATTGACCTTCGCACGTTTGTCCTGGGGCAGCGCGGCCAGGCTTTCGGCCCAGAGCTGGCGGGCGAGACAGTCCATGACATCCGAGCGCATGCGGCAGATCTCCGCGCCTCCGACACCTGCGCGATGGCGTTGCTTGATACGGGTTTCCTTGAGCTTCAGGAAGCGCTTGGCGAGTTTCAGTGTCTCCGTGCGGCTGTGCGGAAGTGCGCTGTCATCGCCAAAGATTTTCAGCCTGATGGCCTCGACATGTTTCTGATACTCGCGCTCGGTCATGCTCAGGGTCGAGGATCAAAAATTGATGAGTGAATGGATCGGTCCGGTGTGGGCGATCTTCTGGCGACCTTCGAGGAAATCGAGCTCGATAAAGAAGGTGGAGCCGAGCAATGTCGCACCTGAATCCTGGATCAGCTTTAAAGCAGCACCTGCGGTGCCGCCGGTGGCCAGCAGGTCATCCGCGAGCAAGACGCGGTCGCCAGGAGCGAGGGCGTCGATGTGCATCTCCACGCTGTTCGTGCCGTATTCGAGGCTGTAGTCCAGGCCGTGGGTCTTCCACGGCAGCTTGCCTTTTTTCCGCACTGGGATGAAGCCCGCGCCAAGCCGCTGGGCGATCATCGCACCGAAGATGAAGCCACGCGCGTCGATGCCCACGACCTTGTCCACCTGCTGTCCGGCGAAGGGCTCGATCATGCCATCGATGGCGAGCTGCATGAGCTTCGCATCAGCGAGCACGGGGGTGATGTCTTTGAAAAGAATGCCCGGCTTTGGGAAGTCGGGCACGTCACGGATGGCGCTGCGGAGCTGGGCGAGAGAGTCAGAAAACATGGCGCGGCAGTCTTGGAGGACTGCCGCGCCGATGCAAGGATGGAGATGGAGGGTTTTTCAGCGCTGATCAGCGACCGAAGGAAAAGTGCCAGCTCACGCCGCTGCGAGGAGCGCAGGGTGCCACAGGAACGATCGGGGTGCGGATCTGGCGGTAACCTCCGAAGCGTCCATGAGAGGATGGGTGGCAGACGGGGCGCGGGTTGCACACGCTGCATCCGCAGGCCGTGTTTTGTGTGACCCAGCGGCCGAGTGGATTGCCACAGCGGTCATATCCATAGACTTGGTAGCTGGAAACCACAGGGCGACCGCAGCGATGGTAACTGACGATGCGACTGTGACCCCAGTCATTGGCTTCGCTGACGGAGGGGGTGGCGAAACCCAAAGAAGAAACGACGGCGATGAGAGCGAGGATTTTTTTCATAGTGGTGATGAACTAGATGTTCGCCGATCTCAGACGAGCCTCTTCGAGACCTATTCAGCCACTTTAGAAAGTTTTTCTCAGCACACGGGTGTGAGCAAATCACGCCCGGCAAAATGCGCCGCAAGGTTCTCGATCACAAGCGCGGCCATGGCTCGTCGTGTTTCATGCGTGGCGCTGCCGACGTGGGGAAACAGCACGGTGTTTTCACATGCGATCAACTCAGCCGGGACATGTGGCTCGTTTTCAAAGACGTCCAGCCCGGCACCGCGAATGACCTTGTTTTGCAGCGCGTGGATTAGCGCTGTTTCATCGACGACAGAGCCGCGCGCGATGTTGATGAGCGTGCCGTTCCCACCAAGCGCGGCGAGCACTTCGGCATTCACGAGATGCTTCGTGCTGGGGCCTCCGGGACAGGCAATGACGAGGAAGTCTGACTGCTCGGCGAGTGCCACGAGCGTGCTGCAATACCGATACGGTACATCCTGCGGTTGGCGTCCGTGATAGGCGATCTCCATGCCATGCGCGCTGAGTCTCTGTGCGATGGCTTTGCCAATCCGTCCGAGTCCGAAGATGCCCGCTGTCTTTCCGCGCAGGGCATGAGCGAGTGGGAAGGCGCTGCGTGTCCAAGTGCCTGCACGGGTGAAGCACTCCGCCTCGGCGAGTCGGCGACTGGTCATCAAAACAAGGGCGGTGGCGATGTCGGCGACGTCATCGGTGAGCACGTCAGGGGTGTTTGTCACGCGGATGCCGCGCTCACGGCATGGCGCGAGTGGCACACCATCATAACCCACTCCGAAGACACTGATGATCTCCAGCTTTGGCAGTGAAGCGAGGAGTGACTCCGTGACGGTGAAGCCACCTGGCACGACGATGGCGCGGGCCTCGGGATCAGGCTGCGTGACACACTCGTAAGCGGTGGCGAGTGGCTCGCGGAGGAAGTCCGGCAGGGGGACGGGAAGGAGGACGGTGGGCATGAAAAGAAAGGCTGGATCAGGGCGCGGGCTTCGCGCGTTTCCGGTGCTTCCGCACCATGCCCATTTGCTTGAGTTTTCGCTGGAGACTGCGGCGGCTCATGTTCAGTAGCTCGGCGGCTTCACTGCGGTTGTTGCCAGCGCGCTCGAGGGCTTCGAGGATCATCTGCTTCTCCATCGCGTGGATGTCGAAGGGCGCTTTTTCGGGCGTGGTTTCAGTGGCGGGTTTGTCACCGGGCAAAGTCGGCACACGCCAGCCGAGACCGCCGGGACGGGTGAGGTAGGCGGGCAGGTGCTTCGCCATGACGCGGGTCGTGTTGCTCATCACCACGCCATGCTCGATGGCCGCCCGCAGCTCGCGCACGTTGCCGGGCCAGTCGTAGTTCATCAGCACGGGCAGGGCGTCATCGCCGAGCGGCTTGAAGCTCTTGCCATTGATCGTGGCGAGGTCTTTGAGGAAATGGTCGGCCAGCACGCGGATGTCGCCTTTGCGCGTGCGCAGCGGCGGCATGTGGATGGTGACGACGCGCAGCCGCCAGTAAAGGTCTTCGCGGAATTTGCCCTCCTCGACCATCTTCGCCAGGTCCTTGTTCGTCGCGGCGATGACGCGCACATCCACTTTGATCGGCTTTGCACCGCCGACGCGTTCGATGGTTTGCTCGCCGAGGGCGCGGAGGAGTTTCACCTGGGTGTTCGCGTCGATCTCACCGATCTCATCCAGGAAAAGCGTGCCGCCATCCGCCAGCTCGAAGCGTCCGATACGCCGATCCTGCGCGCCGGTGAAAGCACCTTTTTCGTGCCCGAAGAGTTCGCTTTCGAGGATCTGCGGCGACAGCGCCGCGCAATGCACGGTGATGAGTTTCGCCTTCGGCCTGCCGCTGAGATTGTGGATGGCTTTGGCGACGAGTTCCTTGCCCGTGCCGCTTTCGCCTTCGACTAAAATGGTGGCGCGTGTTGGCGCCACCTGCTGGATGGTTTCCAGGATCGGCTTCAGCGTGTCCGCCTGCCCGAGGATGCCCTCGATGCTGAATTTCTGCTCCACCTGCTGCTTCAGCGCCTTGTTCTCGTGCTCCAGATGTCGGCTTCGCAGGGCGCGCTTCACGAGCAATTCCACTTCATCGAGGTTCAGCGGCTTCGTGACAAAATGGTAGGCCCCGCGCCGCATCGCCTCCACCGCCGTATCGACGCTGCCGTAGGCCGTCATCATGATGCAGACCGGCGGCTTCGGCATGGCGAGCGCCTGCTCCAGCAGCTTCATGCCATCGTCAGCGCCCAGGCGGAGGTCGGTGAGCATGACGTCGATCAGATCATTCTTCAGATACTCCAGCGCCTCCGCCGCATTCGAGGCCACATAGCAGTCAAAGTCATCTTCCAACGAAAGCCTCAACCCATCGCGGGTGTGCTTTTCATCATCGACGATGAGGACGGTGGCGGGATCGGTCATGGTTCAGATGCCAAATAAACGACGGTGGATGGCTCGCGGACTCTGTCGTAGGTCCACGACGGCGGCAACGATGATGCGCGTAGCCTGGGATTCATAAAAGATGCCGTAAGGGAACTTGCTCACGAGGAGACGACGATAGAGGCCTGCATAAACTGGGGCGATCTCAGGTTGATGACGAAGATGGGTGAAAGCTGCGTCGAGGTGCTGCATGAAGAGGATACCCCGTGCTTCCTGATGCTCCTCGAATCTGTTGAAGGCCATCTGGATGTCCACCTCGGCGCTGAGGAGGAAGATCAGGTCCATCATGACTTCGATCCGAGAACTTTTTTCTGGATGGCTTCCCAGGTAGTGAAGCGATCAGGATGCTCCCGGAAGTCTTCCATCCGCCGGTCCAGTTCAGCGATGATCTCGCGATCTACCGGCACCTCGCTGGGGTGCTCAGCCAGATCGTCCCACAACTCACTGACAAAGATCAGCTTCTCGGCGGACGAGAGCTGACGGACTCCGGGGAAGTGTTCGATGACCATGGGAAGATTCTAGTGGGTGCTTTCCGGCTTGTCACCTGCGGCCTTCGGGCTCAGCAGCGGCTGGATCGTTTCCTTCAAGAAGCTCATCGACCGCTCCACGGCGATGGCGAGAATCCAGCCCCAGGCGATGCCCGTGCCGAGCCCGGCGAGAGCGCCCATCCCTGCGGCAGACCAGGGAGCGGTTTCCGGCCAGATCATCGGCACGATGAACCCACCGATCCCCGCTCCGGCCATGAGCATGAAGCCCGCGTGCATCCACATGCTGAAGATCCGCCAGCCGACCTGCGGCCTGCGCGTGGCTGCTAGCCCGGCCAGAGAAGTCACCACTCCACCCGCGCCAAACATAGCCGCGAGCCCCGCAATGATCGCCAACCCGAGCGCCAGGCCCAGGCCGATCAGGAGACAGAAGAGGACGACGACAGCCAGCATGAAGGCCCATATCACAAGGGAGCCCATCAGTCCAAAAGGAGCATCTTCGACGTAGCCGTCATCCATGGGCAGCGACTCCTGCCCGAAGGCCGTCGAAACCAGAACGAAGAGAATGAGCAGGCAGAAGCGTGGTGTCATGAGATCAGGGCTTCATCGTGGCTGGGTCTGGAGGTAACCGCGCCATCTGGAAAGCAGGACTTGATAGGCTTTTTCGTCCAATGCCTGGCTTGCACCATCGAGTGAAAAGACGACTCGCATGTTTTGATGGCGCAGTTTCGTGGGGCGCGGCTGCACCAGCACGGGCAGCCAGCCGGGCGCATTGGTTGGCAGGCGAGATCCCAGGTAGATCCATGGTTCAGGAACTTCTCCGTTTCGGGTCTTGGGGATCAGCAGCGGCTGAATGTCTTCTGGCTCCTCCATGTAATCCTGCAAGTCTTCCAGGCGTTCGGGCAGGTAGCCACCAGCTTGGTTGCCGAGTGACTTGGCAAGCATGACAAGCTGTCTGGCTTTGTTGGCGTCTGGTCCGAAAAGCTGCCCTGAAAAGCCGTCTGTGATCCACTCGCTGCGCATCAGCCAGCTCAGTTGATGCACAATGCCTGTGCCGCAGATGGCAGAGCCAAACAGCACGGCCACACCCAGAGTGACGCCGACCGTTGCACGCCATGACCAT
>Ga0209480_10000475_pt1 | contig 33357 bp, 33 predicted proteins | sample JI61114C2DNA_FD_187501 | JGI IMG/M metagenome (GOLD analysis project Ga0209480, IMG submission 187501) | Wastewater effluent complex algal communities from Wisconsin, to seasonally profile nutrient transformation and Carbon sequestration -... | ecosystem: Engineered > WWTP > Effluent > Algae... | reverse complement strand
TTGTGTTTGAGCGCATACCGACTAACTTTGGCTTATTGCGCTGGCTATAATTTGGAAGATGGAAATACTGGAAGAAAAGAAGAATAAGAACAAAAAATATAAACCCATTCTCGATGGTATTCCAGACTGGCCCGTTTATCGACTTAGCAAAAACCGGAAAGAGTTTGTTGAAGAAGTTGCTAAAAAGTCTGCTGAACGAATTAAACAACTACGACCAAACGCGAAGCAACTTATCAGCGACCTGGAGGCAACCGCTTACCGCGAACAAAATCGCATAAAGAGAAACCGCTGGCGCGTAGATCCTAAAGATGATTCAAAGTTTTGGGCAGGCGTTAAAAATGAACTGGTTGAGTTAAGTTCAAAAAACACGGAAGAAATAAGCACAGGTGCTGATGCCATTCTTGAAAAAATTGTGCTGCGCTATGCAAATGAAATTGCCGGCAATTTTAAACCTAACTCCTATCGCGTTACGCGCGAACTTATAAAATTTTGGTTTCAGCGATTACTCAATGGCGCCAGAGTAAAAAAGTTTGGCGCATTCTTTCGCAACCAATATACACTGCGCGATAAAATACAGATTGTTGGCAAAGTAGAAATGCTTCGAAAACTTGCGAAGGAAGGAACTGTGGTAATGGTGCCCACGCATTTTAGCAACCTCGATTCTATTTTAATTGGCTGGGTAATTCATTCTTGCGGGCTTCCGGCATTCATCTATGGTGCCGGGCTCAACCTATTCAATATTAAAATCTTCGCCTATTTTATGAATAGCCTTGGCGCATACAAAGTAGATAGAAGAAAGAAGAACCTCCCCTATCTGGAAACATTAAAAATGTATTCCAACCTCGCCATTCAAAAAGGTGCTCATAGCTTATTCTTTCCAGGCGGCACGCGCTCGCGGTCAGGATTGATTGAAAAGCAATTAAAACTTGGATTGCTTAGCACAGCTATTGAAGCCCAGCGCAATCTGTATCTTGAAAATCCTGAAGGCCCGGTGCGAAAAATATTTATTGTACCTGTTACGCTTAATTACAATTTTGTATTAGAAGCTCCGGATTTGATTGAAGATTACCTGCATGTAAAAGGTCAGGACAAATATTTCCCTGAGCAGGATAAATATGGTAGCATGCAATTAATACGCTTCCTATTTAAGTTCTTCACCAAAGGATCAAATATTTCTGTTTCTATTGGCACCGCCTTGGATGTGCTGGGAAATTATATTGATGAAGACGGTAACAGCATTGATAATCAAGGTCGCATCATTGACACAAAAGATTATTTCATTTCAAATGACAATGTTACAACCGATAAACAACGTGAGGATGAATATACGCGCATGCTTAGCCAGCGTATTGTAAAAGAATATCATCGCATTAATCGGGTATTTGCCAGCCATGTAGCAGCCTTTGTAGCTTTTGAAATGTGGCAAAAGAAGTTTCCGATGTTAGATCTATTTAGTTTGCTTCGTTTACCGGAAGAAGAACTTGAATTAGAGTACGCAGAGTTTAGGGCAACCTTTAAGCGGGTGCGGAAAAAAATTTACGAACTTAAAGCAGAGGGAAAGGTTCGGCACGCAACCCACCTGAAAGGAAAAGCTGATGAAGTTATTAAATTAGGCGTGGAAAATGTTGGCATCTTTCATTTAAACCGACCTCTGCTATTCAATAAAAAAGGAAATATCATTACCCGCGATCTTACCGTACTTTATTACTACCATAACCGATTGGTTGGCTATGACCTCGAGTCCTGCATCTGACAAACCCGTAGGAGTAATTGGTGCCGGCAATTTCGGAACGGTGATTGCAAACATCTTAGCAATCAACCGAAAGGTTATTTTGTATGCGCGCGATGAAAAAATGGTTGCAGTCATGCGATCGAAACGAGAAAGTCGCGGCCATGCGCTTCACCCGCAAGTAGAACCAACAAATGACCTGGCATCGATGGCGGCTCAATGTGATGTGATTTTCCCAATGGTGCCATCTTTGCACTTTCGTGCGATGATGAAACAACTATCACCACATCTTCATCCCTATCATATTTTAATTCACGGTACAAAAGGTTTTGATATCACTCTTCCAAAAGGCCAAACGATTGAGGGCATTGCCAAGCTTACGAGAGAGCATGTAAAAACAATGAGCGAGGTTATTCAGGAAGAAAGTGTTGTGGTTCGCGTAGGATGTTTGGCAGGCCCCAATCTTTCAAAAGAATTGGCGCAGCGCCAACCTGGGGCAACCGTGGTAGCCAGTCACTTCAATGAAGTAAGACAACTGGGTAAAAAACTTTTACGCAACGATCGGTTTCAGGTTTATGAAAACAATGACATTGTTGGAGTTGAGATAGCGGGCGTATTAAAAAACATTATTGCCATTGCTTCGGGCGCATTGAGTGGCCTTGGCTACGGAGAAAATGCAAAGGGTTTGCTAATAAGTCGCGGTGCTGTTGAAATGGTTTATTTAGGTCGCGCTTTAGGTGGTGATTTAAAAGCATTTTTAGGAGTTGCCGGCATTGGAGATTTAGTAACAACGTGCAATAGCCCGATGAGCAGAAACTTTACCGTTGGCTATCGATTGGCCAAAGGAGAAAAGTTAGTCGATATATTAGCCGACATGTCGGAAATTGCAGAAGGTATTAATACGGTGCGCATCGCAAAGAAATGTGCTGATCACTATAAAGTACGTGCCCTTATTACTGACCGGCTTTATAAAGTTTTATTTGAAGGAATGACGGTGGAGGAAGCGTTGGATTTTTTGATGCGCTATCCGTTAAACGTGGATATTGATTTTCTTTAAGCGACTGTTATCCTAGCGCTGCTTTTATTTTCTCAGCTATTGCCTTCATCTGCCCGGCCTCAACGGACAATTTAGGTTTCGTAAAATTAATATCACCCATCGTATTCATAGGCACCAAGTGAATATGGGTGTGCGGTACTTCTAAACCAATTACCGCCACACCAATGCGCTTACACGGAATTGCTTTCTTTAATCCTACCGCTACTTTCTTTGCAAAAAGTATTAATTCGGCAAGAGTTGTTTCATCCAAATCAAAAATATAATCGACTTCTGTTTTAGGAACAATTAAGGTATGACCTTCAACTAACGGCATCACATCTAAAAATGCAATGAAGCGATCATCTTCAGCCACAATGTAGCCTGGAATTTCGCGGTTAATAATTTTTGTAAATATGGAAGCCATGCCTATTGCAGGGTTACGCTGTAATGTCAAGTACTTCAAATTCCATTTCTCCGGCCGGTGTTTTTATAATTACTTTATCGCCTTTCTTTTTTCCAAGCAATCCTTTACCTATTGGTGATTGAGTTGAAATTTTACCAGCCTTTAAATCTGCTTCTTCCTCCGACACCAGCATGTAGGTAACTGAGGCTCCGTTCTTTTTATTTTTAATGGTCGCTTTTGACAAAATAGAAACGGCCGAAGTATCTATTTTCGTTTCGTCTAACAAACGAGCTCCACTCATTAAGTTTTCTAGTTGTGCAATTTTTGCTTCAAGATGTCCTTGTGCATCTTTGGCAGCATCATATTCTGCATTCTCACTTAAGTCACCTTTATCGCGCGCTTCAGCTATTTGTTTAGCAATATCAGATCTGCCTTTGGTCTTCAAGGTAGCTAACTCATTGGTGAGCCTATCCAATCCTTCTTTTGTGTAGTAAGAAATTTTACTCATACGAATTTAATTTTAACAATTCACCACGTTCGTTCTCCTCGTTTCAACTGGAGGTAAAAAAAGAAACAACGGCTTCCATGCGGAAGCCGTTGTTTAGATTATAAGACAAAACTAATTTTTTAATTTACTAAAACAAAATCATGCACCGACTAACTCAGGTATGATGGTTTTCACTTCTTCCAATAATTCGTCATCGAATTTAGCAAGATATAAGGTTTTTGCTTTTGTGAGTTGATCAAGCGTAAGTCCTTTGGCACCGCGCAAATCCGCCTTATACAAGCTAGCGTTTTCAAAATCGGCACCCATCAAGTAACTGCCCGATAAATTTGCTTCCATTAAAAAAGCATTCTTAAAATTAGTTTTAATTAGAAATGCATTTTCAAATTGTGATTTAATTAAAAAAGCATCTTTAAAATTTGCACCACTGGCATAGGCTCCTTTTAAGTAGGCCTGATTCAAATTTGAATTTTCGAAATTAGTTTGGTTTAGACGTGTGTTCTCCAGATTAGTTTCAATCAATGACGAGTTGGAGAAATTAGCTGAGTTTAAATTTGAACCCTTTAGGTTAACGTAATTCAAATTAGTGCGCGATAAATAACAATTTACCAAATTGATATCATGAATTTTATGTCGGTTTAGTCGCTTAATATTTCCGACCGTACGAAAAGCTGCTTCATCCGATTCCCACAACCTAAAGTCATCGATCTCATCGCGATAAAACCGAATGCGTTGGCGGGTTTCTCCATTTTGATTCAGCCAAAAAAGCAAAATACCAATGATCGCGATATCGAAAATCATTCCATGTGCTTCGGCTAAAATCTGAGGCCAGAAATTACTGAAATCGTAGAGGTAATACGGTAAGCTTAATGAGAGTACTAACAGGGTGACTCCCGCCAAAACAAAAGATGCTGTAAGCAGCGGCCTTTCAACTATAATATTGAACTGTTCCTGAACCCTATGCTTTATTTTCTTATAAATCGCCATCCGCCTACTCTTCCTAAGATCTAATTACATTATTTACCGAATGTCATTTCCGGTAAAGGTTTCAAATAAACTCAAAATTTATCACTTGCTAATATCAAAAAAGTACCCGATTCAAAAATTCATTACTTCTGTATAGTCCCTCGAATAAATTTTATAAGAGTAAATGAATGCTTAGAAAGTAAATGGCCAGCCCCAGCAAATCATTGGTGGTTGTGATAAACGGACCCGATGCCAAAGCAGGGTTAAAACCTAACTTATTTAAAATGAGTGGCGTAACCGTTCCAATAAAAGAAGCAAAGACCACAACAAAGAAAAGCGCGATAGAAACAACCAGATTTAATGCATCATGACCAAAGACCACCCAGGTAATTCCAAAAACAACCAAAGCAAGTGCTAAACCATTTAATAAGGCAACACTAAAAACCTTCAACAGCCTTTTCCATAATCCCTCATTAACAAAACTAGGATTGGCTAAACTTTGCACTACGAGCGATGACGATTGAATTCCAACGTTACCACCGGTTGCCTGTATTAAAGGAATAAAAAAAGCAATGGCAGTTATTTTGGCGATTTCCATTTCAAAGAAGCCCATAAAACGTGCACTCACCATGCCACCTAAAATGCCAATTAAAAGCCAAGGCAAACGAGCTCGGGTATTTCTCCAAATACTATCATCTTCTTCAACATCCTCCGTTATACCCGACATGATCTGCCTTTCCTCATCGGCTTGCTCGGTAATTACGTCCACAACATCATCAATTGTTATGCGGCCTACCAAATGTCCTTCCACATTCACCACCGGAACAGACTCTAAATCATACCTGCTCATGATTTCAGCCACCTCGCTATCTTCCAGATAGGTTTCTACCGAAATAATATCATCTTCTAAAATATCTTTAACGATAGTGCGCGGATCAGACAAAATTAATTTCTGAAGGGAAACTCTACCTAATAGCTTGTTTGAATCATCAATTACATAAACAGCATAGAACTTTGAAACGTGTTCAGCCTGCTTTCTAATCTCCTCCACGCATTGCACTACCGTCCAATAATCATAGGCAGTGATTAGCTCCTTAGCCATTAATCCACCTGCTACGTTTTCATCGTAGCGCAATAGATCGATAACCTGCGATTTCAAATTTGTATCTAAGCGAGCAATTATTTCTTCGCTGATTTTTATTGGCAACTCATTCAAAATATCGGCAGCATCATCCGAATCTAATTGATTGATTACCTCGGTAATTTCTGCCACCTTATAATTGGCCAGAAAACTCTTACGGGTTTCCGTGTCGAGATCGTTAATTATTTTTGCCCGAACATCTAATGAAAGCAAATCCAATACATACTTAGATTCTTCACCGTTAAATTCATAAAGCAGCGAAGTGATATCGGCCGGGTTTATTTCTTCCAGACTATCGTGAATAAAAGTAGTATCGCGCGCATCCAGCGCTTCCTGAAAACGATCTCGAAATTCTTTATTCAATGCAAATTCAATGGCCTTCACGAAAGTTTTCTAATTGCTGCGTAAGAAAAACAAATTGTTCCACCGCTAATTGCTCGGCTCGCTTATCAAGTAAGGAATGAGTTAACAGAGAAGCTGGCAAGTTTAAAACTTTCAGTGAATTGCGCAAGGTCTTGCGCCTGTTTTGGAATGCTTGCTTCACCACCACTTTAAACAAGACTTCATCACACTCCAAGCGCAGTCGACTATTACGCGTGAGTCTAATTACCGCAGACATTACCTTAGGTGGCGGAAAGAAAACACCTGGCGGCACTTTAAACAGATAGTCAATATCATAATAAGCCTGAAGCAACACACTTAAAATTCCATAGGTTTTACTTCCGGGCTTTTCAGCAATACGATCTGCAACTTCTTTTTGAAGCATACAAACTACCTGATTGACTCGGTTTCGATGCTCAAGCACTTTAAAAAATATCTGCGATGAAATATTGTAAGGGAAATTTCCAATGATTTGAATGTTGCCTTCAAATACATCCTCCAAATTCAGTTTTAAAAAATCAGCTTCAATAATTTTTCCGGTTAAAGTCGGAAAGTGGTCTTTCAAATAAGGAATCGACTCGCGATCAATTTCAACTAATTTTAAATCAATAGGTTTTTGCATGAGAAATTCAGTGAGCACGCCTGTGCCAGGCCCTATTTCAATTACCTGATCTATCTCTGAAGAAAGAATGAGTGAATCAACAATGCGCGCAGCAATATTCTTGTCTTTCAAAAAGTGTTGACCGAGATGTTTTTTTGGACGAACCATTCCTATACTCTATACAGATTAACTCAATCAAATATTATAGTTCAGCAAACTACGGAGTATAAAATCAAAACAAGAAATTTCCGTTACCTTGCAGAAGAAGTAATTTCAATTTTTTTACCATGACTCAACCTCAAACAATAGATAAGCCTCGCATCGGTATAACTCTTGGCGACCTTAACGGAATTGGCCCCGAAGTCGTTATCAAAGCACTATCTGACAATCGGTTATTGAACTTAATGACACCTGTGGTGTATGGATCAACCAAGGTTCTTTCCTTTTACAGGAAACTGATGAACCTGGAAGAATTTAATTACAGCGTTGTGAAAACAAAAGGCCAGTTATTTCCGAAGACCATAAATGTGGTTAACTGCTGGGAAGACGTTTATGAGATAACTCCTGGGCAACCTTCGCGGCAAACCGCTAAAGCAGCTTTGCTTTGTTTAAAGAAAGCCGTGGAAGAAGTAAAGGAAGGGTTGATTGATGGCTTCGTAACTGGGCCAATCGATAAAAATACAATTCATGGTGAGGACTTTCCCTTTCAAGGGCATACTGAATATTTAACACAGGAATTTAACGCGGGCGAAAGCCTGATGTTAATGGTTGGCAACGACTTAAAAGTTGGTTTAGTAACCGAGCACATTCCCGTTAAGGATGTATCATCTTTAATTACCAAGGAGCGGGTTGAACTCAAAATTCGGTTGATGGAACTTACGTTGAAAAATGACTTTCTAATTAACAAACCAAAAATTGCTGTTTTAGGTCTTAATCCGCATGCTGGCGATGAAGGATTGTTGGGTACCGAAGAAATTGAAGTGATAAAGCCGGTTATTCAAGATCTGAAGTCAAAAGGGAAATTAATTTTTGGGCCATTTCCAGCCGATGGATTTTTTGCAACGGGTCAGCACGCCAAGTATGATGGAATAATTGCCATGTATCACGATCAAGGCCTGGTTGGATTTAAAACTCTGTCGTTTGGTTCCGGAATAAACTATACTGCCGGATTACCGTATGTGCGCACCTCACCCGATCATGGTACTGCTTACAATCTGGCTGGTAAAAATGAAGCCAGCGAGAGTTCCATGCGTGAGGCTATGTATGTAGCCTGTGATATTATTAGAAATAGGAAAGCATTTTTGGTAGAAAAATAGATAACCTTACATGAGGCCATAACTTCTTAGCTAAGGTGCCCACATAAACGGCAAGATGTATTAGATTTGAATGTACCGAATTGAATTCGATGGATATTGTTACCAAAAAGAAGCTTAATATTTTGATTCAACTGGCGGAAGCTGATAAACATTTTGCCAAGTCCGAGCGGGAGATGATTCTAAAAATAGCCCAAGACCGAAAATTTCCTGAAGAGGATGTAAATCAGTTGATTCGAAACCCAGAACCAATTGACTCTTTAGGTGCGCTTTCAAACGATCAAAAATTCGACTATCTAATGGATTGCATAGAACTGATCTTTGCGGATCAAAAAGTATTTGAAAGTGAAGTGATTTTCACAAAAAGCATTGCCATCAAGCTTGGATTTAAGAAAAACGTGGTCGATTTCTTAGTTGAAAATTCTGGAAAGAAGCCAAAAGAAGAATTAAAGTCATTGGCTTTCAGCAATTACTGGTAGAATATATGCCTTTAAGGGATTTATCCCGCAAAACGGCAAAATTCCAGCAATCAAAAGACGTAAATTCAATAAATACTGATAAATTTGCCCGCTCATTTTAAAAACCTTAAAAAGCATAGGGTTGAGAGATTTTAATGTTAATATCATCGGGTTGAGTAGAAAGACCCATCTTTTTGATTTTGAATTGAAAGATGGATTTTTTGAAAAATATGGAAGCGAAGTTGTTTCCAAAGGTCATTTTGATGTTCACATAATTCTCGAAAAAAAGGAGACGTTCATTGATGTTGAGTTTAAGATTTCCGGTACCGCCCAACTTGTGTGCGACCGATCGCTGGAGCCATTTGATTATCCAATCAAAGAAACCCGGAAGATCATGTTCAAGTATGGCGAGGAAGTCCAGGAAATTAGCGATGAAATCATGATTATAACTCAAGATCAGGTAAGTCTTGATCTGGGTCAGTTTATTTATGAGTTCATTGCATTATCAATACCAATAAAGAAAATTCATCCTAGCCTTCGGACTGACGATGAAGATGAAAGTGAGTTTAAAATGATTTATAGTACATCGGTGGATGAGGAGGAAACTCCGGAAGAAATTGATCCACGATGGGAAAAATTGAAAAAGTTAAAATAAACAATTTAGGTTATGCCAAATCCAAAACGAAAAACCTCCAAAACTCGCAGAGATAAGAGAAGAACTCATTATAAAGGAACTGCAAAACAATTTACTATTTGCCCTACAACAGGTGAAAGTCATTTACCACACCGCGCTTTCTGGCATGAAGGAAAGTTGTTTTATAAAGGCAATGTGGTAATGGAAAAAGAGGTACTGGCTTAATACGCCATGATTGCATCTCAAAAACAAAAAAGTAATTTCAGTTTTGCTTGTCTTATTGGCAAACAACCGAGTTGAGATACGCACATTTTAGTAAGCCCGATTGAAAAATTCAGTCGGGCATTTGTTTTTTAAAAGCACATGGCAAAACGCCAAACCAACATATGAGTAAACTAAGAGCTGCAATTACGGGTGTGGGAGGTTATGTGCCTGATTACATTCTGACAAATCAGGAGTTAGAGAAAATGGTGGAAACCAACGATGAGTGGATTACCTCACGCACCGGAATCAAGGAGAGAAGAATTCTGAAAGGCGAAAATCAAGGCGTGAGTGTGATGGGCATTGCTGCCGTTAAGGATTTACTCGCGAAGACGAAGATAGATCCCAAAGAAATTGATCTTATCATTTTTGCAACCGTAACAGCCGACATGACCTTTCCGGCAACAGCTAACATAGTTGCCTCAGCGGTTGGTGCAACCAACGCATTTAGCTACGATATGGGCGCAGCTTGTTCGGGCTTTCTATATGCATTGGCTACAGGCTCGAGTTTCATTCAATCAGGCCTGTACAAAAAAGTAGTTGTAATTGGTGGCGATAAAATGTCGGCCATTGTTGACTATACTGATCGCACAACGTGTATCATCTTTGGAGACGGAGCCGGATGTGTTTTATTAGAACCAACAACAGAAGATGTTGGTGTAATGGATTTCATGCTTAAAAGTGATGGCAGTGGAGAGGCATATCTTCACATGAAAGCAGGCGGTAGCCGTGCGCCTGCATCACATGAAACTGTTGACAGCCGCAAGCATTTTGTTTATCAGGAAGGTTCGGCCGTTTATAAGTTTGCCGTAACCAATATGGCTGATATCTCGGCTCAGGTGGCACAAAGAAATAACCTAACAGCAGACACTATTGATTGGCTGGTACCCCATCAGGCAAACAAACGCATCATCGATGCAACAGCAAGTCGCGTGGGAATAAGTGAAGATAAGGTTTTGATGAATATTGAACGCTATGGCAACACGACTGCCGGAACAATTCCACTACTGCTGTGGGATTTTGAGAAGAAACTTAAGAAAGGCGATAATTTGTTGATGGCTGCGTTTGGAGGCGGCTTTACCTGGGGCTCCGTCTATGTAAAATGGGCGTACAATAGCAACTAGAATTTACCGCTAACACTATTAAATTGTTATTAACTATTTCATTTGTAAATTAAAGTCTAAATTTTTTTATGGCAACTGTTTCTGACCTTAGTAAAGGGAACTACATTCGATATAACGGTGAAATTGTACAAGTTGAAGAACTTCAGCATCGCACTCCAGGCAACCTTCGTGCATTTTATCAGGTAAAAATGAGAAGTGTTAGAACCGGTAAAATTGTTGAAAACCGGTTTCGTCCGGGCGAGTCAGTTGATCAATTGCGTGTTGAAACAAAAGAGTATCAATATCTTTATCAGGATGGCGATAGTTTGGTGTGCATGGATAATGGTACGTTCGAGCAGGTATATATTGATAAGGAACTACTTGGCCAATCTGTTAATTACATTAAGGAAGGAGTTAAGTTATTGATCGCATTTGAAAATGGAACAAACCCAATAACTGCTGAGCCACCAACGCATGTAATAGTTAATGTTACCTACACTGAACCAGGACTTTCTGGTGACACAGCAACCAGAACCCTTAAAGCTGCAACTATCGATACAGGAGCTGAAATAAGAGTTCCATTATTTGTAAACACTGGTGACAACATCAAAATAAAAACCGACACCGGTGAATATGTAGAACGTGTTAAAGAATAATCATGGCAACAAAAAAAGTAACTCCAAAAAAAACAAACGGATCTGCTGACCCTAAAAAACAATCTGACATGAAAACTTCTGAAATCAGAGACCTCATCGACTTCATCGCCCACTCAGGACTTAATGAAGTTGATATTGAAACACAAGAGTTAAAGCTTCGCGTTAAGCGCGAACCAGATCAAAAAGTACTTAAGTCATCCGCCCCGGTAATGACCGCGCCAGTTGCTGTACAAACAGCACCAGCTGCAAACACACAAACTCCTGTGGCTAAAGAAAAACCGGCAGCATCAAGTACAACCATAGAAATTAAATCACCTATGATTGGTACGTTTTATAGAACGTCTAATCCGGATTCACCTCCATTTGTTTCTGTGGGTGATAAAATCACGAAAGGACAAACCGTTTGTATTATTGAAGCGATGAAACTTTTTAATGAGATTGAATCTGAGGTATCAGGCACACTTGTGAAAGTGATGGTAGAGAATTCTTCACCCGTTGAATACGATCAAGTTCTGTTTATTGTTGAACCCGATTAATTAGTTTATTGTGAATCAGTTCCGCTGCAGGCTTTAGGCTTGCAGGTTGAAGCATGTAGCCTAACAGAAATCTATGTTTAAGAAAATATTAATTGCAAACAGAGGAGAAATTGCATTGCGCATTATCCGCACATGCAAAGAGATGGATATTAAAACGGTAGCCGTCTACTCTACTGCCGATCGTGAAAGTCTTCACGTGCGGTTTGCTGATGAAGCCGTTTGTATTGGTGCTCCACCAAGCAAAGAATCATACCTTAACATTCCACGAATTATTTCAGCTGCAGAGATAACCAATGCAGATGCTATACATCCTGGCTATGGCTTTCTTTCTGAGAATGCTGAGTTCTCGTCTGTATGTCATGAGTATGGTATAAAATTTATAGGACCAACGCCTGAAATGATCAATTCAATGGGCGACAAGGCCACGGCCAAGGCAACCATGATTAAAGCAGGCGTGCCATGTATTCCTGGTTCTGAGGGTCTTCTCGAATCTGTTGAGCAAGGCAAGAAGATCGCTAAGAAAATTAAGTACCCGGTTATTGTAAAGGCAACGGCAGGTGGCGGTGGTAAGGGTATGCGGATCATCAACGATGAATCTGAATTTCAAAAAGCCTGGGATGATGCCAAGCGTGAAGCAGCTGCATCATTTGGTAATGATGGTCTTTATCTTGAAAAATTTGTTGAGGAACCTCGTCACATTGAAATACAGGTTGTTGGTGATCAATATGGAAAAGTATGCCATTTGTCTGAGCGTGATTGCTCTATCCAAAGACGACATCAGAAATTAGTTGAGGAAACACCCTCACCCGTTGTAAGTCAGGAGTTACGCGAACGCATGGGCGAAGCAGCTATAAAAGGTGCAAAGGCAATTAACTATGAGGGCGCTGGAACAATTGAATTTTTGGTTGATAAGCATGGAGATTTCTACTTCATGGAAATGAACACCCGAATTCAGGTAGAGCATCCTATTACCGAAGAAGTAACGAACTATGACCTCATAAAAGAACAAATTAAAGTTGCAGCGGGTGTGCCTATTTCAGGCACTAACTATTATCCTAATTTATTTGCGATGGAATGCCGCATCAATGCAGAAGATCCTGCTAATGGTTTCCGTCCTTCCCCAGGAAAAATTTTAAATCTACACAAGCCTGGTGGTCATGGTGTTCGTATTGATAGTCACGTATATGCGGGGTATACAATACCATCAAATTATGACTCGATGATTGGTAAGTTGATTGTAACTGGGCAGTCGCGCGAAGAAGTAATTACACGGATGAAGCGCGCCCTGAGCGAGTTTATTATTGAAGGCGTTAAGACAACCATCCCTTTCCATTTAAAGTTGATGGATAATCCAATCTTCCGTTCAGGAAAATTCACGACTAAGTTTTTAGAAACCTCGTTTAATTTTGATGATTTGAAGTAGAGATACTCCGCTTATAAAATTAAAAGCCACCCTTGTAGGTGGCTTTTCTATTTTCATCAAAAGAAGAATTTTATTTCTTATCCTTACCAGGATTTTCTTTTGGAACTTCTTCAACTATGTTCACTTGATTTGTTTTTGCAAGCTCGGCTAGCCTTTCTAATTCAGCACCCGTTTTTCCTTTCAAGTAATCAGGCAATTCCATACCCGCCATATTAAAGATTTCCTGAAGTGGTGGAACCGATTTATAAAGTCCAGAAATGAAATTAGCGGTTGAGGTTTTGCCATCAACAGAGCTTGATCCACCCTCCCACACAGTTAACTTATCAATCTTAATATTCTTAATAGCTTCGGTTTGCAAGCGAACTAATTCTGGTAGTTTATCAACAATCAACAACAACACCGCATCTCTTGAATTGTCGCCAGCAGCTTTTACAATTTGTTCTAAACCCTGCGCTTGTTTAGTTAATACTTCAAATAAACCCTGGGCTTCTGCCTGTCTTTTGAACAGTATCGCATCAGCCTCACCCTTTGCTTTTCTACGAATCATTTCGGCTTCGGCTTCAGCTGTGATTTCAACTTTCTGCTTATTGATTTCGGCAGGCACAACAATATTGGCATTTTGTGTAGCCCTGTCTCTTTCGGCACGGGCACTTTCGGCTTCTTGTTCAGCCGCATAAGATTCCTCCAATGATTTTGCGCTTTGCACTTTCTCTGAAGCAGTTGCCAACTTTAACGCTTCCGCTTCCCGCTGTCTTCTCGAAGCATCAGAATTAGCCACTTTAATCTTAGCTAAGTTCTCACCTTCTACCGCTTTAGCTTGTGCATCGGCAACGCGCACTCGCTGATCCTGAACAGCCTCTGCCTCACCAATAGAACCATCACGATTTTTCTCCGCTACCATTTTTTTGGCATCGTTAATCGCTTTCGCTGCTGCTTCTTTACCAAGTGCTTCAATGTAACCTGATTCATCTTTGATATCGGTTACGTTTACGTTGATCAACTTCAAGCCGATCTTTTTCAATTCAGCCTCCACATTAGATGCTACGTTCGCTAAGAATTTATCGCGATTGCTATTGATCTCTTCAATGTCCATCATCGCCACCACAAGTCTTAACTGACCGAAGATGATATCCTTCGCTAAGTCATGAATACTTTCCTTGCTCTGGCCCAAAAGGCGCTCAGCTGCATTTTCCATCACGCCAGCCTCAGTAGAAATACCAACGGTGAACCGAGAAGGAACATCAACCCGAATATTCTGGCGGCTCAATGCGCTTGTTAGATTAACCTCAATTGAATTAGGTGTAAGATCAAGAAATGCATAATCCTGAAAAACAGGCCAGATAAACGCGGCACCCCCATGAATACAACGCGCTGAACCGCCTCCCACTTTACCATAAACAACCAGCACCCGATCGGACGGACATCTTTTATATCGCCTGAGAATGGTAGTAATAAGAACAAAAACGAAGAGGCCAACAATGGCAAGGATGGGTAGCGTGTACATTGGGGTTTTATTTTATGGTTACAAGAAGAATATTATCGTTCAAAATTTTTGTTACATATGCCAACTTTCCTGTAGGCAATGGTTCTAAATCATCAGTCATAGCATCTAACGTGCGCAGCGAGCCCGTAACATTCACTTGAATTTTACCTGCTCCACCCCGGTTGGCCGGGATAGTTAAATACACTTCGCCTGCTTGACCAATTGCATTCTCAATCTTCATAGTACCATCGGCACCACTTTTCATCATCAGGTAAAACATGCCAGCCATAAGAGCCATCATCAGCAACCCCCCAATGGTTGAAATCAGTAAGGTAACTCCAGTTGAATATCCTGCATCAATACAGGCAATACCAGTCCATGAAAAAATAGTAAAAAACCCAACTAAATTTTTAAGGGTTAGAAACTGAAAAGAGATGCCATGATCTGCTTCAACATCTGAGTCGGGTAAATCATCTGGCGAATCGCCACCTCCGAAGAAGGAAAGTACAAGTTGCAAAACGAAGAAAAGTGTAAACGGCACAGCCATGCCCCAATAAATCTTAAGCATACCGCTTAATCCATCCCACCAGGTTCCAAAAGCTTCCATAGACAATTTTTGATAAGTTAATTCAGAATTTGATGAATTACAATATCAAAAAGTAACCAATATAAACAAGAAAGCCCCGCTGTAAGCGAGGCTTTCAAGGGTTTAGGTAATAGAAAATCTATACATATTGGTTCAGCATCACCGGCATAACCAGCATTAAAATATCTTCGCCCTTATCTTTTTCAGATGGGTAAATAACACCAGCCTTGTTAGGAGCCGACATGTTCAATTTAATTTGATCGGTATCTAAGTTTGTCAGCATTTCAATCAAAAACTTAGCATTAAATCCAATCTCAATATCCTCGCCTTCATGATCGCAGGAAAGACGCTCATTAGCTTCATTCGAAAAATCAAGATCTTCTGCTGATACCTGTAGTTCGCTACCAGTAATTTTTAAACGAACCTGATGCGTTGTTTTGTTTGCGTAGATTGAAATCCTTTTTAAGGAACCCAACAAATCAGTTCTACTGATTGTCATCTTGATAGGATTCTGTGCAGGAATTACGTTTTCGTAATCCGGGAAACGCTCATCAATCAAGCGGCAGATCATACGAATATGACCAAACTTGAAAAACGCATTCGACATGTTGAAGTCGATGCTCACATCCGTATTTTCGGTTGGCAATGTTGCCTTCAATAAATTCAAGGCTTTGCGCGGAATGATAATCGAGTTTCCATTATCAGACTTAATATCTGTTCTGCGATAGCGAACCAAGCGATGACCATCCGTTGCCACGAAGGTTGTATTTTTCTCACCTAAATTAACGTACACACCCGTCATAGCCGGACGAAGTTCGTCACTGCTGGTTGCAAAAATTGTATTGTTAACAGCTCTGGCTAATACGTCCGAAGAAATGGAAGCTGAGAAGTCATTGGAAACTGCAGGTACTTTTGGAAAATCAGTTGCGTTCTCGCCAGCTAATTTATAGCGACCATTGTCAGAACTGATTTCGATGCTATAGGTTGATTCATCGATTGAGAATGTTACCGGTTGATCCGGTAAGTTCTTCAATGTGTCAAGAAGAATACGAGCCGGAACCGCAATATTGCCTTTCTCTTTAGACTCTACCGTGATTTCCGTAATCATGGAAGTTTGAAGATCAGAAGCGGTAACAGTTAAGCTGGTTTTATCAATTTCAAAAAGAAAGTTCTCTAAAATAGGAACAACCGGATTGGTGGTAATCACTCCGTTGATATTAGAAAGCTGCTTTAGCAGGTAGCTCGAATTAACTATAAACTTCATCGCGAATCAGTGGTTTTATGGTTTTACAGGGCGGTAAAGTTATAAAGAAAAACCAATCTGAAAAATGAGACAGTTTGGTTGATTTAATACTTGAAATAGCTCCGTTTCCGAGAGATTTGAGCTATCTGTTTCGGACTAAATAAGGCCGACAAATCATTTTTCAATCGCCCCAGAATAACTTGCTCACCTTTCAATCGTGGAAAAACCTCCACCAGATAGGTTCTATTAGCAATATCCGTTATAGTAATAGAATATTCCGGGGTGGTTCTTAGCAGGCTGTCATACCTTTCTGTAGGATTGGTATTAAACTGATCTGCCTTAAGATTAAAGACTGACTCCAAATAGGTGCTCAGTTTAGTAGTGTCGGCCACCGCCACTTCTTCAATGCCAAAAAGCTTGTTGGCAAACGAAATAGTAAAATCCTCATTTGATTGCCGTGGGAAATGAGCCTTCAAACTTTTGAAATTCTGCCAGTTGAAATTAAAGATTCTTTTGTCGCGCCACGCTGTGGGTGCTAATTCAAAAAGCGAAGCCACAAAAACCCGATAGCCGGGAATGGTAATTAAGAAGGGTTTATTATCAGCCGCCAACTGAAAATAGGTTTCAGTGCGTTGATCATTTCCGCTTACCCAAAAATCTTTAACGATCTCAGCACCTTCAAAAAGCTGAACATGAATTCCGTTCTTTAAGGCTTTGCTGCTAATAGAATCCTGAAGAGTTTCGGCAACGGGACGTTTAGGCTCAGCTTGCAAAAGCGTAGCAAAAAAGACTGTTATTAATTGTTGATCTGCCTCAAATGAATTATTGACCATCCACTTTGAACCATCAAACTTAAGTTCGGTTTCAGTTTTAGTTTTTGCATTGGATAGCAACACCTTGCTTACCTGCATTTGGTCGTTAACCCGAAAAAGTGTTTTATCAATATCTACCAACTTATCAGCACTTCCAAAAAATGCAACTAGCACACACAATGCACTTAATGCAACAAGCAAAATCAATAACCGAATGTTTTTCTTTTCCTGCATGCTAAAATCTAGAATACTTAACTCTACGCCAATACGATCGCGCAATACCAAAAATAATAAGCACGATTAATGGAAGTCCTAAATTTAGAAACTGCCAGAACGCTCGCTCAGCTCGCACTTTCTCTTTATCCAACGGCCGCACCCGAACTTCTTTATTACGAGCCTTGATCAATCCATTTTCATCAACCAGGTAAGCCACCATATTCATCAGTAAATCCTGATTGGCAAATGTGTATTGGGTAAATGGATCAAGGCCTAATTGTTGTGGATTACCATCGCGCGGGTTTACATCATTGCGCGCCAGATCGCCATCGGCCACAACAATAATTTTTGTTGGGGTACTACTTTCCTTCGCGGCAACTGTATCGGCACCTTGAGGGGCAAATCTATTTTTAAACAATGAAGTAAACTCGCCCTCTAATAAATAGGCAAGTGAAATTGGGCCGCCATTAAAATTTCCATCCTGCATTTGTTTGCGCAAATCATTAACCCCAACCTTAACAGGCGCTGTAACCTTACGGGAATATTGAGATGAGAACAACAACGGAGTTTTAGCAACACCAACCGCTTTCACCGTATCGATGCTACTTACAAACTTCAATAAGGAAGCATCCAGGTTTCGGGTAATTGGGTGATCCGCATATTGATTAACCAACGGAAAAAAAGGCCAATCCAATTGCATAATTTGTGGACGGTTACGATCGCCTCCAACAACAATCGGATACTTGCCAGAAACCGCATCTTGAATAAGATCCGGATTGATGCGCACGCCATACTTAAATAATTGATCATCCAAATCTAAATTATACGGAAACGCAAAGTAATCTTCCTCCGATGCATGATTCATATCCGCATCTAAGCGATCTAACAGAAAAAGAATTTTGCCGCCATGCATCAGGTATTGATCCAATTTGTATTTATCCAATTGAGAAAATTCTTGTTTGGGTTTTGCGATGATCAATAGATCGTATCCGGTAATCTGAGCCTTCCTTGCCAGCGAAACTTTAAATACCTCATATTGTTCCAGTAATGAATTATTAAAACTCGCAAACTCAAGACTATCCAGTTCACCATGCCCGGTAATAAGCCCTACCCGCTTTCGGTTTGTGTTTGTTAATTTATGAATCGCATTTACCAACTCATACTCAACTTCCTCCACAGATTGATTAATGCTCTGTGCGCGATTTCCTTTTAACAGCATCACGCCAGTTTCAAATCCTTCGTAAGAAATTAACGCTCCAGGAAATACAAATTTTTCCTTTCGCTGCCCGTCTCGGGTTTCAATGACATTGCGCGGGCTTATGCCTTTTGAGTTTAACTCAGCTATAAATTCATTTCTGGCTTTTTCATTAAGCGCTTGCAGCGGATTTGTAAAAGTATATTGAACGCGATTGTTTGAATGAATGCGAAACTCTTCCAGCGTTTCCCGAACTGTCTTCTGAAATCTTTTAAACTCAGGATTAAGGTCTTCCCCTTCTAAAAACACTTCTACAAAAACTGCATCATCAAGATTCTTTAAAATCTCTTTGGTTTGAGTTTGAATGGTGTAGCGTTTTTCTTCGGTGAGGTCAATTCGAAAAAAATAGAAAGAGGCCAACAGATTCAATAGCACAATTAACGCAAGGCCATTGGCAAGCAGCAATAAATCACCCGTTCTTCTACTTTTCATCCACTTTACCATTGCCTGCTGCTTATAACCACTTTGGTTGTTAGTAAAATGAACCCGGTAACACTAAAAAAGTAAATTACATCGCGACTATCCACAAGACCTTTACTTAGCGATTCGTAGTGATAAATGATTCCGAATTGCTTAATGAAAAGCGCAGCATTTCCACCAAATGAGGACAGCGAATCAAATCCCATATAAATAAGGAAGCATAAAAAAGCTGCCAGAATAAAAGAAACAATTTGATTGGACGTGAGTGAGGATGCAAACAGCCCAAAGGCGCTGAAGATCATGGCGAGCAAGGCCAAGCCAATATAAGATCCCATCACACCCGCAGAATCAACATTGCCAACCGGGTTTCCTAAGTTGTAAACTGAGAAGTAATAAATAACTGTAGGCACGAGCGCGAGAAACACTAACGCCCAAGTGGCGAAAAATTTTCCCAATACTACATTCCAATCACTTAATGGTTTTGTTAAGAGAAGTTCTAACGTACCCATCTTCTTTTCTTCCGCAAAGCTTTTCATGGTGATGGCCGGAATCAAAAAGATGAACACATACGGTGCCATTGAAAACAATGTATCTAAATCAGCAAAGCCATAATCCAAAACTGAAGTTTCAGGAAACACCCACGTTAGTAAACCGATTCCCGTAAGGAAGGCGCCTATTACAATATAGGCAATCAGTGAATTGAGAAAACTATTAAACTCTTTTACAAATACCTGAATCATGTAACGGTTTCTTTTACAGTTAATGATCTAAAAATATCTTCGAGCGTATTCTCTTCTTGCTTTAAACCAATCAATGAAAGTTTTCTTTCGGTAGCAAACTTAAAAACCTCTGTCCGCAAGTCGGCTCCATTCTTAGCTTTAAGTCTGTAAACTCCAGCCTTAACGAAAGTAACTTTTTCAACACCTTCTAAAATCGCAAGCTCCTCTGCATTTACCTCACCATTAAACTCAACCACTATGTCGGCCTGCGCCTGAGTTGCCAATAAATTATTAACCGAATCATCCGCAACAATTTCACCCTTATTAATAACAATTACCCGATCACAAATTGCTTGCACTTCTTGCATAATGTGCGTAGAGAAAATAACTGTTTTATCGGAGCTGATTTGTTTAATCAGCTTTCTGATCTCCAAAATCTGATTTGGATCTAATCCCGTTGTAGGTTCATCAAGAATTAAAACCTCAGGATTATGAATCAACGCCTGTGCAAGGCCAACCCGCTGCCGGTAGCCCTTAGATAAAGTTTCTATTTTTTTATTCTGTTCTGGAGTTAATCCGCACAAGTCAATTATCTCAGCAACTCTTGATTTCAACCTGGAGCCTGGAATCTCAAACACTTTACCAATGAAATGAAGATACTCATGCACGTACATATCCAGGTATAGTGGATTGTGCTCGGGCAGGTAGCCCATCATTTTTCGAACTTGGATAGAATGCGTAGTTACATCTAATCCATTGACTTGAATGGAACCTGAAGTGGCCGGCAAGTAGCCCGTTGCCATTTTCATAGTTGTTGACTTGCCAGCGCCATTTGGCCCTAAAAAACCAACGATTTCGCCTTTCTCAATAGAAAAAGTGATGTCATTAACAGCTCGCTGCTGACCAAATACTTTAGTGAGATGAGATACGGATAACGACATTTTTTGCGCTGCAAAAGTAATTTTAAAAGTTGATAGTGCATATATCCGAGCAAATAGTCGTTACGAACTTACCTTACACCGTTATGGCCTATTAATTGCGCTTGTAAAGACCTGTTAATTTTAGAAATTTGTTGAATATTAATTTAAACGAGAAATGCGAGTATTGATTGTCTTCCTTATAGTAGTTTCATTTTTTGGTGCTGAAGCACAGACCGGCTATAAAATTGATTTCAAGATTAAGGGCTGGCGCGATACTACGGTGTATTTAGGCTCTTATTATGGAGAGCAAACAAATCTGCGCGATACTGCACAAGCCAACGCTGCGGGCAGCTTTACCTTCGATAACAAAAACAATCTCCCGCAAGGAGTTTATTATTTGGTTTTAAAAACAGCCTCTGGGTTTTCTAAAATTTTTGATTTTGTAATTGGTAACAATCAGCACTTTGGCATTGAAGGAGACTCAAAAGATTTTATTAAGACAGCCATTATTAAAGGTGATGATGACAACCGACTATTTTTTGAGAATATGCGCTTCAATATTGAACATGGTAAAGAAGCGGAACCGTTTACAGCGATAATAAAGGATAGCACTCTTAGCGATGATCAAAAGAAATCAGCGCGCGAATCGTATGCTGCGATCACAGCAAAAGTAGTGGCTTATCAAAATGAATTGATTGAGAAAAATCCAAAAACACTTACAGCACGCTTAATTAAATCAACTCAATCTATAGAAGCTCCCATGCCGCCAAAGAAAGCTGATGGCTCCTATGATTCCACCTTTCAGCTTAGGTATTACCGCGAACATTTTTTTGATAAGTTCGATTTGGCTGATGATGCCATGCTGCGCTTGCCAAGGCCAGTCTATCAGGAAAAAATAAAAGAATACCTAAACAAACTTTATGCACCCGTGCCCGATACCATTATGATGGCGATAAACAAAATGGTTGCGGTTGCTAAAAAGAATCCTGAAACCTATAAATATTTAGTTTGGAACTGTGTGTTCTTATATCAAAATCCGGATGTCATGGGATTGGATGCCGTATATGTAAATCTTTATGACAAATACTTTGCATCGGGTGAAATGGATTTTTGGGCAAATGGTAAAATCAAACAAAGTCTAAATGATTATGCGACAAAACTTCGTAGCAGCTTGGTAGGTAAAACAGGTGCAAACCTGATTATGCAAGATCAAAACATGAAACCCAAGTCGATGTATGATATCAAGAATAAATACACGATCCTTTTTATTTTCGATCCTTCCTGCGGGCATTGCAGAGAAGATACCCCAAAGCTGGTTGAATTCTATAACAAGAGTCACACAAAATTAGATTTCGAAGTGTTTGCAGTATCTTCTGATACCTCGATGGTAAAAATGAAGGACTTCATAAAAGAATTTAAAACACCTTGGATTACCGTAAACGGCCCACGCTCCTATCTGCCAAAGCATTATTCCGAACTTTATCACTCCGACACAACCCCTTCTTTGTATATTTTAGATAACAAGCGAAAGATTATTGCTAAGAAGTTGCCCGTTAAGCAATTGGAGGATTTTTTCATGAAACATGAAAAATTTATGCAGGCTAAGAAAGAAGTAAACAAGGGTACCTGAGATTAAATCTTCAACTGGATTTCACAACTCATTGCATTTATTTAACGTTTTACTCAAAAAAATACCTTTCAGATGCAACTATTTACTCAAATGGAAGTATCTAATAGGGTAAACCAGTAAAACAAAAAATCATGGCACTATTCGACTCACTGTTTGGCAAGAAAAAGAAAGAATTTAAAGCATCTTGTCAGATTACAAAAGAGCCCATTGAAAAGGGTTTTGGCTATTTACTAACTACCGCACAGGTTGTTGCTTCCGAAAAATATTGGGACATGATTATGACTGAGCCCGAAACAATGTCTTATACCTTATCGCATTTTAAAAATCAAACCAGCGGCACTCAGATGCGCTCAATGATTTTTGAAAAATACGCAACCATAGCTAAGCCTTGGATAGTTTCTGACTCTATCATCAATTACTTTAAGGTTGACAAAGCCGAAGCAAGAGAGAATGCAAAGAAATGGTGGGAAGCAGAAGGCAATTTCCTTCCGTCTGATATGGGGCCTGCCGAAAAAATATTAGATGAATCGATTTACACGCGTTTGAAAAAATATGCAATTCTGGAAGCCGGGCGCGAGCGGGTTGCACTAAGTAATTGACAATTAAAATCGAACATGGTGCCAATCTCTCAGAGAGAAAACTAATTCTTTCTGTCGATGGTAAACTGAACAAGATCAACCAATGAAGTCTTGTAATCAGACGCTGGTAGGCTTTCCAATATTCTCATAGCCTGATCGAAATATTCTTTCATTTTTTGGTTAGCATAATCGATTCCGCCCGATTGTTTTACAAAATCAATTACACGTTTTACCTTTTTAGGATCTTCGCTATTGTTTTTTACTATGCTGATGATCCTGCGCTTTTCAATCCACGATGCCTTTGAGAGTGAATAGATTAATGGCAACGTCATTTTTTTCTCCTTAATATCTATGCCGACTGGTTTCCCGATTTCATCATCGCCATAGTCGAACAAATCATCTTTAATTTGAAAGGCCATACCTACAGCTTCACCAAATTTGCCCATTACTTCAATCAGTTGATTTGATGCTCCGGCCGAGCTGGCTCCTACCGAACAACAAGACGCAATTAGCGATGCTGTTTTTTGCCGAATAATTTCGTAATAAATCTCCTCATTAATGTCTAACTGACGCGCTTTTTCCATTTGAAGCAACTCGCCTTCGCTCATCTGCTGCACCGCTGTATTTACGATACTTAACAAATGAAAATCCTTATTATCTAATGCCAAGGCCATGCCTCGCGAAAGCAAAAAATCGCCAACTAAAACAGCTATTTTATTTTTCCACAATGCATTGACTGAAAAAAAACCCCTTCGGTAATTCGAATCGTCCACAACATCATCATGCACAAGAGTAGCCGTGTGAAGCAATTCAATCAATGAAGCGCCTCTAAAAGTTGATTCGCCAATGACACCCGTTGCCCCGGCACTCAAAAACACAAACAGGGGTCGCATTTGCTTACCCTTGCGCTTCACAATGTAGGTCATGATTTTGTCGAGCAGCAGCACGCGGGTTTTCATAGAAGCCCTGAACTTTTGTTCAAACTCTTCCATCTCCTTAGCCACCGGAGCCTTGATGCTGTCCAGATTCTTGTTCATGAACTGCAATAATAAGCATTCATTAGAACAGTAAATATGAAATAGTATAGGAAACAAGTTTTTAAAAATCCGGATCGAATAACCCGCGACTTGTTAACTTATTGCTATTTTCGAGGCCGTGAACATGATCGACAAGCATTGGGAACAGGCAATTTTTGCTATTTCGGTATTGGCCATAGCCTTTATTTTATCGCGCATTATTCGTTCATTAATTGGCCGTTTTATCCGAAGTGCTGCCCAGAAACTTAAAGTTGACCCAACCCGCTATAACTTCTTTAAGAATGCCGTTGATTTTATCATTTTCCTGATTGCCACCATTATCATCTTTAGGTCCATTCCTTTGTTTCGAGACATGGGAACAACGTTACTTACAGGTGCCGGAGTGTTGGCTGCTATTGTAGGCTTTGCTTCACAATCTGCATTTTCCAATATCATCAGCGGCCTATTCCTTGTAATCTTTAAACCATTTCGGGTTGGTGATCGTGTAAAAATAGGGCAACTCTATGCGGGCGATATAGAGGATATAACATTGCGCCATACTATCATTAAAGATTTTGAGAACAAACGCGTTGTAATTCCAAATAGCGTAATCAGCAATGAGACGGTAATCAACTCTACGCTTACTGATGAAAAGATTTGTGTTTTCATTGAAGTGCCCGTTTCATTTTCAACTGATTTAGAAAAGGCGATAGCAATTATTAAAGAGGCAGGATCAACGCATCCTTTTTGTATCGATAATCGCTCTCCGGAAGAACTAACAGCAGGCGATCAAGTGGTGATGGTTCGGGTATTTGCCTATTCTGAACTAGGCATACAACTTCGCGGCTATGTTTGGACCGAAAATGCTACCAAAGCATTTGAATTAAAGTGTGATGTTTTAAAAACTATTCATGGGCAATTCATTAAAGAAAAAATTGAGTTCGGATATCCGGGCAGAGTACTAATAAACCGCTAACTATCACTCAATGAAGAATCCCAAAGCAAAACGCAAAGCAGCCCTCAAACATTTGAATGATCAACTAACAGATCGAACGCATGTACATGTTGGTCCATCTGGCGAAAATGTAATTCTCGAATTGATTTCGTATAACGAAGATTCATTTTCCGCAAGTGAAAATCTCAATGTAGATGAGTTGCTTAGTCAGTGTAATCTTAATTTGATTAATTGGATAAATATTGACGGTCTTTCCGATGAAGAACTAATAAAAAAAGTTGCGACTAAATTTAACTTACATTATCTACTTGTTGAAGATATTTTAAATACGGATCACCAACCGAAGGCCGATGAGTATGATCAACATTTGTTTTTCACTTTAAAGATGCTCTATCGTATTGAAGGACAAAGCATCGATTACGAGCACATCAGTTTTGTATTAGGCAAAAATTATTTGCTTTCTTTTCAGGAAAAAGAAGGCGACATTTTTGAGAGCTTGCGAATCCGGCTTAAGCAAGACACAAATATTATTCGCAAGCGTGGAGCCGATTACCTGCTTTACCGATTGGTTGATATGATTGTTGATAGCTATTATTCCATCCTTGAAAATATTGGAAAGCAAGTGGAAGAAATAGAAGAAAGCATTTCAAATAACCCATCCGTTGAGGACTTTCAACGCATTCAAAAATTACGAAAGGAGTTCATCTATTTGCGCAAGGTGGTGTATCCTTTGCGGGAAGCGCTGAACAAGGTTGTTAAAAATGAAGACGAGTTTATTGAGGAACATAATGTAAAATATTTTTCAGATGTATATGACCACGTGATTCACCTGATAGACTCCTTGGATACGTATAAAGATCTTACCTCAACGTTGATGGATTTGTACATGAACACCATCAATTACAAAATGAATGAAGTGATGAAACTGTTAACGGTTATCACCACCATCTTCATTCCGCTTTCATTCATTGCTGGAATTTATGGAATGAACTTTCGTAATATGCCTGAACTAACGTGGGACTGGGGCTACTATGGCGTATTGGGTTTAATGGGGGTAATCTTTCTGTTGATGATCGGCTACTTCAAATACAAGAAGTGGTTTTAATCTACCGGTGTTTCGGTTACTAACTTAACCTCTACTGTTTCGGGCAGTGTTTGCGTAATCTTTATAATTTTAATTCGGTAGTTGAATAATTCAAATTCGTCTCCTTCTTTTAAAGATGGCTTTTCATAAGAAAGTAATCCCGCGAGGGTTTCATATTCTTCTGCTTCCGGAAAGGGAACATCCAACAATTTATTAATGTCGTGCAATGAAGATTGTGCCGCAATCTGAAACGTTTGTTTATCAGTAGGCACAACAATTTGTTGTTCATGATCATGCTCATCCTGAATTTCGCCAACCAGTTCTTCCAAAATATCTTCGAGCGTTACTAAGCCAATAATTCCACCAAACTCACTCACCACAAAAGCCATTTGTGCTTTGGTGCGTTGAAAATCGCGCAGCAATACATCAATAGGTTTTGTTTCAGGTATAAACTGAACGGCACGCATAATATCGCGAAGGCCTTTGTTATTATTTTGAATATAAACTGAAACTATATCTTTCGAGTGAACCACGCCTACTATTTCGTCTTTAGATTGTTCATAAATCGGGTAGCGCGAATAGCCCTCTTTTAGCACATAGTTCAAAGCCTCAGTAATAGTAGTTTCGGCCTTCATCATGCTCATTTTTACACGCGGTACCATTACCTGCCGGGCCACACGATTATCAAAATCAAAAACGTTTTGAATGAGCTCACGCTCGCTCATTTCAATAGCACCACCTTCTTCACTTTCAGCAATAATAAGTTTGAGTTCCTCCTCAGAGTGGATTTCAATTTCACTCATGGGTTTAATGCCAAATATTTTCAAAATCAAATTAGCAAACCCATTCAACAGCCAAATAAATGGTCGGAAAACAAAGTAAAACACCCGCAATGGCACCGAAAGGCGCAAGGTAGTAACGGTAGGATATCGAATGGCAATAGATTTGGGTGCTAGCTCCCCAAAAACAATATGAAGTATAGTAAGCGTAAGAAATGCAATGGGCAAAGCAATGCTATGCGCTGCGGCTTCGCTCATTTCAAAGCCCAGTGAACTCATCACATCAAGTACAATTTTGGAAACCACATCCTCGCCAACCCAACCTAGCCCCAAACTTGCCAATGTAATCCCTAACTGTGTAGCTGCCAGGTATCCATCCAAATTCTCGATTATTGATTTTGCCGCATCTTTGGCGAGAGTTCCCTTTTCCAGCGCTATTTGAGACGATCTGACTTTTACAATTGCGAATTCGGCCGCAACAAAAAAGCCATTCAAAAAGACAAGAAACAGGGTTATTAGTATATCTACCGTCATGGTTTATTAAACAGCAAATTTAGCAAGAAACCTCGTTTCGGAGCAGTTAATTTTTTTGCATGTACCTTTTCGGGCAAAAAGAAAAAGATTTACATTTAGCGAACCCTAAACTCAACTCTCCTTTATATCTATGCTTTTACCCGTCATTTTGTTGCTCGTTGGATTTGCTATACTCATAAAAGGTGCTGATTTTTTGGTAAGTGGCTCTTCCTCAATAGCAAAGAAATTTAATATCTCAAATATCGCCATTGGACTAACCGTGGTGGCACTGGGTACTTCTACACCAGAATTACTGGTAAGCATTACCTCATCCATGAAAGGATACAATTCAGCAGCCTTTGGCAATGTAATCGGTAGCAACAATTTTAACTTGCTCTTTATTCTTGGCATTGCAGGCCTCATCTACCCACTCGCTATTCAGCGCAACACGGTTAAATACGAAGTTCCCTTTTCACTATTGGCCGCTGGTGTTGTTTTAGTTCTTGTAAACGATCAATTCATTTTCGGAAGCAGTGAAAATCTATTGAGTAGAATTGACTCCATAATTTTACTTTTTTTCTTTTGCCTTTTTATGCTTTACATCTTCCGCACAATGAGTAATGCATCTGATTTTGATAAGGAAAGTGAAATTAAAATTAAAATAATGTCTAATCCACTCTCCATTGGATTAATTATTCTAGGCCTAGCCATGTTGGTTGGGGGCAGCACGCTGGTGGTTGATAATGCAATTCTAGTTGCCGAAAATTATGGATTAAGTAAAAAACTTATTGGGCTAACCATTTTAGCTATTGGTACATCACTTCCCGAATTGGCAACGTCAGCCGTAGCTGCATACAAACGCAATACTGATATAGCAATTGGGAATGTAATTGGATCAAATATTTTTAATATGTTCTTTATACTTCCTATAACAGGCCTTATTAATCCAATGAGTTTTGACACCACAATGAACTTCGATTTGGGCATACTATTGGTTGGTACTATTTTGTTAATAATTTTTATGTTCACCTTAAATACTAGAAAGTTAGACCGGTGGGAAGCTTTTCTATTACTAGCAGGATACATTGTCTACACTTGGTACTTGATTAGTATGGAATAACATATGAAGTCAAAAACTATAGCTCGCGCAGGGCTGGCCGTTTTCTGCTTATTGATTATTATCGGATCATCCATTCCTGGAAATAAAATTCCCGAAGCTTTTGCCTTAACCCCCGACAAACTTATTCACTGTGCCGAATACTTTGTTTTAGGTTTACTGATACACCATTGGTTAACACGAGAATTTCAATTTAACAAAAAGGGGAATCTATTTTTAATAGCACTTCTTATTGGCTCTACCTTAGGAGCCATTGACGAAAACTATCAGCGCCTTACACCAGGCCGCACACCAGATTTTTGGGATTGGGTGCTCGACACGGTTGGAGTTTTATTAGCCATTGTAGTTTCGCATGTAGCATTAAGAAAAAAAACAAAAAAGCCCTGACGGCTTGCGTCAGGGCTCCTAAATATTCTTTAAAAAATTGCTTAATTAATTTTCTTCTCTAACTCTGTAATTTTAGCTTGAGCTTCTTGCTTGCCAAGGGAAAGTGACTTCTTATAAAGCTCCACTGCCTCTTTCAATGTTTCCTTCTTCTTTTTAGGCGCAAGCTTCGTGCGGTTAGCAGCTTCTTCAACAGCTTGTGCTCTCGCATAATAACCATCTGCTTCGCTTACTTTACTTGAAATCATCAACTCTTGAATTTTAGCCTCAATAAGAGCCAATTCTTGTTGCTTGGCTAAAATCTGTGCTTCCTTATCACCTAATTCAGCTTCTTGCATGCCCACTGTAGTTATCAGGTTTTGATTCTCATTACGAAGTTGATCTACATGTTCATTGAGTTTTGCTATTTCTGCATTGCGTTCTTCCAAATCAGCTTTTAGTTTTTTGATAGTAGCTGAAAGTGCATTGGTATTACCTTTGGATTTTTTTAAGGTCTTTTCCAAATCTTCAATCTTATTTTGGGTATCCTTAACATAATTATTTATGTCTTTCATACGCGACTTATAATCATCGTAGGTTGTGCCTTCCACCATATTTACGCGAAGTAATTTTCTATTGGCATCAATAGAATCCATTAACACGCCAACTTCCTGAAGGGCAACAGCAAATTGCTGACTGGTTTGCAACTCTGTTTTAAGAGAGTCAACCTGAGATTTTAACTTTTCAGCTTCACCCCCACAGCTCATCATAACGGCTGCAATGGCACATACAAATAATAGTTTTTTTAGCATAACGGTTGTTAGTTTAGACTTCAAAATTAGAGGGTTTAAAACAGTTCCGAACTCAAGAACAAAAATAATTTTTAAACAACGTGAAATCCTTCGACAACCCGTAAATTGCGGCCGTTTTAGCGCTCTATTTCTCTTTAAATGCCCAAATTAATAACCACGCACACGCGTATCGCAGACCTGGGCAAACCCCGTGTTATAGTAATTGGTGGGGGGTTTGGCGGTTTAGAAGTAATCAAAGGCCTCAAAAACTTCAAAGCACAGGTAGTATTATTTGACAAACATAATCACCACACTTTTCAGCCTCTTCTTTACCAAGTAGCTACTTCAGGGTTGGAAACTAACTCCATTGTAGCACCTTTTAGAAAGTTATTTGGAAAGCAGGAAGATTTCTATTTTCGTTTAGGTGAAGTAAAAAGAATTAATGCCGAAGAAAATTCCATCGAAACTTCTATCGGTTCGGTAAAGTATGATTACTTAGTTATTGCAACCGGGGCGGTAACTAACTTTTACGGAATGACAGAAGTAGAAAAACATTCTTCATCTATGAAGAATATTGTTGATGCTACCAAACTTCGAAATAAAATTATCCGTCAGCTAGAATATGCATTGCTAACAGAAGATCCTGAAGTAATGAATAGCCTGATGGATTTTGTAATCGTAGGTGGCGGCCCTACGGGTGTAGAACTTTCTGGTGCGCTTACCGAGTTGAAAAAAAATGTATTCCCGAAGGATTACAAAGAGTTAGACATGCGCCAAATGGATATCCATCTTGTTGAAGCTTCGCCACGCTTATTAAATGGTATGTCGGACCAAGCCGGTGAAAAGGCATTGCAGTTTTTAACCGAGATGGGCGTAAAGGTTCACTTGAATGCCGCTGTGAAATCGTATGATGGCTATGAAATTGTTTTAAGTACCGGAGAAAAACTAATCTCGAAGTCATTGATTTGGGCGGCTGGCGTAAAGGGCAATCCAATTGAAGGAATTAACCCGGAAGTAATCGCAAGAGGAAATCGCTTACAAGTTGATGAATACAATCGCGTAAAAGGGTTCAACAATATTTTTGCCATTGGTGATGTTGCACAAATGGATGGCGATAAGAAATTTCCAAAAGGCCACCCCATGATGGCCCCACCGGCACAGCAGCAAGGGCGGTTGGTTGCAAAGAATATTAAGAACTTAATTACAAAAAAAACCTTAAAACCATTTGTCTATTTTGATAAGGGTTCGATGGCCACCATTGGGCGCAACAAAGCTGTGGTGGACATGAAGGGCATTCGCTTTCAGGGATTTTTTGCCTGGTATGTTTGGATGTTTGTTCACTTAATGTCAATTGTAGGATTTAGAAATAAAGTTTTCACCTTCTTTAGTTGGATGTGGAACTACTTTACATTTGATCGCAGTAACCGATTGATTATCGGGAGAGGAGAAGAAAAAATTAATCAGGATGAACTTAGTAAGCAAACTGTTTGATGGACAATAAAGATTCAAAACTTCATAGACTATCAACAGCCGGAGTATTGGTTGCCATGGGTATTATTTATGGCGACATAGGCACTTCTCCTATTTATACCCTTCGTTTTATTGTAGGCGATAAAATCATAACAGAAGATTTAATTTTTGGAGGCTTATCCTGTGTGGTTTGGACACTCACGTTCATTACAACTATAAAATACGTTTACCTCGCGCTTAGTGCCGATAACAAGGGTGAAGGCGGAATATTTGCTTTGTATGCACTCGTGCGTAGATATAAAGCTGGTTGGGTAATTTTTCCTGCTATTATAGGATGTTGCACTTTAATTGCTGATGGCTTTATTACGCCAGCCATTAGTGTTACGTCTGCTGTTGAAGGCTTGCGAAGTTTAAATGCAGATATAACAGAACAAACCATAATTACCATTGTAATTGCTATTCTTCTAGGGCTATTCGTATTTCAGCAATTTGGTAGTAGTGTAGTAGGCAAAACTTTCGGCCCAGTAATGTTTGTCTGGTTTTTATTCATTGGCTCAATCGGATTTATTAACCTAAGCGAAAATATTTCTGTATTAAAAGCATTAAATCCAATCTATGCCTACAATCTTTTGGTGAAATATCCTGGTGGGTTTTGGATTTTAGGAGCGGTATTTCTTTGCACCACAGGAGCCGAAGCAATGTATTCAGATCTTGGGCATTGTGGTAAATCAAACATTCGATTAGGCTGGGGCTTTGTAAAGTTTTGTTTATTGCTGAGTTACTTTGGCCAGGGCGCGTGGCTGCTTGAACATCAAGGAACAAAATTAGAAGGAGTCATTCCCTTTTTCGAAATCATGCCACAGTTTCTGTTATTCTTTGGAGTGATCATTGCAACCATGGCTACTATTATAGCTAGCCAGGCATTAATCTCGGGTACGTTTACTTTAGTGAACGAAGCGATGAAACTAAAACTCTGGCCCGCAACACAGGTGCGCTATCCCTCGCAGATTAAAGGTCAAATCTATATTCCTTCCATCAACTGGGTTTTAATGTTTGGTTGTATCATGGTTGTACTGTATTTCAAAGAATCGGATGCCATGCAATCGGCTTATGGGTTAGCCATCACCTTTGATATGCTAATGACTACCTCGCTTTTGGTGTACTATTTTTCTACCTCAAAGAAATCGACTATTCGAACGTTGATGATTGCTTTTGCTTTCTTCTCTATTGAAGGCGCCTTTCTTATTTCAAACCTAAGTAAGTTTAGTCATGGCGGTTGGTTTTCATTCTCTATTGCCGGTGTATTTTTCTTGATGATGTTTATTCTACTCCGCGCAAGAATTTTACGAGACCGACATACTGAGTTTGTTGACTTAAAACACTACGTGCCTTTAATTCAGGATCTTCAAAACGATAATTCTGTACCTAAAGAAGCAACCAATCTGGTTTATATGGCTGTAGCCAACAGCAAGCGATACATTGATTCAAATATTATTTACTCAATTTTTAAAAAGAGACCCAAACGTGCCGATGTGTATTGGTTTGTGCATGTTGATACGGTAGATAGTCCTTACACCTCAAAGTATTCGGTTGATACTATCATACCTAAGAAATGTTTTTTTATAAGAATTAAACTTGGATTTAAATCAGACCATCGGGTAAATCTTTTATTCAACAAAATTTTGCACGACATGGCCGAGACAGCTGAGATTGATTTAACCAGTCATTACGATTCGTTGAAGAAGCACAGCATGCCAGCCGACTTTAAGTTTATCATGTTGCATTCATTAGCATCGGTGGATAGTGAAATCTCTACATTCGATAACCTAATTATTCAAGGGTATAGATTTATAAAAGCTCATTCGCTTACTACGGAAGAAATGTATGGATTGGAACTTGCCAATGTTGAGGTAGAGCGAGTTCCTATTATGGTGGGGCCACCTGCCAAGGTTCGGATTAAGCGTGAAAAAGAAGATGCCGAGAGAGAAAAAGAGCTCCGGTATCACAGTCATTCAGAGTGATCGATTACGGACGATGTCGTTCGGATTTGAAATCACCTTGCGCTCCAAAACCCGCTTTCAATTCGATTGAAGCCTATTTAAGTCTTGGCATTGATTTGGAATATCCTGCATGGACGCTACCAAATCCATTTCAGACATGATCTACAATTATTTCAAAATAGCATTCCGAAACATTGCTCACAGCAAAGTTTACTCAGCCATTAATATTCTTGGACTTGCTATGGGTATCGCTTGTTGCCT
>Ga0209480_10000474_pt1 | contig 33399 bp, 54 predicted proteins | sample JI61114C2DNA_FD_187501 | JGI IMG/M metagenome (GOLD analysis project Ga0209480, IMG submission 187501) | Wastewater effluent complex algal communities from Wisconsin, to seasonally profile nutrient transformation and Carbon sequestration -... | ecosystem: Engineered > WWTP > Effluent > Algae... | reverse complement strand
GACGACAGCACCGCCCAGTTCTCGGCACATCTGGTGCGCGAACTGCGCGAGATGAAGCGCCTCGGGATGAGCGTCCCGGACAAGGCCCTTGCGCTGGCCACCAACGAGAAGGTGGTCGCCGAGCACGCGGACATGCGTGTGGCGGATGCCGCTGACCTCCTCATCCAGTTGGCCGCACTGTGATGGGAGCCGCCATGCCTTTGACCATCTATCAGCACTTCATCGTCCTCGGGGTCGTGGCCCTTTGTGAGAACGGCCTGCCGATCCCGCCGGACTCGCTGACGGAGATTGCCGCCGTGACGCATGAAACCACCACCGATGACGATCCGAACGTGTCAGCCTGGGGCATCTACGGCGTGTTGCCCGACAATTCCATCGACAACCTGGCGGATTGCCCATCCAAACAAGTCGCTGACGCCATCGCCGGCACGCTCAACTGTCAGTACGGGAGGAAGGCAGCATGAGCCTCTGGCCGACCCATTGCGAACGCTGCGGCACCGATCTGAGCAAGGTTTCCAGCATCGTGTCCAAGTTCAACACCGAAACCATCTGCAGTCCCTGCAAGGATCGGGAGCGCGCCCACCCGGATTACAAAGCGGCCGACGCCGCCGAGGTTGCGGCCGTCCGTGCCGGCGACATGAACTTCCCCGGCGTTGGTTGCCCTGCCGTCCTTCATCAGCCGCCCTGCGCCGCCGAACAAGCAGCCATGGCGCTGTCGGGTAATCCGCCGATCCTGTCCCACGAGGTTGCCCACGACCACGGCGGCCGCTGTGACAGCGACCCGGTTGCTACCACGGACCTTTTCACCTTCCCTGACGGTTCGGCTCTCCAAGTCGAGCGCACCAACCCCGTCACCTGCACCATTCTCACCTACGCCCATCCGTAAAGGACGCCTCATGGCTAAGATTGTCACCCTGCAAATTCTGGTCGATGAAGACGACGAGTCGCGCATCGCCGACGGCCTCAACGACATGCTGCGCACCGCCGCCCTGCCGGTCGACCCGGACGACGCTGACGCTCGCAGTTGGATCATCGACTGGCGCCTCGCCTGGGCCGGCGACCAGATGCTCCTGCAGCCGGTACCGGATGAAGTGGCCGACGCGATCTGCAACGACACCTACATCGAAGGGGATGCTTTCCCTGGGCAGGCCGTGCCTCTGCTGCCCGGCTTCGAGTATGACCTGATCGCCACTGACCCCAAGGCAATGGACTCGCTCTGGATAACCGTCCCGGCCCACCGCCCGACGGAGGAAGGCGGCGACTTGTCGGTGCTCGTCAAGCGAACGCATGAGGGCGCAATCGTGGATATCTGGCCAACCAGCCAGGAAGATGGCAAGGAATGCCTTTCCTCGGCCGCAGCCGAGTTCAGCGATGCCTCCCGCGCGGAGGAAGCTGCCCCGGTCCTGGCGTAAAAGGCTGCACCAGACATGGACGGCACCAAGCCCATCACCCCTCGCGAGCGGGAATTGCTCGAGATGGAAACCATCGCCAGCCAGATGCCGATCAAGTTTTCCAACGGCGCCTGCTGGACCGACTTCACCGGCGAGTGCAACTTCTGTGATCGCGAAATTCCCGATGACTTGCTCCGGGGCAGCGTGACCCGCCCCCTGCCGTCCGTTGCTGTTGTCGAAGCCGTTGGCGTTTGCCCGCATTGCCGCATCGCCACCACCTTCCTGTACCGGATGCACGACGATATGCGGATCACAGGCCCGCGCGAAGAGGGATGGTGCACATGGAAGCCCACCAAGTCCCTACTGGAACGCCTCCAGGGGCTTTTCAGTTGGTTCGGATGCTCCTGATCCGGAGGCTCTAGGCGCCGCGAATTCTTGATAAGGAGGTTTTCCAGATTAGGTGGTAGCGAAATGCTATCGTCTTATCTATGAAAACCGCTCACAACACTCTTTCCGCCACGTTCCGTCGCTTGATCCTCAAGCCGCTGGATCGCCTTCTTTTTGGCGGCAACAACACCCTCACGATCTCGGGGAAAGAGTGGCGGCAAATGACTCAAACCAGTTCCCGCTCAGTCGGTCGCTGCAAGGTTTCCGTCCGCATGGATGACGCTATGGACGAAGGCTCGATGTTCCCGAAGTGGCTCACCACCACCCTGCCGACGGTCTATGACGACCGTCAAGGCGAATCCTTCTTCATGGGCATCACGTCCTGAGCAAAGCCCTCTACTTAAATCAGAACCGCTAGGGCCTGATTGGCAAAATGACATGCAGTACCCCGCTGAATAAAGGTTTGACCATGAAGACTCCCGACGTATGCCATGACCACTTCAACTGCTGCGATTGCGGCGGGAATGATTGTGGGTGTGGTTATTGTTTCTCGTGCAATGCCTGCGATTACTGCAAGAGCGGCGAAGGTGAGCATTGCGAACTGGTCAGTAACGACGACTTTTCCCGTCTGACCGAGGAGCAAAAAAAGGCGATTGCCTACGAAAGCTAGCCCTCTCAACACATTCAGACGCCCAGAAATTCTTCTCCCCAGTTGGAGCCAGCCATGAACCTGAAAGACCTCGAATTCACCGTCGAACGCCTCGCCAATGCCACCCTCTTCGGTGAAGGTGAGCGCGAAGCCCTCAAAACCGCCCGCGACCTGATTGCAGCGCTGCGCGCCGCCAACAATCTCCCGGCGGACTTCCAAGCCAATGACCTGGTGTCCCTGATCTGGGAGAAGTCGCAACTTCCCCAGGCGCCGGCTGCGGTGATCCATATCCCCTCTGCCGTTACCCCTGAAAAGGGCATCCATGCGGTTGTCCCGGGAGGCCTCGGGATCAACGCAGTCATCGGCACGGTCATTCATGCCACCTTCGACGCCAACCGCCAGGAAAACCCCCAGGCGGCCCTGCGCCAGTCGCTGGAAGCCGTCGGGCTCGCCGTGGTGCCTGCGCACACAACCATGCCCTGGGATCGGCTCGAAATCCCGGCCGGCGAGCTCGCCACGCCTGTCGCTACCCTCAACTGACCAGGAGTACGCCACCATGTCCGTTCAAGACCCCATTTGCCGACGCCTCTACGGCCCCCGGCAGATCAGCATCGTCGTTGCTGGCCTGCTCAAGCAGTCCTGCTGGCTCGAAGTCACTCCGCTGCCCGAGGACCTGTGGGAAGTCGCCGTCAAGTCCGACGCGGCTCGTCACCTGCCCGATCAGGCCAAGCTCCCGCCCGAAGCCGTCCTGTCCATCAAGGACCTCGAGGGGCTGGGCTACCAACTCCGTGAAGATGGGCCGGACGGCTTTCGTCATTACTGGGTGAACGACTCTCGGCAGTCGAACGGCTACCACACCACCAAGGCGAACGCCCAAGACGACGCCATCGAGGACGCTTTCGAGATCTACAACCTGCACCGGTGCGACGACTGCGGCCGGCTGCATACGGACGAGAGCCTGCAGGCCGTCAAGGACCTGACCATGCGCATGGAGGCTGGCGACCCGCTTCCCTCCGGCGAATGCGAGTGCGGAGCCCTCTGCTACCCCGTCCAACCGCCGAACTGACCAGGAGCACCCCATGATCCTTACTGCAGCCCAGGCCCGCGAGATCAGCGGCCCCAGTGCCGAGGACTACCTTGCCACCATCGAGCAGCACATCCGGAAGGCCGCCGAGGCCAAGCAACGCGAAGTGCTGATCCGCGACGAGCCGTTTGCTCGCTGGCTCTATGGCTCCAACGAGCTCGCGGCCGAGTCGCGCAAGGCCATCGACGCCCTGAAGGCTGCCGGCTACGCCGTGGACCTCTTCTACCAGGAGAGCCAGTTCGTCGATATGGCCCTCCGGGTAAAGTGGTGAGAACCGGCCCCCTCTGGCTGTCGGGACCGATGGTCCGCACCATGATGCGCAAGCACAAGGTCACCATCGCCGGCATCGCCTCCAAGTTCAACCTGACCAAGAAGCGGGTCCGCGAGGTTCGCGCCCAGGGCGTGACCGGCTTTCTTGCCCAGGAATGGACCTTCATGATTACGGGCCAGTGGCCCGCCTAACCGGAAAACGACATGACCGCCAACCAGGAACGAATCGAACAGGCCATCCGCCTGCTGACCCAGGCCCAGGCTGGCCTGGCCACCATTGACTTCACGCCCACCCGGTCTGCGGCGGATATGTTCCTGCCTACGCTGGCGGCCAACGTGGACAACGACAAGCTGTCCGACGCGGACTTCCGGATCTTCGTTCGGAATTCGCTTCGAGGCCTGGTATTCCCTCCCGACCGGCAAGTCGTCATGACGAACCGCGGTGAGGCCTACCGGAGCGGGAACTTGTGGTTCAAGTGGCACGGCAGCGTGGGCAGCAAGGTCGCCATCAAGGATCAGGCGTCCATCACGGACTGGCACTTCGTCGAGGGACTGCCCGTCGCCCCCTGATGACGGCTGTGGCAAGCTATGCGGTTTGATTCACCACCAAGCATCGCCGCATGTCGAACTCGAAGACCTCCACCCTGCTGATCTCCACCATCCTCTCGGCCGCCCGTTCGCGGGGCCTTTGGTATGGCCTCACCCTCTCGACGATCCTGTTGCGCAGCTGGTTGAGGCGCTGGTTTGGCGAGCACCACAGGAAGGTCAGCAATGCGGCCATGCTGGGCCTGCTTTCTCTGGGAGCATGGGTGCTCGGCGCCACCATCCGGGCCACCCCGCCGACGGATCCCCTGGGGCTCGCTTCCGTCCCGATCATCATCGCTTTCGGCCTTGCGGCGGTCGCGGTCGGACTGGGGCATTTCGTCCTGCAGCCAGTCCTCACGCGCCAGGTCTGGATGCGATGCCTCAACGGTCTTTTTGTTGCCGCTTGCGTCGCCGGCCTCGGGTATGCGGCCTACGACGAGTGGCGTGCGTTCTACGCCTCGGCACCGGCGCCGGCGGTCTATGTCGCCCTCCTCTGTGCCATCGTGGTATTCGGCTTTCGCGATGTCTTCGTCTGGTTCCTGCGCAGTGTGCTCATCCGGGACACCGGCGTGCTGGATCTGGCTGATGTTTCGTCACTGACCCCTGAAGGGCGGCACCGGGTAGCAATTCACGAGGCGGGCCACGCCATCTGCTACGGACTCACCACGGCTGTCCCAGAGGACGCCTATGTGTGCATCGACACGGATCTCAACTCGCTGATCGTTGGCTCGGTCACCATCCCGACCCCCAAGGACCCAACCGAGGTTACCAAGGAGCGTCTGGAGTGGTCGATGCTGATGACCATGGCCGGCGTAGCCGCAGAGCACCATTTCTTCGGCGAGAAGTCCCTGAGCGGATCAGGCGACATCGCCTCGATGTCCCAGCTCGCTACAGCCTACCTGTCGGCTGGCCACGGCGAAGTCTTCGATCCTGCGCCGGCGGACGAACTGGGGTTATCCGCCAATCGGGCGGCCATCGGGCGGCTCCGGGACCATTACGCCAGCCTGGCGGAGGTCTTCATCCAGGCAAACCACTCGCTGTGCGAGGAAATGGCCCGCCTGGTGGAAAAGGACGAATTCGTGGATTGCACGTTCATAGCGGGCATTGTCGGTAGCGTGGCCTTGCCGGAGGGCTGGAAGCGCACCACCTGGGCCGCTTCCGTTCCCACCATCCCGTTCCAATAGCTGACAAACCCCTGCCAGGGGATCAGTCCAGCAGCAATGCCTCGCGCAAGGCCGCCGGCAGCAGCTGGCGATGCCAGTACGTGTCGTGGCCAAAGCCGTTCTCAACCCTCAGCGCACACCCCTTGTCCAGGGCGAGCTGGGTCGGCTTACCGTTTTCGCGCAGCTTGGCCAAGTCCATCTTCTTTCCCAGGGCGATACCGGAAAGGCCGAACGGCTTGCCGATATCGGTCACCTTCATCCAAACCGTCCGATCGACCGGCGCCGGTTCGCTGACGCCGATCGCACGTTTCGAGAGGGCGTCGGCTTCGGAATTCTGATCCCGAGGGATCCAGCGCATGACGACGCTGGGTATTTGGGCTTTCAGGTCCAGCACGGACCGGCACATCGGAACGAGCGTCTTGGAGTTGATGAGCCATTCCCCGCTCACCTGCTTGATGACCAGCTGGCTGTCCCCAAAGACCTCCAGTTTCTGCACCTTGGCGTCGATCGCTGCGTCCAGAACCGCCATCAGGGCAGCGTACTCGGCCTCATTATTGGTGCCGAACCCGATGTTCTCTGAAATCTCGATCCGCTCGCCAGCGGGTCCTTTGAGGACGCCGCCGATACCGCGCTCCCCGGGATTCGGGTTGGTGGCGCCGTCGAACCAGGCTTTCCAGGTGCTGTTGTCCATGTGTCATCTCCTTCGATATCTCAATCGTACCGATTCCGCCCCCGCATTTCTTCATTTCCAGAACAAGAGCATGCGTTTCCATATACTTGTCTCATCTGTCATTTGATTGTTCAGCGCCATGCCAATACCGCAACCCCTTCTCAAAGGAACCCAGCATGACTACCAGATTGGTCATCTGGTCGATATGCCGCCACCGGGCCCCGCAGTACCCGCCGAGCGGCGCCTGCTTAACCTGAGCCTACCGCCGTGGCAGCGCCCGGAAGTCTGGACCCATGCCCAGAAGCGTCGCTTCGTGGAAGGCATCTTCCTCGGACTCGGTTGCGGTCAATATGTGGTCAACGGCTCCGATTGGGAATCGGATGGCCAGCCCAAGCCGATGTCCGCATGGTTGCTGGACGGCCAGCAGCGCATTTCGGCCCTGCGGGACTTCCTCGCCGGCGACCTGGTGGTCTTCGATGACGTCAGTTTTCCCGCAATGCCCCCGGCCGACCAGCTCCGCTTCAAGCGCCGGCCGTTCCCGTGCTTCGAGCTCGACTACACGGACGACGAAAACTCCCTGAAGGAGCTTTATGACCGGCTCAACTTCAGCGGCACTCCCCACACCGCCGAGCAGCGTGTGCTGCCCAGCCCCTCCATCCAGAAGGATGCTCGCCATGATTGAACTCTGCGTTACCGCCCCGGAACTCCCCGTGTTCCATGTCAAGGAACCGGACGCCCCGACGGTTTATGCCCTCGTCAGTTTCCAGCCAGGCCTCGTCGATCCCGAGCGCGATGCCATGACCATCACGGTCTTTCGCGAGGAGGAATACGAAGAAGTCTCGGTGACGATCCTTGCTGGACGCCCTGGCCTGTTGGAGTGGTATGTCGAACACGTCGGCTTCTCGCCTGACGAGGACATCCAGGCATCCACGCCGATCCAAGAGCTGATCGAGCGGGTGGTCTGCCACATCCTCCTTCGGGCAGCCGAGTCCGTGGGGACGGGCACCAGCCCCTTTGATAGGCTTCGGACTTTCGCGGACGTGCGGGCAATGCTCAACCAGGTCACCTCGCACAAGGAACTCTGTGCGTTGAACGATGCGGTCGACGAGCGCTTCATGCGTGATCGTCCGCAACTGAAGATGAGCGGCGCAGACTGGGTTGAATGGACGCGCTTGGTGCGCGAAAAATCGGCCCAAATCAGCGATGGCGAGGCTGTCCGTTAACGACGAAATCCCTTGCTGGGAGCGGCTTTCGTCGCTTCTACTTAATTCAGAATTGCCTTGTCTGCCTGCGTAGGATGGCTCCTGTAACTCAACCATTACAGGAGCCGCAACATGAACGAATCGATCCGCCTTCTCTCCACCAAGGATGGGGCAGATAAGGAATACCGCGTCCAGCTTGAATCCAAGGGCGGCGGTTTCATCGTCACGGGTTTTAACGGTCGCCGCGGGGGGCCACTGAAGGCCCAACCCAAGATCACCTCCCCCGTCCCCTACGACGAAGCCAAAAAGGCGTTCGATGCCCTCGTGAAGAGCAAGCTGAAGGGCGGCTACAACCCGGCTGACGCGGGCGCTGAATACGTGGTCCCCGCCGATATCGGCACGCCGACCGGCATCAAGCTCCATCTCCTGACGCAGGTTCCCGAGTCGGATGTCGATCGCTACATCAACGACGACCGCTATCTGGCTCAGGAGAAATTCGACGGCGAACGTCGCCCGGTTGCCCGCCGTGAAACCGTGATCGGCAGCAACAAGAACGGCTTCCAGACCACCCTCCCCGCCGCTGTGGTGGATGTCCTGTCCGCCCTTCCGCAAGACACCGAGATCGACACCGAACAGGTCGGCGAGGTGCTGTATGTGTTCGACGTGATGAAGATCGCGGGCGAGTGTCAGCGCGACGTGGCCTGCCTCGAGCGCAAGCGAAAGGTCGACGTGCTGGTGAACCGCCTCGGCAACCCGGCGAATATCGTGTCCATCGAAACCGCCGTTGGCACCGCAGCCAAGCGCGCCCTGTACGCTCGCCTGCGGGCCGAGCGGAAGGAAGGTATCGATGTTCAAACGGATCGACTCCGGCTATGGCGAGGGCAAGACGGACGACCAAATCAAGATCAAGTTCATCGAGTCCGCCACCTTGCAAGTTGCCTCGATCCACCCAACGAAGCGCAGCATCACCGTGCAGGCGATCGACGACATGGGGATTGCTGTCCCGCTCGGATCGGTCACTGTCCCGGCGAATTACCCCATCCCGCCCGTCGCTGCTCTGGTCGAGGTGGAGTACCTGTACGTGGTCAAGAGCCTTGTCCAGCCGATCTACCGCGGTGAGCGCACCGACCAGACCATCGCCGCCTGCAACCTGCGCCAGCTGAAGTACCGCGCAGGCCTCGGCGAGGATGAAGCCACCAACGACGCCGAACTGCTGGCCGCCTGACCAGCTCAAGCCGGGGTCATGCGAAAGCACGGCCTCGGCTCCCAACGGACGACCTCCCCCTGTCGCCAGTCGGCTTCTACTTTTCCCAGAAACGCTGAGGGCTGGTCGGCAAACTACCTCATCGACTTACAGCAACGGGGAACCCCATGAACAATCACATTTTGCGCATCAAGGACATCGACAATCAGCTGAAGGCACTCGAACGAATCACCCGTCAGGGCGATTACGTGGGTGCCGGCCTGTCGATTCAGGTTGGCGTCGGGGTGCAAGAAGAAGGCACCACCCCTGCCCTGAATATCGGCCTGTGCAACAACCTCGACCAGATTCTCGACGCCCTCAAGACTGGCCTGCAGCAGGCGCGTGAGGAGCGCAAGCTGATGGCCAAGTCCGAACTCAAAGACCTCCAGGCATTCTTCGACAAGGAAGGGAGCTAATTGCCATGCCCATCACCACCCGCCTCCTCTCCTCCGAGCATGGCTTTGACGACTTCGATGTACTGGGCTTACCCAAGGTCCACCGCGTCTGCGTAGGACACGGCATCAAGAAGGGCGATATCTTCAACGTCTATTGCGACGACGGCTGCAAGCTCGGGGCCACCTGGCACGGCTCACTGGAACGCTCCCTGCTCAGCTTCTCTATCGCCCACGCTGGCTATCGCGGCTTGGTCGAGGCTATCCCTACCAGCGGGGAAGATGGCCGCCATGACTGGGCGATCGGCAAGGGCTGCGAGGATGGTTTCCCCGTGTTCGTCGATGACCGCCAGTTGAGCTACCGCCCGACACCAAGGGCTGCGCGGGCGCTTGCGTTGGAGGTTATTGCGCGCTGCCGGGCCGACGGCGATTACCGGCTCAATGACAAGCCCGCCGGCTTCTCTCCACCCCCGCTGGCCGAAGGCACCGATCAGACACCGGACGAGGTGCGCGCGGAACGCCACGCAGGCATTTCCGTTGGGGACTTCGTGAAGGCGAAAGGATGGGATGGCGAGTGGATCGTGGAATCCATCCTCCTGTCCGAGGCCGGAACGGTCCGCGACTGCCCCTTCCAGCTCTGCTCTGCCGACAAGGACGAATCTGAAGGCACACCAACCTCCTACGGAACTGTGTCCGGTAGCGACGGCCATGTTCGCATCTGGGCGGCAGCCGTCAGCCTTACACCGTCCCACCCTGTCCGCCGGGGATAATCGATCTGCGCCGCCGTAGCCTGATTGCTCACAAAAGCGACTAAATATCCGGTCCTCTACGGACCGGAAACCCTGATCCTGCCTTGGTTTCGGCAGCTCTAACTAAATCAGAATCACCGGGGTCAGATCGGCATCATTCTTCCCATAGGCAGCAGATTCCCTGCGGCCCTTTCATGAGGAAGAAACGATGCAAGTAGCTACCGATGTCCTGGCCGTTCTGAGCCGCGCCGAGATGAGCGGCAATGCCCTGAAGATTGCCGAGCAGCTGGACCGCAACATGTACCAGCGCACCAACAAGGTTCTCGAGGCCGCCGGCGGCAAGTGGAACCGCAAGGCCCAGGCCCACCTCTTCGACGACGACGCCTTCACGCGCATCGACCAGATCATCCTGACTGGCCAGGTCGAGGTCCCCAAGGACGAATTCAACTTCTTCCCGACCCGCCGGCCGTTGTCAGCCGCCTGATGGACATCGCCAATATCCGCCCGGGCATGTTGGTTCTCGAGCCGGAAGCCGGCCGCGGCGACATCGCCTTCGCCTGTATCGACGCCGGCGCCATCGTCGATTGCTACGAGCTGATGCAAGCGAACTTCGACTTCCTGGCCAGCAGCGGCCGCTTCAACTCGGTGCACCACATGGACTTCCTGGAGGCCACCCCCGAGCCGATCTACGACCGTATCGTGATGAACCCGCCCTTCCTCAAGCAGGCCGACATCAAGCACGTCCAGCACGCCCTGCGCTTCCTGAAGCCCGACGGCCTCTTGACCTCGGTGATGTCCGCTGGCGTCTCCTTCCGCGACAACAGGCTCACCCAGGACTTCCGCGACCTGATCCGCGCCCGCGGCGGCGACATCGAGGCCCTGCCCGAAGGCGCCTTCAAGGCCTCCGGTACGATGGTCAACACCATCATCGCGACCATCCCCGGCGGCGCCTGAGCATGACCATTACGGAAGCCATCCGTAAGCACGGCCTCGAGTTCCTGCGGGGCCGTGTGGTCACAAACGGCAGTCAGCGCCTGATCATCAACGACAAGGATCTGGATGCAGCCATCGAGTTATGGGAAGACGAGCCGGAGAACGCCTATCGCCAGCGCCGCTTCTACGGCTCCGAGATCCGGAATGACCCGATGCACTGCGTCTGGATCTACGGCTCTTACCAGGTGGAAGAAACGGCCGAGGCTACGCCTTGCGTGGCAGCCTGAAGCTGAAGGCTTCGCGGGGAACGCCGGCGGCCAGCATGGCCTTGGCCAGCCGGTTGTTCACCACTACGAGCACCAGAGTATTGAGCCCAGGCAGCGCCGCCGCCAAGGCAATTGCCGTTGAGGCAAGGCAGCCGGTACCGGCAGCACGCGCGCCATGGACGGCGAAATAGACGTGGAGCGGCATGATCGTCATAGCCACCACCCAGTTACCGAACAAGGCGAGGAAGCCACCGATTGCCGTAATCCCCGACAGGGTATGCAAGGCCAGCAGCCGTTCCCTGTCCATCATCACTCCGAATAGCCGCAGCCACGGCAGAAGAACCCCTCCTGTCGGTCGGTAACCGCCCCCACCAGCAGCCAGGCCAGGCCCACCGGCACAACCAGCATCGCCAGCAAATTGATCCGCTCTTCGCTGATCCCCGCGGCACTGGCCAGCAACGCCCCAACACAAAGCACCAGCAGCAGACCGAGGACATAGCCCACCAGGACGCGCAATGGTGGGCGCTCCTGGCGCACCACCTGGACCTTCTCTGCACATTCCGGGCAGATCCCCGCGCGCCGATTCTGGTCAGAGCGCATAGTCGCTTCGCATTCCCTCGATCGTCCGCCACAGCTCGCGCAACCCGAGCTTTTCCACGGCCAGCGCTTCCGCCAGTTCCTCCGTGTCCGAGAGGGAAATTGCCTCGATCTCCCCTGGTGCGAACGTCCCGACCGGAGCAGAGACGAACCACTTGTCTTTGTCCTCGTCCGGTATGGGGCGCCCGGCCCTGTCGGTCTCGTAGACTTCGCCCACCTGGTAGATGGCAATACCGAACCGCTCACAGAGTTCGCGATTGGACACGGTGGACATCAGGCCAGCGCCTCCCTGGGTACGACGACAACAACACCGGCGATGTAGTCGCCAGCTTGAATGGACTCGGCCTCCCGGGCGATCGCGGTGGCGGTTTCATTGACGACATGCGGGCTATCCTTGGCCTCTTCCCAGAACACCAGGTATTTGGCGCCCGGAACGGGCACCACCTCGAGGTGGCCACCGACGAGATCCTGAAGCAGGCGCAGGCGCCGCACCTCGTCCTCCGGCAATTCGCGGGTATCGGTCTCGCCGCCCGGGTGAAGGATGGTTGCCAGCATCTTGGCCTCGTCAGGCAAAGGCATACTGGCCGGAAGCATCTTTGGCCGGACGGATGGCCCGGATCTCCGGGAAGAGCCGGAGACGGAGGTAGACCACGAAGGTCAGCATGACCGTGGCGAAGGCAACCCCCACCCAGGCCGCGTTGTAGCCCTGCATGACGTCGCGGACCTGAATCCAATACTGGAACAGGCTGACGACGATGAAGAGGTTGTAGGCGGCGACGTTGTGGTTGATGAACCCGTAGGCAGTCAGTGCGGGGATCACGGAAGCCACCAGGCCGCCCAGCAGGGCATAGCCGGTGCTGACGGGCTCGCCCACCTGCCACCCCACCAAGAAGGCCAGCATCATCTGGATGACCGCCACGGTGATCATGATCCGGATCTTCCACTTGTTCGCGCGCACCAAGCCGATATCGGCCTTGGAGGCCAGGAGGTAGGCCAGGCGGCCGTCCGAGTAGGCTCCGCCTTTCAGTTCCTGGAAGATTTCTTTCTTCGACACGCCCTGGGCCCGCAGTTCGGCCATTCGCTTTCGGATGGATTTCTTGTCCATGGTGGTCTGGTCCTCTTTCGTGTTCAGCACTTCAGCGCGGTGCTGTCTTTCGTCAGGCCGGCGGCGCTCTCTCGGAAAGGAGCCGGTCCCTTGGCGACCGCTACGCCCACGGCTGGAAGCGACCGGGAGTACGAGAAGCCAAACATGAACTCGAGAGCGGTGAGAACCAGGGTCAGGAGAAACGTGAGCTGCTGGGCCGTGTTGCTCTGGACCAGGAGCACCAAGTCGCGAAGCTGGATCTCGTCAGGATTGGAGGTGTAGAGGAAGGCGATCAGCACCAGGCCGACGGCGTAGAAGAAGTTGCGAAGCAAGGTTCTCATGTGGATCTCCAGGGAGGTTACGAGAGGGCTGCAATGATGGCGTCCGCGCTCTTCGGGCCAAGGCCCTTCACCTGCAGCAACTCCTCTCGGGTTGCAGCAAAAACGGCGCGCGGCGAGCCGAAATGGGCGAGCAGGACCTGAGCAAGTTTTGGCCCGACACTGGGCAGGCCTTCCAGGATGTACTGGGCAGCGGCCGGCCCCTTCGGTTTACCGGCTCGAAGCGGCAGCTCGTAGCCCAGACCGTGCTGGACGTGGAGCGCCATGCGGTGAAGGATGTAGGGGGTTCGAGCCAGGGATGGCGAGTGGATCAGCGATGCGCCCGAGAGCAAGGAAATGTATGACAAGGCGCCATCCAGGGATTCCGGGCTGATTGCCGAGCGCGTCTCGTAGATGTTGCCTTCCACCAGGACGATTGCCCGCTCATGCTCGATGGCCATGCGGGCCAGCTGATCGAACAGCCGGCCTTCCATGAGGCTGATCACGAAGTCGCTGGCGGCCTTGCGCTCGACGGCGACGCCCGGACCGATGAGATAGTCGCCGCTGGTCAGTTCGGCCTGCTCAAGGGACACGCCCGGGAGGCTCTTCAGCTTGAGGGCAATGCCAGAACGGCTTTCGCGGCTGTCGGCGGTGATGATGACGGGCTTGATACCGTCCTTTGCGGATTTTTCGGTCATGCGGAGGGGAATACGGCGGTGCCGTGGGGGACAATCGATTATCGGGGAGGAAGCCGCCTGGCTTCATGCGGAAATGCAGTTTGATTCCGGGGGTTAGGCGGAGAAATGGACCTGCTGGCCCAAATAAAGAACCCCTCAGCGGCTTCCCCGCTGCCGCGAGGTCACCGAGAGGGGCCGTGTTCGTTTCCTTGGGGTCAGAGGCACAGACGGCGAGTCAGTGCGCGGCCTTCCTCGGTAGCCTTCCATTGCCCAACCAGTTTCCCATTTGGCCCAGGGCCATCCAGCTGCTCAACCAAACCTAGCCGCTGCAACGCCATGAGCGTATCCACGTTGCAAAGACGCTTGCCATTGACGTGGATTGCCATGCCGGCGCCAGGCTCGGAAGTCCAACCATAGCCAAGCCATTTCATCACGCGGCGCTGGGCTTCGGAGAGTTTCGGTTCTGCCATGTCCTTTTCTTTCTTCACACCGCCCATTCGGCCGACACCTCGTCATCGGCGGCATCACACCCCTTTCCAAGACCAAGGGCAGAGGCCAATTCAACGGAAAGCTGATGCCCTGCGGCAATGTTTGGAGCGTCATCCAGAACGGACTCCGATGAGTCAGGATGCGCCGACTTGTAAAGGTAGCCCAGGGGGTTGCGCACCAAGCCGCAGAGAGTCCTACCGCCTCGCTCCTCCAGTGCAAGACAGGGGCCAGTGGAACAGCCCAGAAACTCAACTGCAAGCTGGCATAGCTGCTCCGTGCAGCAATAGCCGCAGCCGTTGCACGGTTCCCCGGCTGCCGGCTTCTTCAGGACGGTTTGCATTGTCATTTCCGCATGATATTCCGATAGCTGAATTGCTCGGGTGCTTCCGGCTCACGCCGCGCAGGCTTCCTCCTGGAACCAGGCCGGGGGCACCGCTCGATGGAGCCGAGGATTCTCCCAATACTTCCGCGCCCGCGCACGAACCGCCTCCCGGTGGTAATGGCGCACGCCCTTGTGTTCCTTGTAGGCAAGCTCGCCTTTCACGCCCCAGGCATTCAGGGTGGCAAGACTCACCGCAGCCTCAAGTGCGGCCTCGCTCAGGGACAGCCACTCGGCACCCAGCTTCTCAACGTCGGCGGGCTGCTCCGACACCTCCCGCAGGCGCTGCAACATCGGTTCGGTGATGTAGAGTCGGCGCCGGTCCCACTTGGCGCGGGAAACCCGCGTCGCGCCCTTCTCGATCTGCTCCTTCACCCACCCTTCGGTTCTGCCAAGCGCAGCGGCCGCTTCCTCGATGGTGTAGCCCTGGCGGGATTCGAGTCTCTTGCGGACAGCCTGGACGGTCACCAGGGGAATCTTCTCGGCGGCGCGCCAATCCACCCCTTCAACCAGGTGGCGGAAACGCTCGACGGTGATCCCCAGGCGGCGGGCTGCCTGCTCCTCGGTGAACCCGATCTTTTCCCGTAGCTGGCCGCACTGGTGGCGCAGGACGTATTCCACGCCCTTGGCCGGGCCAGTGACGCCGATCTTGGTCTTCAAATCGCCCGAGTCGATGAAGCCCCGCAGTTCCCGCATCGTGAAGAAGTAGGTGTCGCAAGCGGTGTCCATGGTGATCCAGGACCGGGCGCTTTCACCATCCGGGCACTTGCGGGCGATCCAGCGGGTTGCATCCGTGCGGGTGACATACTGGACGCCCTCTTCCGCCGTGGCGGCCAGGACGCCGTTGTCGATGGCCTGCTGTACCTCCTGGACCGTTTTGCCGGCCTGGGCCGCCACTTCCTCCAGGGTGATGCCCGGCGACCAGGGCCGGGTCAGATGGCGCTTCGCCCCGTGGGCGAGGCCCGGATAGCGGGCCGAATACTCCTCGAAGTTCTGCGGGACGCCCTGCTCGCCCCAAATCTCGGCGCAGGTCTTGCAGGCTTCCGGGTGCTTGCGCTTCTCCCACAGCTTGTAGGTGGTACGCAGGTTGTCGGTGTATTTGCCGTGCCAAGGCATCTGGCGGCCGGCCCGGCGATCAGCAAGAAGCTGCTCGGCGGTTTCCTTGGAAATCCACCAGGTCCCGAATTGCGTCGATGGCCCCTTTGTCCCATAGGGATTGCAGCGAACGGCCGTGGGAATCAAGCCCATGCGGGCATATTCCGAGAGCTTGTCGCTCTTGATCGCCAGCGGCTCCCGGATGGAGGACAGTTGGACGTAGCCATCGGGCGGGAACACCCGCTTTGCCTTCCATGCCTCCCATTCCGCGTAAGGGATGACATGCAGCCGGCCGACGCGCCAGGTCTTCAACTCGCCCTTGTCGATGGTCTGATTGACGATGGCGAATGAGCCGATGTCCCGGGCCGCCTCGGCGGTGGTCAGGCCGCCGACGACATCGGTGGTTTGCAAGCCGATCAGGTTGGTTCTGACCTGGACGGCCGTGAGTGTCCGTTCGGCTTCGGGATCGCCCGTCTTTTCGCGGAGCCGGGTGGTCAGCACATCGGCAATCGAGGCCTGACTGATCTGCCCAACCAGACTGGCGAGCATGGCGATCTCCGGGGGCTGCCACTCGTAGGTGCCGCGGGAACCGATCTTCCGGGGCGCGGGCCAATCGTCCTCACCCGGCTCCCGGCCGTGCCACAGCGCGAACAGTTCGGCGAAATCCTTCGCCTTGTCGAGGCGGGAGCATGCCCCCGTAGCGCGCAGGTTTTGAATCGCATCGACCGGCTGGCCGACAACGGCCGCCAGCTCGTAAGCCTGGGCCTGCCAGCCGTTCGCAATGACGAACTTCTCCCAGTCGGCGAGCTTGGCAGATTGGCTCATGCCCGTGCCTCCAGCTCGTCCCCAAGAGCGCGGGCACCCGCCAGCATCTGCTGCGGCACGAGGCCGGCCACCGCCCCCAAGAGGCTCACCACCGGGTCGGTGAGGGCTTCCAGGCGTTCCGTTGGGATTTCGCGCATGGCGCGATCCCACTGGCTAAAGGTCGCCGGCAGTGTGCGCTTCACAGGCTTTGCCTTCGGCGCCACTTTCTTCAAGCCCTCGGCCATCGGCATCTTGGTCTTTTCGATGCCGCGACGGGAGAACAGCACGAATTCGCCCGGCCCAAGGGCGTTCAGGTCTTTGAATTCGATGCCGGAGGAGCGGAACATCGGCGCCAGCGCCGACCACGCCGTCGGGTCTTCCTGGGCGCCGATCAGCTTGAGGTTGGGATTGGAGAACATCGTGCGATGCAGCGTGCCGGTATAGCGCAGCGCCGTCACGAACAGGTCCAGGGCGCGCTTGCGGCCGCGCTCGGCGAACTGGGCAATGATGTCGCAGGCCTCGCCCACGCCATCAGCCCGCTTCCGGGCCGCGCTGAAAAGCTGCCCTTCGTCGATGCAGACGAACAGCGGCTTACGAAGCTCGTCGGCGACTTCGAGGATTACCTGCCCATAGGGGATGAAATCCAGCGCGTCCTTGGCGGACACCACTACGATGGGCACGTCGCGCAGGGTGAGGCGCTGGCACAGTTCTTCGGCGTCCGCCACGGCGGCGCCATATACGGACTCCAGTTCGCCTTCCGGGTCGATCAGGACGCTCACCCAGCCCTGCTCCGAAAGCTGTTCCGCCATCAGCAATCCGGCATTGGTCTTGCCGAAGCCGCGCGGCCCCACGGCCAGCGCCATCAGGCCAGTCGTCGAATACTCGGTTAAATCCAGGGGTTGCCCCCCCAGGTTCAAGCTGGCACCGACCATTTCGGTGCGACGGATCACGGTATGGCTCATTCGTCTTCCCCGTTGAGCAGGATGTCCTTGAGGGTCATCACCTGTTTCTGATTGAGCGAATAGACCATGGCAAAGTCATTGATGACAGTTTCGTTGATTTGGTCGAGAACCCCTTCGCGCCGGGCCTTGGCGAGTAGCTTGCGGAGCGTGCCCCAGTCGTTACCGGAAGACGGAACCGCCGTCGTCACGCTGGCGATCTCGGCCTTTAGCTGGTCGATGGTGTAAAGCACCGCGCTTCCGCCTTGGTCGCAAAGCAGTCGTTCGTTCAGGATGCCCAGGAGCTGCAACGGCGCCATGTAGCCATGCACCTTACGGATCAGGGCTTTGTCGGCAGAGGTGAACACGCTCGGCTTCTGCGCCTGGGTGTTCGGAACAACCGCCAGTGCGGCCCGGCGGGCCGGGGTGGAGTCGTCGAGGCGGTGCTGGCGTACCGACCCCGGCTCGGGTGTGGGCATGGCGGGCATCGCGCCCGCCAGCATGGCTGTCAGCATGCTGGTGGAGCCAGCCACTTCGTCTTTTTGGGTACTCATGGGTGCTTCCCTCCAGAATTCAGGCAACCGCTCAGGGCGGGTGAAAGGTCATGTGGTAAAGGTACGTGAATGCCATCGGCGTTTCTTGAATTTGTTCGTCAATGCGCACCGCCTCGCGCACCGCCGGCGGTGGGGTTTCTTCCTTGGACTTCAGGGGATTGCATGCCGACGGCGCCAAAATTGCGGCCAACAGCGCCGCCCCACGACCCCGATTCCGATGTGATGGACCATGGCGGCCTCCTAGTAGCGTGTCTGGTAGTCGTCGCCACGAGAGAAACGACTGTTCCAGTGCTCCAGGTAGCCCTTGGCCAGCTCGGTGTTCCTCCAGACCACCATCACGTTCTCGCTGTTCTTGTTCGCCGCGGCGTCGCTGTAGTTGAAGCTGCCGGTTTCGACGGTTTCCCTGTCCGCCACGATCACCTTGTCATGGTGGATGGGGTATATCGAGATCGTCCGCACGCGACAGCCAGCATTCACCAGCGCGGACAGTGCTGCCCGGGCCTTGCCCGACTTGTCGTCGGCGACGTTGTTCTTGTAGTCGGAAACGATGGCGACATCGACGCCCCGCCGGCGGGCCGCGATCAGAGCTTCCACCACCGGTGCCGAGGTCAGCGAGTAGGTCATCATGCGGATCTCGGACCGGGCTGAGCCAATAACCTTCAGGACCAGCTTTTCCGCGCCCTCATGCGGGCTAAAGGCATATTCGATGGTCCCGCTATGCTGGACGCTCGATGAACGATCCCCGAGGCCCTGGGCGGCCTTGTCGGCCACCTTCAGCCAGCTGGTTGCGCCGGCCTGGCCAGCGAAGAGGACGAGCGTAAGCGCAAGGGCGGCTGCCCTGAGTACGGCATGCTTCATGGTGCTTCCTTTCGAGATTGAGCCGCTTGCGCGGCGGGAACGGTTTTACTCCCCCTTGCCCTTGGCTTGGCGGAGGGTGATGAGTTCTTGGTACCGGGCGATCACTTCGCCGGCCGTGGTGAAGCCCACTGCGATGCCCAGGATGTCGGCCACAGCCAGGCGGACTTCGGCGATCAGTTGGGCTTCCTCCTCGGTCGGTACGCAGGTTGGCCAACCAGAGCTATAGAGCAGGTGCGCCGGCAGCCGGGATTCGGCCTGGACGCGCAGTCCAGCCCGGCGCTTGGCCTCGGCCAGCCCCTCCCGCTCCTCGGCGGTCAGGAGGTGCGGCGCCACGTCGCCGAGCCACTTCGCCCCCTGCAGGGCGAACGTCGAAGCGATCTCCAGGCGCACCATCCGGCGGTAGATGTCAGCGTTGTCCGGGCAGGACGCGGATGCCTTGAGGTCGCCGGCGGAACCCATGATGCAGAAGGCACAGCTGACGCGCGTGCTGCCATACACCGTGTAGGCCTCATGTAGCGTTTCCTGCTTGAGGGCGATGTAGTCATAGACTGACGGCGTCGACCACTGGATGATTGGGTTCCAGTTCAGCCCCTGACACCCCCGGGCTGACAGCTTCGGCTGGGGCGAGGCGATCGGCATCTTGGCGCGAGAAGCGCTCTCGTCGTGGCGGACGCCCGTCGCGGACAGGATCTTCTGGCCCGGGAACCGCTTCGTCAGCTCGCGTGATATCAAGTCAACTTTCAATTCCGAAGTACAGAAGCGCATCCCCGGGGTCGACCAGGGCAGGATGATCTTCACACAGGACAGGGAGGAATAGCGTTCCAGGCTGCTCGCCCAGCGAGCCTCCCAGCGGTCCATCATGTCGCCAGCCGACCGGCGCAGGACGATCAGTTCCCACCCAAGGCGCGTGGCCAGGCGTTCGCAGACAGGAAGGCTGTCCTTCCACTCCACGACGCCCAGATCGCTGTGGATCAGCACGCGCGGCCCCTGGTGGCCGATCTTGTCTAGGTATGCAGATACCCGGATAGCCATTGCCTGCCCGTCCTTGCCCCCACTGACTCCGAGAGCGCAGACGGCGCCGGCCGCCAACCACTCGCTCACCTCCGGCGTCACAGCCACGTCGTACTGGCCAGCCGCGGCGATTGCCGGGGCGAAAAGGTCACGCTGCTGCAGTCGGTCCATCAAGTCGCACTCCGTTGGCTTGAGGGCGCGGCCCTCACTCAAACGTCATGCTACGGATTGGCCCCGCCCGGTTCTGAAATACTTCCCTGTCCGTTGGGGACTGGCCTCGTTGCGTCCTGGACGTACTCCACGTTGTCCGTTGGGTGAAGGATCAAGCGCCCGCGATATCCGGGCACCCGGTCATCGACCAGGACCCGCAGATGTGGGCCTTTGGCCGACGTGACAGCGCCGTTCCAGATCACCCCGTCCCCGTCGGTGTAGCGCACACGCATGCCCCGCCGGGCCGGCACGCCGTAAGTCCTGCGAATGTACTCAAGGCTCATGGCGACCCCGCTCAGGCGGCCATCGGAGCTTTGATCGCCGCGTGGGACACGTAGCCGTCCATGGTGATGTCGGACGGCTCAATACGTGCAAATACGCCGGCGATGTCTTCCAGGCGTTCGATGCGCTTGATGTTGTCCGACAAGATCAGCTTCGGCGCTTCAAGGTGGTCACGCGACAACAGCTCGCGCACCTGGTCGAAGCGGTCTTCATAGATGTGTGCGTTGGTGGCCTGAATTGTTACCACACCAGGCTCGTAACCAGCCAGGCGCGCCATCACGGACAGGAAGATTGCGGTTGCACAAATGTTCGCAGGGGCGCCGAGTAGGAGGTCCCATGATCTGATAGTCATCACCAAGTTGAGCACACGAGGATTCTCGAAGGCCACGAAACGGTAGTCCATGTGGCAAGGCGGCAGCGCCATCATGTCGAGCTCGGCGACGTTCCACCCGCTGACGATCACACGCCGATCGGAGGGATCGGTGAGCAGCTTCGTCAGCGCGTTCTCCAGCTGGTTGATGGTCCGTTGCATGAGCCATTCGGTCTTCTTCCCCTCCTCGCTCACGTCCTCGGCGCACATGCGCACCTGGTAGCCCAGACCCAGGAGCCGGTCACGTTCGGCCGGTGCATCGACGATTCGGCGATCCATCCACTCGGTCCATTGCTTGCCGTAGATCCGCGATAGGTCGTCATGACCTCGACGGTAGGGGCTAGCCAACCAGGCAGGCGTCTCGTTGGCGTTGATGTCCCAGAAATGGCAACCAAGGGCGCGGAAGTCAGCGGCATTGTCGTAGCCGCGGAAGAAGCCCAGCAACTCGCCGACGATGTTCTTGAATGGGAGCTTGCGGGTGGTCAGCGCCGGGAATCCCCGGCGCAGATCATATTGCACCTGATGCCCCACCAGCGCACGGCAGAGCTTGTTGGTACGGGTGTTGTACTGATCGACGCCCTGCTCCATCGTCAGGCGCAGCAGCTGGTGGTAGTTCTCCATGGTTCCCTCGCGTAAAAGTAGAAATCGTTTCGACAGGGACAGAATGCCAGATCGATACTGGTCGATCTGGAATCCTTTCTCTTGTCACTCCTGGACCGGCGGTGTGTTCGTCAGGCGGCTTTCTTGACTGCCAGCCAAGGCGCATTCGCCCGCAGGAACGCCTCGGCCATCACCGGATTGACGCTATTGCCGATCATGCGAACCTGGGTGGCCACCGAGAACTTCCGGCCGTCGTGGCCACGGTCGATGATGTAGTCCTCCGGGAAGTCCTGACCGCGTGCCAGTTCGCGGGGCGTAAGCATGCGAAGCCGGATATCGACGATCACATACGGGTCGCCCTTGATGAACACGGTGACCAGGGCCAGCCGGTCCCGCGTCGTGATCGACGTCATCGACTCATCCAGGCCGCGGCCGATCGTCGCGTTGAACCCGTCGTTTGCTTGCATCATGAAGGCGCTCGACGGGCCGGCCGGCTTCGATGGTGACAGCACTGGGGTTGCCAGCATCAGTTCGCCCCGGTGGGCCGTGGTAATCGTAGGCAGTGAGTCCTCAACAGAGTGCATCCGGTCCGACCCTTGATGGGTTGCTGGGACGATTATCGGGGTCGCCACGGCAAATTCTCCGCCCTTGGTCGCCGCCTTTACTGTCCGCAACGGTTCCAGTGCGCTGTGAACCACATCCTGTCCGTTGTAGTGGGCAATCGGAACGATGCTCGGCGTAGCCAAATACTTGTGATTCCCGCCACAGCAGGTCGCCATCGGCTCGTCGACCATGCGGGGGACGTTGTTCATCATGTTGTTCACGATGAAAGGCTTTGGGTTATCCAGGACGAACTTCTTGATCCCTTTGGCGATCCGGCGCTTCGTGGCCGGCGCCAGTTCCTTTTTCCGGCCGAAGATCGACTTGCCCTGGTTGGAGAAATCGATGCAATCGGCAGCCGGCTTGTAGGCCATCTGCTTTCCGGTTGGACTCTCGAAGTGGATCTGCTCTGGCCAAATGATGGGGTACCCATCCCGGCGCGCGATCATGAACAGCCGCTTGCGAGTGGTGTGGCCACCTAGTTTCGCCGCCACCAGCGCGCGCCACTCAACCGCGTAGCCCATCGCCTGAAGCTTCCTGACGAATTTCTTCCAGGTCTCGCCTTCCCGCTTGGGGTCGGGGATCAGGTACTGCTGCTGCACCGGCACACGCTCGCCCGGCTCGGCCACAACCTGCCGGACTTTCTTCTTACCCTTCACGATCTGGGTCACCAGCTTGATGACGCGGCCCGTGGCCTTATCCCGCTTGGCGATCAACGGCCCCCATTTCAGGATGGCCAGGACATTCTCGAGCGAAATCACGTCCGGCTTGGCTTGCCCAGCCCAGCGCATCCCCGACCAGGACAAGCCCCTGATCTTCTTCGACCGCGGCTGTCCGCCGGCTGCTTGCGAGAAATGCGTGCAATCGGGCGAATAGTGGAACCAGCCCACTTCATCACCCATCGTCGCGCCACGAGGATCCACCTCGTAGGCATCGGCGCAGAAATGTCGCGTGGTCGGGTGATTGATCCGATGGCAGCTCACTGCGTCATCATTGTGGTTGAAGCAGACATCCGGCGATCTGCCGAAAGCCTTCTCGAAGGCGATTGACATCCCGCCCGCGCCGGCGAACCCGTCAACGATCTTTTTCCGGTGGATGTTCAGCAGCAGTTGCTTGCCCATTGTTCGTACCCTCTGTGAATGACGATTGGGTCAAGTCTGCCTATCTGAGCCAGGCCTTTCTGAAAAAAGCGGGCAGACCCTGGAGGTGTGCCCGCTTCAATCTGCCTGTCCGTAACGTCTGCGCTGCTTATGTCTCCTTGTTGGCAAGCTCCAAAAGCACTGCCGCATGGCAGGCGTCCTCATACGGATCATCCTTCCCGCACCAGCAGGCCAGATTCTTCCCGGCAAGCTCGGCCCTGGCTTCGGCTACCAGTTTGGGGTTGAGAGGAGCCAGCGACCGATACAACACGAACGCATGCCGCTTGTCCCGAACGATCTGGCCCATGGTCGGACCGAACGGCGCTGGTTTCCCCGGCACAAAGGGGTTCCCCCACTTTGTCGTCCGATCCACTTTCACCGTGTTTTCCGGCATGCGCCAGCCTTTGGCGCGCTTCAGCTGCACACGTTCTGGCATGGCGGCTACGCCGGGTAGCCGTCGTGAATCTCGCCGTCCAGCGTGCGCCCCGCAGCTTTCTTGCCGACCAGGAACATATCCGGCTCATCGTCGATATGGTCATCTTCACGCGCCTTGCCGACGCGCCGGATGTCCCACTTGCCGTTGAACCAGTACGCTGCATCGATCGCACGCTCGTTTGGGCCAGCAACCTCGCCTGGCGCCCATTCGCCCCACTGCTTGAACAGATAGGGCACGCCGGCGGCTGCGCACTGATCACGCAGCACCCTTGCCCAGGCCGGGAGGCCTGGCCGAGCACCGATACCGCTCTCGAAACCCTGGACAACCCAGTCAATGCCCCGGTCGTAGGCGGTCCATCCTGCGCGCTCACCACAGTGCGGGCAGAGAGGCACGGTTTCCTCACCATCCTTTACGGTCTCGATTTCGTCGGCGATCACGTAGAAACTGTCCGGACAAACGTCTTTGCACTGCACGCCCACCGGATTGAGCCAGCGGGCCAGATCGATCTCCCCCAATTGGGGCTCGCAGCTTACCCAGCGCACTGCCGCTGGCGTGTCCATCAGCAATGGCACACGCTCGTCAGCCGCCGCCTGATCTTCCACAGAAACGCCCAGCCAGATACGAGGATGGGGGCCATCAAAATTCATCACCTGATCCCAGATGCCGTCGGGGTCCGTGCCGCCACCGTGATTGACAGCCGCACGCGCCCAGGCCTCCCGCCGGTCGGTGCTGAAGTAGTCGCGCATGCGCTGCGCGCGCTTGGTGAGCACCTGGAAGATATGGCCGTCCTGTTCGTTGCGGCCATACAGGCAGGCCCACATCACACCCATGATGGTGTCGATCCAATCGTCCGGCACGTCCGGGTGGAACAGATCCGAGTGGGCGCAGACGAACACCTGGCGCTGCCGCCCCCAACGAATCGGCTGGTCAAGCCATTCATGGTTCAGGCGCACTTCGCCGGTCCATACCGGACCGTTTTTGGTGTCGATGGTCAGCCCTGCGCGGGATGGGTGATTCTTGAGGCGGCCGCCGGCCAGCTTCATTGCATAACATAGCCGACAACCACCGGAGGTTACAGAGCAACCCGTTATCGGATTCCAAGTGGCATCGGTCCATTCAATCGTGCTGTTGTCAGCCATGAGCACTCCCTTCGGTTGTTGGTGGAGCCATCTTTACAGCCACCACCTTCCAGTCGCCGAACTCGCGACCGGCTTGGTTCAATCCATCGATCTCCAGCGCGATCTCGCTGGCGTTTTGTTCCGATGCTGCACAACAGAGCAGCATGGCCGCCGCGAAAGTCGTCACGCGATCAAGCTGCTCCGCCGCACTGGTCAGCAAAGCGATCTTCTTCTTCACCAACTTGCCGAGAGCGGCGTCGTCGAGGTCGCTCCAGAGTGCAGCAGCCTTCTCTTCCTCGGTAAGTATCAGTTCAGCCACAGCTGCCCTCCGCCAGTTCTCTGGGCGTCAGGCCCAGGCTTTCGTTGAACAAGGTCTTTTCCTCATCCGACAGGGACACGCCTTCGGCAGCGATCACCAACAGGGCATTGGCCTGAGACCGACCACCCAGCGGGCGGAACTTCACGCCATAGACCGAGGTGCCATGCACCAGGGCCGGGATGATCTCGTCCCAGTTGCCGTCGCTGTCCCGATACACCCAGCGGATGTCTTCCAGGGCGACGTTGAGCGCCTGGATGTGCAGGTGATACAGGAAGCTCACCAGTTCCTCAGCGGCGTTGGTGATGCTGGCCCCATGGTTGCCGTCGGTCATGGCCACGACGACTCGACCATCGCGTCCATGCAGGATCGCCACATGGGCCGTGGCCTTGCCCTGGGCCAGCCCGTGCCGGGGAACCGCCCCCGCCCGACTCACCACTAGGGGAAACAGGCCACTAATCGGCGGACGTGTCATCGTTGCCTCCTTTTTCCTTCCTAGACAAACAGTGCGCCGCTCTGGCACATCCATCCAGGAGATGTGAGCGAAGCGAACCCCCAAGGCCTTGGCCAGTGCCCTGTAGGCCTGCGACCGGTGCCACGGGGTCTTACCCCGCCACAGCCGGTCAAAGGCGTCATGGGCTTCCCGGCGGGCCTGCATGGTCGGCCCATCAGCCAGCGTGCCGAGCGGGATGTCGGTACCGGGATGGCACCCCACCCGCGCACCGCAGGACGTGCAGCAATAGGCCAAGGGCCATCCATACTCTCGGCCCTTGTAGAAATCAGCGTTGTTGACCAGCTTCACCTCGCCCTTGCAGAAGCGGCAGGTGTCCGGCACGGACGCGCTATCACCCTTCACCCGCGCGACAGCCTCGGGCAGATTCACCGTCCGCCCGAACAACTCGTAGGGTTTGAACCGTCTGCGCTTACCGGCCATGGCTTTCACCGTTCGGGCAAGGCTGCAAGGCTCTGGAAGGGCAGATAATCCGCTGCACCGGCAGCATGGCCAGATCGTCGCGGTAGCTCCGTGAACGATTGAGGCGCGGCAGCACCAGCCACCGCCAGACGCCCAGGAGCGACGTTCCTGTGCAGACGATCTGCATGGTGACCATGCCGAAGGTGTGCGTCATCACGCCATAGGTCATCCAGGCGGCGTTGGATACCAGGAAAAGGACGAACCCATACCCGGACCAGCGATTGTTGAAGGCCAGGAGGAGTGCCCCGGCTGCGCCCCCGACGGCACCGATCCATTCGAGCATGCCGAGGCTCAGCATGATGCTTCCTCCGGCTTGGCCACCGCCATCCGCTGACGGCAGGCCTTCTGGCCCGGGCACGGCATGGACACCCAGCGATAGATTCCGGCGGCCGTCGCATCCAGCGCCAGCACCAACCCGAGGGCGACCACCCCGGCGGCCTTGAACGATGCCAGGGTCAGGATTGCAGAGAAGCCCACCCCATCGACGGTGTTTGCGATCCAGCCGACGGCACCGGCGATCATCAGCATGCCGACGAAGAACTGGGCCAGCGCCCGCTGGCTGAGGGTGCTGTTGAGAGCTTCCGGCGGGGCGTCGACCACCCAGCTTCCGGTATGCCCGCAAACGACGATGGGGCGATGCCACGCAGCGTAGCGCCAGGTGGGCACGTCGATGTCACGCTTCAGCAGCAGGAGGAGCAGAGCAAATTGGTAGTGCAGGTAATTGCTGATCATGGTGATACTCCAAAGAGGTTGGTATCAGCCCCCCGGTCTTTTTCCATCCGGCTCGGCGAACCGGATCGAAAAAGAGGCCTCCAGGAGGAGAGGAGGCCGAAAGCCTCAAGGTGAGGCCAGCGGGGGAGAACTGAAACCAAGATTACATAGATGGCATCGGCGATTCTTGGAAAAGATCAGCCTGTGCCTTGGATACGTCGGGGTCCGTAAGGGACGCGCTGTCTGCGTTCCCCCTCCCCTGCCCTTGATGTCCGGCGGGGTCATTCACGAGACCGATTTGAAGGCGTCCTTCAGCTCTGGCAGGCGGCCGATCTCCGCCCACTTGCCCTGGAAGCGGCCGCGCTCGATGGTAGGCACCATGAACCGCTCTTCCCGGCGGATCACCAGGCCATCCTCGGAAAGCACGTCGCGCAGTTCAACATCGCGCTGGGAGCCGCCCCAATCCGGAGCCAGCACATCCATGCGGGGCTGTACCTTCACCGGTGGCATCCCGTTGTAGCAAAGCGGCCAGCGGGAATGCCAGTTGCCCAGGCTCTCGCAGGTGGCGTACCAGAGGGTCATGTCGTCGCTGACCGAATCGAAGTGTCCATCCAGGACAACATGCTCAACCCGGTGGGTCAGCACGGTGTCGGCGTTGATCGCCCAGCGCGTCACCACGGTGTAGGCCTCCAGGAACTTCTCGGTCTCGATGAAGAGCCCGGCCACGGCCTTCTGGCCGACCTTGCGGCAGCCCACCCAGTAGCACTTGTTCGGGTAGGGACGGCGGATCGTCAGGTCCTGGTCGCCCTTGAGTACCAGGCCCGTCTCCTCGATGGTCAGATCGACAAGACGAACGGCGGCATCCAGTCCGTCAGGGACGAACAGCTTGGGTAGAACGTGGATCAGCATGGGAAGCTCCTTTGGTGAGATGAACAGGTTCTTTTCAGGACGCGCTCGGCAGAACGTCCTGAAAAGAACGCCCCCAGTGGAGGCGAAGGGAACTACATGGGTTTAATGGCCCCGTGGATAGACCTTCACGGAGGCTTTCTGCAGCTTGATCAGCCGTGCGTTGCAGCCATGGACAGGATCTGTCGCTGGCATGCCAAGCATCTCGATGGAACGACGTGCCCGCGCATAGACCGCATCCGAGCCAGCCATCTCCCCCTCATAGACCGGGGTTTGCTCGATGATCTCGTCGCCGTAGGTGAAAACGGCAGTTCCGATCATCACGGGCTTCTCAGCGACGGCCTCGCCCCTGGCGATCCGCAGCAGCGCATCGGCAAAGCAGGTATGTCCAGGCATTCCGGACCAGACCTTCCTCACCGCCATACGCTCAGGGTCCGTCATGAACAGTTCCCCGAAGGGAAGCCGGGTGTCCCAGATTTCCTGGGCACGCTGCGGGCTCACGACACCACCTCTGTCTCTTCGTCAGGGACAGCGATGAAGCTGTGATTGCAACGGCAAACATGGACTTGCCAGCCATCGTCAGGCGGCCGCCGGGAGTTGGCGGGCCTTGTGATCACGTGAAGCAGCGATGGCCGCATCCCCATTGGGGAAGTAGCCCAGGTAGTCGCGGTCGTCGTTGGGGTTCCCACCAGGCGGCAGGACGTAATAGCCCTCGACATCCACGCCCCGTTTCGAGATGACGTACACGGGAAGATCCGGGACCGCCAGTCGGTCGGGGGCATCCTTCACCACCTTGAAGTTGGCCTTCATGGCGGTGAGGACGGTCACCCAGTCCAGCGCGACTGCTGTTGCTTGGGACTCTGCATAGGCCTGACCTTCCCAGCTGCGGTCCTCGAGCACAAGGCCCGAGGCAGTGGAAACCAGCACCTTGTCCATGCCGGACAGGATTGTGACTTCCTCCGTAAGGGAGGTCTGACGATGCCAGTTGTACTGACGGGGCACCTTGTCGGCCATGGCGACCAGTTGAGGGACCTCGTTCCAGTAGATGATCGAGTTGAGCGCCGCGTCGATTGCCCGGGCGATCGCCCAGCACTCGTCGGCAGAACCGAAGCTCTTGATCCAGGTGAGGCTCTTGAAGACGTCCCCACGCAGATACAGCATCACCTCGATGATCCGGCCTTCGTTGGCACCTTCGCGCACATAGCACGCGACGTGATGCACACAGTCGTCGGCGACGCCGGCGCCGGGAACGCGATCATTGCGTTGCAGCGCCCGCCCCCGCCCGAACTGGTTATCGGCGAAGTATTCGATGCCGTTCTCCGGGAAGAGAACATTCACGAACTTCTCCAACCAGGCGACGAGTGCGCCAACAGTGCCATCGCCAACCGCGTCGGCTTTGCAGGTTGCATTGAAATACGACTTCATAGGACAAGCTCCTCAAATGCGGTGGAGCCAGTCCCCTGTGGGGAATGGTCCCCACCAGGGTCGAAATCCTGCCGGACAGCGCAGGGGTAGCAGGTCATAACGCAGACCAGTAAGCGTTTCCGATCACTCGGGAAAACCTTGCTTTTCGCTGTCGCCTGCGGACAGGCAACACGGAAAAGCCCCCTCCAAGCGGAAGGGGAAGGCAGGATCACCGGCGAGCGATGTTCTCGATCGCGCGGATTTCCTTGGCGATATCGTCCAGCAGCTGGCGGCCGCGGGACATCAATTCGCTCTCAGGGGGAAGCACTTCGCCTTCCAGCACCTGTCCCGGCAGGACCGGGTGAAGGAGCCGGGCGGCGTAGCTCGAACCGATCCTCATCTCCGCCTCGACCAGGTAGGCGTCGATTTTCATGGCGACGAGCTTCTGGTCGATATCGAACGGGATGAAGAGGTCCCTGGCGGCCAAGACGTTGTTGCCTTCGCTCCAGTACGCCCCATTCACCCACCAGCTATCGCTCGATCCAGCATCGACACGGATCTGGGCTTCCTTGCGACCCACCGCGGTCGCGAAGAACTTGTTCATCACCTGCGGCGCGGTGCCGAGTTCTTTCCAGCCAGCATCGATCATCTTGCCGACGATGATGGCGAGGACCTGCAGTTTCAGATCTTCTTTCATTTCTTCACATCCCAAAGGAACGCCCCCAAGCCTTTCGGCAAGGGGGCATAAGTCTTAACGCAGCATGCTGATGTTCACGTAGCAGCACTCACCGTTCGGTTTGTCCGGGTCAAAGCCGAAGTAGGCCTTGAGTCCGAAGTCACCGACCAGCATCGTGTCGCCGACGGTCACACCGCGCGTGGTCTCGAACCAGGCGAGCACCCAATCCAGGCCGACCTTGTGGACCAGAGGCAGAGCCTCGGGCGCCAGGTTGAATCGACCCGACAGGCAATGCCGGTCGAGCGCGGACTGGGGAACCGGCCACCAATCTTCGGCAACCGGATGAACGACTGCCCCGCAAGCGGGACATTCACCCACCGGCATCGGCTCGCCAGGGGCGACCCGTTGCTCCAGATCCCGGACGGGCTTGAGCTCGTCCAGCTTCCGATAGCCGGCATCGCAGTTGTCACACCGGTAATGCACGATGTACTCCGCGATGTCGTCCAGTACGGACGGCGCCTTTTCCCGGAGCAGCGCCTTGTGGGCGTCGCTCAAGTCCGGGGCCGGATCACCAGCTTCCAGGTTCTGGAAGTCGATGACCACCACATCCACCTCGGGGCTCGCAACGTGCTCGACGATGCCGCCCTTGGTCAGCCACACGACGACGGCGTTCATGCCTGGCCTCCCCAGGGGAGGAACAGACCGATGACGCCGCAGACGAGGGTGACCTTGAAGACCAGGGCGTCCAGCTTGTCCCGGTTCTTCCATATGGAGTCCTGCGTAAAGATGTTGCGATTGAAACGCGAATAAACGACTGCTTGCATGGTTGCACCTCACTTAAAAGCGGGGCGCAATCAGCCCCTGTCGGGGTTGTTGGCCCCAACAGGGAAAGACCGCAGACCGCCAAGGCGGTACCGCGATATAAACCTGCAACAGACTTCGCTGCAGGGAGTCCCGGTCAAACTGCACCGGAAGGAGTCGGGATAAATCGGGGCGTATCCCGCGACACCACAGAACATCGGTTGCGCCAGGGCGCTTGCCTTGATCGCCCGACCAAGGGAAGAGTCCTGACCGGACTCTTACGCCGCCTTGGGCAAGGCATCCTCTTCAAGCACCCTCGCCTTCAGGGCCTCACGCTCATTCGCCCAGATCAACTGAAAGTGCTCCCTGATCCGGGCCACCCGGGCCGCGCCCTGCGAGCCGTTCTTGCCATACAGCTCGCAGGTAGCCTCGAACTCTTCGACTGCGGCATCCTTGCCATCCCGAAGCCGGGTCCTGATGTACCGCTTCACCAGGGCCGCGGCCTCGCAGTAGGCCATCCACTCGACACCGCTCCGATCGACCGAGGCTTTCCAGGCATCGTCAAACGGGTACGGCTGCTGGCTGGCGACCATGACTGCCCTCCCCGAAAAGACCGAAATCGAGCGATGCAGAGAAGGATCCAACCGCAAGGTCTTGCCCCCTCCGATAGAAGGTCTCGAAGGTTGAGCGCGGCACACCCATCAGGAAACGGCGGTGGAACGGGTTTGGCGTCTCGGGGCGATCCTCCAGGAAGTCGTCCTTACCCATCTCGTAGGCGACATCCATGGTGAAGTTGGCGATGGCCTCCAACTCCATCCGCGACAGTTCATAAATCGACTTGCCCGACCAGGAGGGAGGGATTCCGGTGTCGGGGATATACACGGGCGCGTTATCGGGTCCGCCGTTCAGAACGATGGTAGCCATGATGCTTGTCTCCTATGGATGGACTCAGGCAGCAGCGAGCGACAGACGCTCGGCTTGCTGGCGACGGGAACGCAGTTCGTTCAGTGCAGCCTGGCGGCCGACCTCGTAGAACGACTTGAAGTGCAGCCAGGGCATCCCGTGGAGATAGCGCCAGTGGAACGGGTTGATCCGTACCGGACGGCATTCCATGGTGTCCTCGTAACCCAGGCGGCGGCCTTCCTTCATGCAGTAGGCGAGCATGTCGTCCAGCTCGTCCTTGGAAAGCTGCTGCAGGCGCTTACCTGCCCATGTCGGTCCGGGCGGGACGCCGTTGGCAGAAATCGGGGCGGTGTGTTCAGTTCCAGCAACAAGTACGAATTCCATTTCAGTCTTCCTTCTCTTCCTTGCCCTGCTTATCCATGCTGGACAGCGAGAGCGGGTTGAATTTGTAAGTCATGGTGACCGGGGCCTGGCGCAGGGCGTGTCCATAACTGCCGTAGTACCCGGTGGTGACATCGATCCGGCCATGGCCGAGCGCACGGGACACGGTGATGCTGGCTGCCCGGTGCGTCTCACGGTCGATCTGGCCAATGGCGCCGCCCTTGATCGGGCTGGGCAGGCCGCCGGTCTCATCCTCATAGCCGCGCTGGGCATAACCGTGACGCAGACCGTGGGGGGTAACGCCGACCGACTTGCCGGAGATCCCAAGTCGGTTCCGGACGTAGTGGTAGAACCGGCCCTGGGCCTGAGTGAAGGTGCAGTCCGGCCAGCGCAGCCGCTTGGTGTTGCCAGCCTCGGCAACCTGACGAGCCCAGGCGATCACTTCCCGCTGCTGATCCGACTTGATCGGCACGCGACGGACACGGCCGCCCTTCGTGCCCTCGTGGATCTCCAGCATCTTTCCGCCATCGACCACGGCATTGGCCGGACGCAACTCGATGCTCTCCTTCACACGGAGACCAAAGAAGTGCTGCATAGCCAGCATGACGGACAGGCGCTCATCGATCTGGTTAGCGAGCTGGATGATCTCCAGCGGATTGATGTCTTTCGCGTCCCAGGCCTTCGAGACCTTGGCAACCGTGTTCCGACGGACAACCTCTGCAGGCAGGTAGGCGGTGATGTCCTTCACGACGTTGCGCTTCCCCAACCAGTCGCAGAGGACTTTGATCATCGACAACCGGGTGTGCAGGGTGCCGGCGACGATGCCCTTCTCATGCCAGTAGGCCATGAGGGCTTCGACGTGCTTTGCGGACAAGGACTCCAGCTTGCGGATGCGGTATCCCAGTTCCCACAGCTCGGCGACCATCAGAAGCATGAACTGCCGGCGCTCAGTACGCATCTTGGCGGAACAGACGCCTCCGCCCTTCGCCCGAAGCCGCAGGTAGGGGTCGATAGTGCGATGCACGCCGTCGATTACGGACTTCGGCAGCACCTGGTCAGCAAGGGACTTAGCCATATGCCACCTGCCGAACTGGAATGACCGGACGGGACGCGCGCTCGAGCCAGGCCTGGAATTCCGGGTGTTCGTTGCGGACAACCTCAATAGGCAGTTCGGTCAGCACATAGCCTTCCAGGGAGACAGCCTCCTGGGATGCTTGCGTGACGGGAGAGAGCTCGATGCACTCGAGCGAACTCGCTTCGACATTGATGCCGTAGCGGAGCAGATCGTTTTGGACATCTTGCGGCAGGAAGTCGCGCTTGGTCGATTCGTTGGTCATGGTCGTTCTCCAGGTGTTGATCGGAAAACCGACTCGGTCTTGTCGGAGCGCAGATGTGCGCAGTCCTCACGCGGAGCCGCGCGTGAAGAGAAGTTCGGGTACAGCAGGAATGGCGAGAGGGTTTAGAAAGGTGAATCAGAGCGGCGACGACAGGTTGCATTTCTGGAACCCAGCGTCAGCGGCGGCGCATCACAGCGCGGCACGCCCAAGTCCGGTAGCCCAATCCGCTCGCAGCGGTTGGACCCATTGGTGTCGAATCACATTCGACGGGAGCACCCCAGAGGAATACCCCCAGGCGGATTTTTGCCCGCACCGGTCCTGTCCAGTCTGCGACCACTCGTCCGTAATGGACTCGCTTCGCAGTCCGATCGTTATGCCCAACCAGGCAAGGTGGTCGTCTAAATACTCAGACGACTCGATCGCTTTTCCGTAGAAATTACTCCGGCCCG